>Ga0247842_10007392_pt1 | contig 11934 bp, 2 predicted proteins | sample LaCruzMarch2015__3_FD_192411 | JGI IMG/M metagenome (GOLD analysis project Ga0247842, IMG submission 192411) | Freshwater microbial communities from meromictic Lake La Cruz, Castile-La Mancha, Spain - LaCruzMarch2015_19m | ecosystem: Environmental > Aquatic > Freshwater > Lake | place: Spain...
CTCATTGTGGCCAGGAATCCAGACGCGTACATGAACCTCATGAATGTCGTAGGGCCATATGCCGGCAATCTTGGTAACGGGAGCGGGGTTGTGCAGCTGAAGAACAGGTGGGGCGCGCTGCTTCTTGAGGCTAAGTACAGCAGCGTATATCCGTGGCCAGCCAGTGCTGACGGCGCGGGTCATTCTCTGGTGCTGGCCAAGCCTGACTACGGCGAGGGCGATATCCGGGCATGGTCTGCGAGCAGCAACGTGGGAGGGTCGCCGGGGAACGCGGACTTCTTCGGAACAAGCGCATACGATGGGGTGGTTATCAACGAAATTGTGGCGCATACCGATCCACCGCTCCAGGATTCGATAGAGCTGTATAACTCCAGCAGTAACAGCGTGAACATAAGCGGCTGCTGGCTGAGCGATCAGGCCGGGATGAACAAGTACAGGATCGCGGACGGCACGATACTTGGGCCGCGGGGTTATGTCTATTGCACGCAGAGCAATTTTGTCTTTGGACTGAGCATGGCTGGAGGCGGGATCTACCTTGTGAGTTCAAACGGGGAATCGGTGATAGACGCGGTCAAGTACAGCGCACAGTCAAACGGGGCGAGTTGCGGCCGGTATCCGGACGGGACCGCTGGCTTCCAGACGCTTTCCTCTCGGACGCTTGGCAGTTCGAACAGCCTGCCGTGGCAGGGGTCTATAGTGATCAATGAGCTGATGTATCATCCCATCAGTGGAAACGATGATGATCAATATATCGAGCTGTACAACAGCGGACCGGTGGCTGTTGACGTGGGATATTGGCGATTCACGGATGGAGTAGACTACATCATACCGGCAGGCACGATCATATCGGCGAGTAACTATCTGGTGATTGCGAGGAATGTGACAAACCTGCTGGAGAAGTATTCGCACTTGGGTGCGGCGAACACAGTCGGGAACTTCAGCGGAGCGCTGTCTCACGGTGGCGAGCGGCTTGTCCTGTCGAAGCCGGACGATCTGAATCTTCCGTATCAGGATTACGTGACGCAGGACGAAGTGACCTACAGCGACGGATGGGGAGATTGGACCGATGGTGGGGGAAGCAGCCTGGAGTTGAGGGATCCGCGCAGTGACAACCGTTTCGCCATGAACTGGGTTGGTAGCGACGAGTCGCAGAAGTCGACGAATCTGTGGACTACCATTGACTACACCGGGCGGGTGGATTGTGGCGAGGCCGGCGACACGGTTCTTCAAGACATGAGGGTATTCGTCATGCAGGCGGGCGAATTCCTGCTGGACAACGTGTCGGTTACCCAGGATGGAACAACACTGTGCGCTGACGATTTGGAATCTGGCCTGACGAAATGGAGCATGTTCGGAAACCACAGCCGGTCTGGCCTTGAAACCACCGAGGGCTACGGCAGTTCCAGGAGTTTCCATATCCGCGCCAGCGATGGCGGCAGAACCGGAATCGGATCAATCCAGAGCAACATCGAACCGTTTCATGATTTCGTGTCTATCCAGTTGAATCCGCAGCCAGCCATCATGGGCATGGCAACGATTCGCGCAAAAGCCCGGTGGATGGCCGGTTGGCCGTGCATCGCCATGCAGTTCCAAGGTCACTACATGGAGGCGGCCGCCACACTGAGTATTCCTTCGAATCTCGGTACGCCCGGGCTGTCCAACAGCCGCTTTGCGAACAACGTCGGTCCGTCGGTCAGCGACGTGACGCACGCACCCGTTCTCCCGGCAGGTGGCGAGTCTGTGCTGATTACCTGCGGGGTTTCTGATCCGGCCGGCGTTGCGTCAGTCACACTCAAATACAGGATCGATCCCTCTTACGCGACAAACAATGTTCCGATGCTGGATGATGGCACAGGTGGTGATGTGGCTGCGAACGACGGGATTTATTCCGGTCTGATTCCCGGGCAGACGGCCGGAACTATTGTTGCGTTCATTATTGATGCCGTTGATGGCGCGAGTCCGCCTGTGAGCAGCAGGTTCCCAGGTGCCGCACCGGTGAACGCGCCGCCTTTAGAGTGCCTGGTGCGGTTTGGCTGCGTGGTGCCAATGGACACGTTTGCGACCTGCTACATGTGGATTTCGGCCACGAACAACTCGCGCTGGGGGGGGCTTGGGAAGAACAGCAATGAACCGATTGATGTGACGTTCGTGACAGGCTCCAGCAGGATGGTCTACAACGCCAATGGTCGTTTCCGCAGCATGTGGCGTCTCAACTACAACACCCCCGATGGCTACCCTTCTTCGTACGTGATAGGGTTGCCGAAGTCGGATGTGTACCTCGGGCGAACGCAATGCACGTTCAATTTCCAGTGCAAGCCCGGCTACTTCGACGGAACGAATGAGAAGGAAAACTATTTCTACTGGATGCCGCGTGAGGCCGGGATAGCGGCATCCTATCTGAGATATGTCAGGGTGTACTGCAACGGATCCGACCGGGGTCTTATGCGCGATCTCCAGGATCCCACCGGGGATTTCGTTGAGAGTTGGTTCGGCGATTCGGATCCATGGATATACAAGTTCGTCGGATGGACAATCGACGGCCTGGCTAATGCTGTGACCTTCGACGGGTCGAAGAAGAAATGCTACTACAGATATGGTGTTCCGAAGGACGGGACCGCGATTCCGGATGACGACTTCTCCCCTGTCTATCGTCTCGTCGATCTGCTAGCAACCTCCGACAACAACCTCTACCAGAAGCGCGTCGCGGCGGTTGTTGACATCCGTTCGTGGGCGGGCTATTTCGCCCTCAAGGGACTGGCGGGGGACTGGGACGCCTACGGCTACGCTAACAGCCACAACGCCTATGCGTACATTCCACCGCGCGGCCGTTCGAAGATGTTCTTTGTGGATCCCGAGCCAGCCTTCGGCACCGGCAGCGCTACTAACTCGGGTTTCTTCCCGTACAAACACGTTGTGGTGAACATGTTCACAGACGCTCATCCGGAATTCAAGCGCTGTTACTGGCGGGTCGTGAAGGCGATGGTTGAAGGCCCGATGCGACCGGACAGAACGGCCGCTATGCTTGACACCTGGCATGATATTCTGATCGCCAACAGCATCCCGCGAAATCCCGCAGCCGGCGATTTAGCTCCGGTGGATGCGCCGACCGCCATGAAGACCTGGATAGCGGACAGATACGGTTTCGTGACCGGTCAACTTGCCAGTGTAGTTTCCGGCTTCAAGATCACGACTAACAACGGAAACGACTTTACCAATGCGACCAGTCTGGTGGCAATTGCGGGCGTTGCGCCTGTAGAAGCCGAGACGATCACGCTTAATGGTGTCGCATATCCGATGCACTTCTCGACGATCACAAACTGGGATGCACGGGTGCCGCTGGAACCTGGCACGAACATGCTTGTGTTCGCCGGCTATGACAGCTATGGCAATGCCGTTACCAATCCGCCGGTTACGATCAGAGTCACGTTTGCAGGCTCTGTCGCATCGCCTGACGGCAATCTGATTGTCAACGAGATCATGTACCATTCCGCGGTTCCAGCCGGCGACTTTGTGGAACTTCGCAACCTTTCCACCAACACATTCTGCCTGGCCGGGTTCAAGCTGGAAGGGCCGGACTATATACTCGGTCCCGGCACGTTCATAGGACCGACGGGCTATGTGGTTGTTGCTGAAAGTATTCCAGGCTACGCCGCCGTGTACACGAATGTCGAAGTTGTTGTCGGTGAAATGGTCACAGGCCTGGACAACGGCGGCGACAGGATCCGTCTGCTCAGGCCGGACGGCCTGGCTGGATGGGTCGTGCTGGACGAGGTTGCATACGGTGACAGTGCGCCGTGGCCGCCGCAGGCGGATGGTGGCGGGGCGAGCTTGCAGCTCAGGGACTCATCGCAGGACAATAACCGGGCGGGTAACTGGGTGGCGGATACCAACCGGTGGTATACACCTGGCGCCGCCAACTCCGTGGCCACGAATCTGCCAGCATTCGACCAGGTCTGGATCAACGAGATAATGCCGACCAATACCGTGTTTACTGATAACGATGGCGAATACGAGCCGTGGGTTGAGCTGTACAATGCCGGTGTCAGCAATGTGATGCTGGGAGGCAGCTACTATCTCGCCAACAGCTTTACGAACCTTACGAACTGGGCTTTTCCGGCAGGACTGGAGATAACGAACGGACAGTACCTGCTGGTCTGGGCCGATGGTCAGGCATGGCAGGGCACTAACGGAAATCTGCATGCTGGATTCATCATGAACAGCACGAGCGGAAGTGTCGGGCTTGTCCGGCTATATGGCGGGCAGACGATCATTGCGGACTGGGTGGACTATTCACTCCTGGGTACAAACCGGTCGTACGGGCTGTATCCTGATGGGAGCAACCAGTCAGGCAGGGTGGTATTCCAGTATCCGTCGCCGGGCGCAAACAACAATCCATCTTCAGACATACCGCCAGTGTTCCTCAACGAGTGGATGGCGGACAACGCCACGGTGATGCAGGATGCGGATTTGAAGTTTCATGACTGGTTCGAGCTGTATAATGCGGGCGAGAGTTCGGTCAACCTTGCCGGTTTCCAGCTTTCCGGCGGCATAACCGGTTCGAACCGGTGCGTGGTGCCCGGTGGTGTTTACCTTGGCGGCAAGAGCTACATGCTGGTGTGGGCGGACAAGAAACACGCGGTTGGAATGAACGGTGCTGATCTGTATGTGAACTTCGGGCTCAGCAAGAGTGGTGATGCGCTGTGGCTCTTCGCGCCGGACGGGACGGTTGTTGACCAGGTAGCATTCGGAGCGCAACTGACCGATGTCGGTGAAGGCCGGTGGCCTGACCGGAGCCCTGATATCTACCAGATGCCTATCTGGACGCCCGGCAACAGCAACAAGCTCTTCGTTGTCGAAAACGTGGGAATGGGCGGCGGGACGGCTTTGCTTGAATGGACGGCGCGCAACAGCAAGGAATACGAGGTTTGGTGGACTGATTCCATGACGAACACAGTATGGAGTTCGCTGGGCAGAATCACCGCTGGCGGGAGTGTGGTTTCGACAAATGTAACCATCGGCGGTTCCACGCAGGGCTTCTTCCGAATCCGCCAGAACTGATCTCGACATGCAAAGACGTAAGTTTGAATAGGAGAGAACAAATGAGGCAGTTTCTCGTTCTGAGTTCGCTCGTGGCCGGTGGCATGATGATAAACGCGGCGACCGCTGCGGATGATGCGCCCGTTCGTCGAATCCCACCGCTGCGCTTCATCTTTGACATGGTTCACGACAACCCGGGTGAAAAGCCGTTTGAGACAAAGTACCGCGACCCGGTAGTATTGAAAGAATTGGGCTACAACGGGCGGGTGATGAAAACCTTCCCGCAGACGGCGCTGACCTACGAAGTGTTTGACCCCGTAATCATGCCGAAAGGTTCGCCCGCTCGCGCCTTAGCCGAGGAATACGGCAAGGTCGTGGATAAACAGATCGCGGCGGCGAAATCCGCCGGGATGCCGATCTACAATTTCACCGATGTGCTGGTGGTGCCGGAAACGCTTTTAGTCAAATACGGCAACGAGATGACTGTCGGTAAAGGCAATGTTACCAAGGAGATCATTGAGCGCAACCGCAAGACCGGTATCCACGGTTCACTGGATGGGACCGGCAGGAGGATCTCGATCACGCGCCCCATGACGCAGAAAGTGATCAAGGCGCAACTCGATGAACTCTTCACCCGGTTTCCCGACCTCGATGGCCTCTTCATCCGTTTCGGCGAAACCTATCTGCACGACACGCCGCACCATGTTGGCGGCAGCCCGGTTGGCGGCGGCGCGGAGGAACACCGCATTCTGCTCACACTGCTGCGCGAGGAAGTCTGCGTCAAACGCAACAAGATGCTTTTCTACCGCACTTGGGGCTGGGACGGTTTCCTTACCAACCCGGACTTTTACCGCGGCGTCACCGACACCATCGAACCCCATCCGAACCTCATCTTCTCGATCAAGCACAGCAACGGCGACTTCTGCCGCAGCGTGCCGTTCAATCGGACGCTTGGCGTCGGCAAACACCGGCAGATCGTGGAAATCTCCTGCAACCAGGCCGGGCTTTACGGAAAATGCGCGTACCCCTACTACATAGGCAAGGGCGTGATTGATCGTTGGGACAACGAAGGCGAAGAAGGCCGCGGCCTCCGTTCGCTCCTCGGCAACGAAAACCTGGCCGGGGTCTGGACCTGGACACACGGTGACGGCTGGGCCGGTCCATACAAGACCAATGAACTGTGGACCGATCTCAACGCCGCCGTCATCGTCAAGTACGGCCGTCAGCCCGGTCGCTCCGAGCCGGAGATGTTCGACGAGTATTGCCGGGAAAGACTCAAACTTGATCCCGCGCAAACCGCGAAATTCCGCGAACTCTGCCTCCTCGCTACCACCGCCACATTCCACGGTCAAGAATCCGCTTCCATCGTCGGTGGTTCCTGGTGGTGCCGCGACGAATATCTCAGCGCGATCAACCTCGGCGGTGTCGTCGCCAAGGGACAGGTTCGCCAAGTGCTGGCGGAAAAAGCGAAAGCCGTCGCCGACTGGAACCGCGTCGAACAGCTGGCCCGTGAAATCAAGTTGAACAATCCCGCCGACCAGGAATTCATGGAAGTCTCCTGCACCTACGGCCGCATCAAGATGGCGATCACGGAACAAATCTGGACTCTGCAAATCCTGGCCGCGCAGGCCAGGAAATCCGGTATCCCGGACAAATTCGCCATGGCCAAGGCGATCAAAGCCTATGATGAACTCTGGACAGAGTGGCGTAAACTCAAGGAAGACCACGCCTGCTGCCCGACGCTCTATTGCGATGACAAGGCCGTTCACTGCGGCCCGCCCTTCAAGCCATCTCTCGATCAGTACCGCAAAATCGCCGCCGAAGGCCACAGCCAAAACAAACCATGAGGAATTCAGCCACGACATTCCGTGCTGGATATTGGATATTCAGTCGCCCAACTCTCCAAGTCGATCCATCCGTCCAGACTCTTTCTATTCCCGGATCTGTCAAACTCTGAGGGCCTCCCCGGCAGAGTCGGGGGAACTCATATGAGTATTAGGGCAGTCAGATTAAGTGGTCTTTGATGGTCCTGTTTCAAACGCATTTTATGTATGAAAACCGTCATTCTATCCATTCCTTTTTATTGATAGATATGCCAATATTACATTGAGTTGCTGTGTATATGGGTTTGTCTAATAGTGAATGATCCAACTGATTTGATTCCGTGGGAGGTAGAAAGTGTATCGAGTGCGGGCAAGAATGCCTGGCAACACGACGCCGGTATGCAAGCTGGCATGGCTGGCCCATCGCAATAGCTGACCCTTTGGGCTTCACGTGTCAGTGCGCGCGCAACTGGAGGCTCTCGGGAAAAGTCGAGTACGCCGGGCATCGTCCCACGGACGACTGATCGTGTTCGTACTGCCCACGGGCATCCGGGACTGACCGCATAGGCTGCCATTGAAGTTTGTCACCAGGGCGAGGACATGGGAATGAAGCTGAAAACACATAGAGTGTGTGCGCTTGCGGGACTGCTCGCGGTCTCCGCGGTGGACATGTCCGCCGTCGAGTTCTACGTCGCGCCGACAGGGTCGGATACGAATTCAGGCACGATGACTCACCCCTTCCAGACGGTGTCTCGGGCGCAGACCGCCGTGCGCGCCGTCAACGCAGGTATGACCGGCGACATCACAGTGTACCTGCGCGGCGGCCGGTACGAGATCAGCTCGACGCTCTCGTTTACGTCGGCCGATTCTGGGGACAAAGGGTTCCACGTGATCTATCGCTCCTACCCGGGCGAGAGCGCCACGATCTCAGGCGGCAAACAGGTCGAGGGCTGGTCGCCGGTGTCCGGGAAAGCCTACTGGACGGCTCCGGTCCCGACGGCGGACGGTTTTGCAGATTACTTCCGGCAACTCTATGTGAACGGCATACGCGCCGACCGGGCGCGGTCGGATTGGATTACCAGCGTGAGCTACTTCGACGATCCGGCCACCGGCAATCGGAGTTGCGACGGCATTGCGTTCAATGCGGCCGACATGAAGAATTACTCGAACATCTCGGATTTGCGCCTGATGCAGATCACCTACTTCAAGATCGACGAGTTTCCGGTGACTGGGATCACAACGAATAGCACCAATGGTCTCGTGCAGGTGGCGTTGCAGCAGCCCTATTGCCAGCAACGGTACAATTACGGCACCAACTTCTTTCGCGCGACCGGCCGGTGGATGTTCATACAGGCAATAGAGGAACTGGATGAGCCGGGCGAATGGTATCTGAACCGGGCCACACAGAAGGTTTATTACTACCCGTACTCGTATGAAGACATGACCACCGCAGTGGTGTACGCGCCGGTGGTGGAAACGCTGGTCAGTCTCACCGGAACTTCGACAGCAAACAAGGTGCATGACATCCGTTTTGAAGGGCTTGTCTTTGAGCACGGCAACTGGTTCTTCCCGTGCGATTACATAATCGGCGGGACGCAGTCGGAAATCCTCTTTCGGGGTGTGCCGCCCACCACGGCCGGCGTCGGCTACAGCTACGAAATGCCCGGCCAGATCCTGCTGAACAACACGTTACGAATCGAGTTTCTCGGCAACACGCTCCGGCATCTGGGCAGTTGCGGCATTCATCCGTTCAACGGCGCGCGCGATACGCTGATCCAGGGCAATGTCTTCAATGATCTGACCGGCGCCGCGGTGATTGGCGGCCGCTGGCAGCAGGACCCGGCCATTCCCAATCAGGAAATCTGCACCAACACCGTCATCGCCGACAACGTGATCCGCAACATCGGCATGGACTTTATGGCCGCCACGGCGGTGAACAACCTTCAGCACTACGGCTGGCAAGTGATCCGCAACGACATAGCCGACACCGCGTACATGGGTGTTCACCAGCGCAACTATGTCGGCAAGTTGCCGGCCGGCGGTCTGGGCGGCACCGTGGTGTCATCCAACCGGATTTCCATGGCCAACACCGCCGGACGCTACGGCTCCTCCGATTGTGGCGGCATCTACAGCTTCGGCGTGTGGCCGAACAGCATTGCTCAGGCGAATGATGTCAGTGACGTGAATCAACCCAGCGCCATCTCGCCGAATGTTTCCGGTCTGTATCAGGACAACAACAGCTACGGCTGGACTTGGAAGAACAACGTTGTACGCGACATCTTCCCGGGAATGATCGGATGCAAGTGGGTCCGCTACGATACCAACGATCCCAACGTCAACGTCGCCATCGGTAACTTCACTGACGCCACTGTGAACTGGACTATGGCTCTGGCCAGCAATATCAACTTCGCCACCTTCACGCCCGGCTCGCCGCCGGCCGCCGCGCAAGCCATCATCAAAGCTGCCGGCGTCGGCCCGGCCTACACTGACCTGATGGCGCGAATCTATTCCAGCACCAACCTCGCCAAAGAAAAAACCGCCTGGGCCTCCAGCCAATGGGATGCCGGCATGCCGCCTTCCGCCGCGGTGGATTGGGACTACGGTTCCAAGTGGCATCCTAAATCCGGCGACACTAACGCGTGGTGGGCCGTGGATCTGGGTGCGCCGTACGTCATCCAACGCATCGAAATCGCCGCCCGCACAGACATGGACCAGTCGGAAGCGCGCCGGAACTTTCAAGTTCAGGCGGCCAACAACACGAATTTCACCGGGTTCGTCGTGCTCGCCGAACAGGGCACGACGCCGTTTGCCTACAAGGCGATTAACCTGGCCAATTCGTGGATCAAGTTCGTCAACAACCCGCAGGCATTCCGGTATCTCCGCGTGAAAGCGACCCGGATTGTGCCGCTGAACTTCTCCGAGTTCAAGGTCCACGGCTACCCGGCGGGCTCAAGCCCGGAGCAGTTGCTGTGGGATGCCGGCGCGACGGGCGGCCAGACTGACGGCGGTGGAAAATGGTTGGCTCCAAACCAATGGTGGAACGGCTCCGACAACCAGTCATGGGCGGACAACAGCGACGTCATCATCGGCAATCAAAACGGCACCGGCGGAACCATCGTCGTCAGTGGCAATCCGCAAATCCGCGCTCTCACGTTCAATCCACCCACGACTGGCAGGTACGTGATTACCGGCAATCCGATCGTCTTTGTCGGTTCGGGCACGATCACCGTGACCGCGGACGCAGGCATCGACTGCCCGCTGGTCAGCACAGACAACCTGTACAAGGACGGCCCCGGTATCCTGACTCTCGGCGCACTGAACCAATTGGGCGATGTTGTGCGGATCAACGACGGCGCGCTTCTCCTCACCAATCGCGGCGCGCTGGCAAAAGCGCCGCGAACACAGGTGGCCGGCGCGAGCAGCACAGCTTGTCTCCGCCTCGGCGGTGGACAGACCTTCACGAACACGCCCCTTGAGATCGAGGGAAAACCCACCATCTCCGCGGGTCCGGTTCTTGTCAACACGTCCGGCGCCAATATCTGGCCGGGCGCATTGACTCTGACGTGGGGCGGCCCGTACTACGCCATCAGCTCCGATGCGGGCAAACTCACAATTACCGGCGACGTCAATCCCACCTCTGCCCTCACCGGCACGCGGTGGGTGGTGTTGGACGGCGCGGCCGACGGTGAAATAAAGGGTGTTATCACCAACGGAGCGTTGGCGACCATTGCGCTTCAAAAGAACGGCGCGGGAACATGGACCCTTTCCGGGAGCAACACCTACAGCGGCGCGACGGTCCTCAGCAACGGCACACTGCTTGTCACCGGCCGGCTCGGGGGGAGCGGTGCGGTGACGGTCGGATCCGCTGGCAAACTCGGCGGCACGGGCGTCATCACAGGCCTGGTCACCGTCGCAGGGACTCTTGCGCCAGGGGCTTCCCCCGGCACGTTGACGATAAGCAACAATCTCTTGCTGGCCGCTTCGGCCTCGCTGGCCTTTGAACTTGGCACAAAAAGCGACCGCGTCGCCGTCAGCGGCAATCTCCGGCTTGACGGCACTTTGAACGTTTCCGATGCGGGAGGATTCGGCGAAGGCATATATGTGCTGTTCACCTATGGGGGCACGCTGACGGACAACGGTCTGGCCATCGGAACCGTCCCCAACGCGGGCTGGACGTATCTCGTGGACACCCGGACCGCGGGGCAGGTGAGGCTCATCGCGGCAGCCACCGCCTTCGCCGCATGGCAGTACTGGCACTTCGGCGGTACGGGGAAGCCGGACGCCGCTGCCGCGGCCGATCCGGATGGCGATGGGATGGACAACGATCAGGAATTTAGTGCCGGCACCGTGCCGACGAACGCGGCGAGCGCTCTGCGCCTGACGGCAATCCATGCGGGTCAGGGCGTGAGTGTGGCGTGGCAGTGCGCGACAGGCCGCGTCTACCAGGTTAAGTACACAGACAAGCTTCCGGGAGAGTGGTTGACAAACCTGCCGGGTTCGGTGCTGACCCCTTCGCCCGGCGACACGAATCTTTACTATACGGATACGTCTTTTGGCGCGGCGACGAACCGGTTCTACCGGATCAGGCTATTGCCATGAAACGGTTGACCGCGGGGCGGGAATCATCTGGCCGGGCGGAGGCGATTGGAGAGAAACCGAGTGTGTTCAGTGATCGTTGCGTGAGGTTCGGGGTATGTCAATGAGACATTATAAAGCCGTGGTTGTCGCGGGGCTGCTCCTGGCAGGCATCTGCCGCGGGAACGCGGTGGAGTTCCACGTTGCGCCGTCAGGGGCGGACGGCAATCCCGGCACGGAGGCCGCTCCGTTCGCCACTTTGGAGAAAGCCCGCAACTCAGTGCGCGTCGCTGAACGCGGCGCGGCGCCCGCCATTGTCTTTCTGCACGGCGGAGACTATGTGCGGACCAATGCTTTCATTCTGTCGTCAGCAGATACGAACTGCATCTACCAGGCGGTGCCGGGGGAGACACCACGGTTGCTCGGCGGACCGGAACTTGATCCGGCGTGGTTCACGACGGTCACTTCCAGTTCGCCGGTCTGGAGCCGGTTGACCACG
>Ga0247842_10007393_pt1 | contig 11932 bp, 12 predicted proteins | sample LaCruzMarch2015__3_FD_192411 | JGI IMG/M metagenome (GOLD analysis project Ga0247842, IMG submission 192411) | Freshwater microbial communities from meromictic Lake La Cruz, Castile-La Mancha, Spain - LaCruzMarch2015_19m | ecosystem: Environmental > Aquatic > Freshwater > Lake | place: Spain...
TATTTTGCCACTCTATGGCACTACATTCGTCGTTAAGAAACCCTCATTCTGATATCACGAGACTTTTTGTTGCCATAACCCCCAAAAACAGGCTTGGCACACTTACTGCACGTCGAAGTTGGGCTAGGATGACGAGGATATTCATTTTCTATCTCGCGCACACAACGTTCAGGTTCAGGGGCGCAATATTTATCAGGTACGGCTTTTTAAACTCTCGATCGTGATGCAACCGAACTCGTAAATCGTTCCAGGGATGTAGTCCTCGAAGTACCGGTGTTCCCGATGACGCGCCTCATCAACCGCTTTTTGGCATCGTGACTGACATATTATGAATTGTTGAGGTAGAGAGTAGCACGATTAACTCAAGATCGTGGAGTGAAAAGGAAAAACACCCGCGCATCAGTGCTATCAGTCTGAATCGTGTTTCAAGCTCACCAGAACCGCTCCCCAACCTCCCACCTCCATGGGGGCCTGCATGAAACTCTCAACCAGTGGGTGTCTCGCCAGAATCCCATATAGACGGTTCCGGAGAATGCCTTTGCCTTTCCCGTGAATGATCCTGATATCAAAGATGCTGGCCTGTAAGCACGCTTCGATATAATCATCAACCAGATCATCGACTTCACGAGGCGAAAAGGTGTGAAGATCGAGGACCCCGTCTATGGGAAGAACGACGAGAATCTCGTCCCCCGTGTCTTCATCGACCGCTTGTTTTTGTGATTCATCTGGTACTGGCATCTTTTAACTCTCATCTTGGCACATGTCTGTGTGGAGATCCCATATATTGAGATCGACCAGTCTACCCGCCATCTCGGCCCACACTGCCCGTGTCATGGTCGATTTGCCCTGTCCTCAGGCTGAGGGAAATTCGATGATGACAATTGGTCACAGGATTGTGTGTCTCATGGCCTAATAACCCTTTGTCTTCAATCTGTTGGGATGGTTCACCCCTTCCAAATTGCCAAATTCTTGCTTGATCTCCTCAATTCCCATCGAGCTATTCGAACTTACCCCTCCAGAATTTCTGCTTATCCAGCGACCATCTCACACAGAAAGCTGGCTTGCCCTTCATAACCAATTTCATGCAAGCATTGCAGGAGTCACACTGCAATATGTCATTCTCTCGTCCTTGAATTACCTTCTGTGGCCATTCCGGGTCTGTCCAGATTACCCGGGCAAGTCCGATGAGGTCCGCTTTCCCTTCAGTAACAATCTTTGCGGCCAGGTCTCCGTTGTTAATGAGACCAGCCGTTATTACGGGAACATCTACTTCTTTCTTTATCGTGGCTGCCAAATCGACCATGTAGCCTGGTTTTACAGACTTTTCCAGGATCTCCGGCAAGAAAAAGGACTCATACGTTCCACCCATGACGGAAAGGTATGCAACGCCGAGATGAGCAAGAGAGCGAGCAAAGAGAGCGGATTCATCGAGCTTCAAGCCGTCAGGAAGCCACTCATCAGCCAGGAAACGGTACCCGACAGGGAAAGAACCAACCGCTTTCTTGACTTGAGACACGACCTCCAGAGCAAACTTTTGGCGGTTCTCGAAAGGTCCCCCGTAATCATCCTGCCTTTTGTTTGTTCTTGGAGAAAGAAACTGGGCAAGCAGGTAACCAGTGCCGCCGTGCAACTCCACCATGTCGAACCCGGCATTCTTGACTCGGAGAGCTGCATTTACGTACATGTTCTGGATCTCTTTGATTTCCTCCTTGGTCAAGGCCGTAGGCATGCGGCCAAACGTGTCCACTGAAGAAGGAGCTACTGGGTTTGTGACGGCTGCAAACCGTCCTGCATGGTTGATCTGAAGACACGCGAAGGCGCCTTCCTCTTTTATCGTTTCAGCTAAACGTTTCAAGCCATCAACATTGTCATCAGTGTCGGCACGGATGGTGCGATGCGAACCGCTACCACGCTGGTAATCAATGGTGGCGTTTTCCACAACGACCAATGCTACCCCGCTTTGCGCCATAAAACGATAATGTTCCAGTAACAAACTGCTGACCGTCCCGCCTTCTCCCGCATATCCTAGATACAGAGGAGCCATGATGAGTCGGTTCTTCAACTTCAAACCATCAATCTCGAACGTTTCGAACAAGCGATCATACATGGTGCTTTCCTTTCCTGTTCAAATTTGTCCAAAGTCTCTTCTGACATCAGTAGTGTCCCAACGTTGATACAGGTTATGTTTTTAACCTACTGACTAGATTTGCGAAAATTAATCATATGCTATTTGCCGACTTGAAATCTATCCTACCAAACTGCCATGCTTGGAGAAAACTTTCCTGGGAGGTTATATGTGTATTCCGGAAAAGTCATTTTCTCTCAAGTAATGGAGTTTCTTCCTCTCCACATCTTTCACCAGTGCGTAGATCGTTACGACGGCAACTCCAAGGTCAAAGAGTTCACCTGCCTCGATCAATTCGTGGCAATCATGAAAAAGCGGCTGAATATTCGGGCCAGCCTCTACACAATTTTACAGGTCCTAAGCGTCTCCGCTTTCGAGAGAACGTTGCTTTTTCAGCTACTTGCAAAACCTGACTACAAAAGCGAGCCGGATGAAAACGATAACCAGTTGATGCTATTTACTTAAACGTTGGGACACTACTGTTCTGACATGCTTCCGATTCTCCTTGATTGGAATACGCTCGCTTCAACGCCAGCTTACTGAGAGCTACTGTCCACTGTTTTTTCAGATAGCGTCAAGCGCTTTTTTTTGGCGTGCCGAGCGTAGATTGTGGTGAATGACACACCTGAGATGATAAGAGCAAATTCCAACCCTTGGTACAACCACTCACCGGCCTTGGGCCAATAGAGCTTGGCGAAGTTGACCAGAGTATTCGCCAAGAAAATGATCCCCCAAGTACAGGTGACCGTGTAGCAACTCCTAATGAAAGCCGGTGAATCCCACAATTCCTGTGGTACATGTTCCCGCGCGTAGTCTTCCGTGAATGGGCGGCCCGATAGGATTGAAAAGACTGTGGCCGCGAAAAGGGTTCCACTCGCGAGGACTCCCAAATGCTGAATTGCCCACTTTTCTTTTAGCCAAGCCACTGAGACTAACGCGAATGCGAAAAATATGACTCCTGCCCACAGGATTGCTCCTCGGTGTAGTTTAGTCAGGCCCATGACGACGACCAAGAGGCTGGCGACACAGATCCCGATTTGCAGGCTCAGCATTGAATGGCCACTCGAAATGATCCAAAAGGCAATCCAAGGGGAAAAAGCTAACAGTAATTTAATGGCATCCACGGTTATTGTCCCTCACGTATCGTGATCGCCCGAGACATGGTTCGGCCCATCCATCAAAAGGTAGTCCAGATGGCTAAGAACTCTCCGCGACCCTCAACGATTTCCACTTTTTCGGATCTTTCATGGCTCGCTGATCCCAACCAATCCCTTAGTAAGGAGAAAGATAGTTTGGGCCTGCCGACCTTCCCTCTAACATCTCCTTTCCCTCGAACTCACCCCCCCCCCCCTCTCGCCTCCCCCTTCCCCCCAACCCCCCCCCCCCCCCCCGGCCCTATCACTCGGTGATCAAGGCGTTCCAACCCCTGAAAAGGCCGGCCGAGCCTGTGCTCGGTCAGATCTGGGAATTTGATGCTATCTACCAAGATGATTTCGGAAGAAACGAGCGATCTCCTGAAAAGCTTCCTTGGACTCCGGAGAAGTGAATACCAAAATGTATTGAGCATGCGACATGCCTTCGAAGACCTGTAGGTCAGCATCGGCTCCGGCTTGCCGTAGCTTCCTGTGCATCCGAACCGTATCGCTGAGAAACATATCGCGAGTCCCCGAGGTAAGGATTGTCGGGGGAAACCCTTTTGAAAAGTCTCCATATACTGGAGAGATAAAAGGATCTTTCGCGTCATGGGAACCGGCGTACAGTCTGGCGCATGCCTCCAATAAACCGCCGTATTCAACCAGAACATCGTCAATATATTCGTTGGTGTAACAGGTATCTCCGGTCTTGGCGAGGTCTGCCCATGGGGTGCCCAGTCCGACCGCTCCGGGAAGGGGGATGTTGAGGTCTCGAAGCTTGAGGACAGTAGCGGCGGCCAAACCTCCTCCCGCTGACGTGCCAAAGATACCGACGTTGGTAGGTTTGTACGTCTTCAAAACTTCATTGTAGACTGTCACAGCGTCGTCCAACGCTGCGGGGAAAGGAAAATCCGGTGCCATCCGGTAGTCAACAGAAATCACTTTCATCTTGCCGTGGTAGGCCATAAGAATTGCCTCGCCCAATCCGCCTTCTCCGCTATTAAAGACATAACCTCCGCCTCGTAAATGGATTAAGACATGATTGGTGCTGTCCTCAAAAACCGACTCTGGTGTGACGAGGTATGTCTTAACTCCTCCGGTGATACTGATCTTGACATCAGTCGGACAGAGCTTGCGCAACTGAACCAGGTGAACCAGATCTTGCTCTGCTTTCTTTGCAACAAGGTCATGCCATTCCTCGACAGTCTTGGGAACAAAACGCATTGTGGCGTTCAACGGGCCGGCAATCACGGTCTGTAACTCAGGGCTCACGGTACTCGGTACGGGGATGATCCGAGCAGGCACGAGTCTAGAAGCCTTGTTGTTGCTCGACTGGACTTCAATTCGTTGTTGAGCTTGGGCGGTCTGAATTGATATCACGACCGCAACCATAGCGAGTGCCTTGGAAATTGTGTTTCTCTGCACGATTACCTCTTCTAACGACCTTTCTTAATTGCCTGGAGAGCTATTCGATCAACCAGCCCCGGAGCAATCAACTTCAACCACTGACCTACTTTCCCTCGCAAGGTCATGACCAATTCCCGCCTGCGCTGCACCATAGCTCTAAGGATCAATTGCACACATCTTTCAACCGGCATGACTTCTTTCTCTCGTACTGGGCTCTGTCCCAGCAGTTGGCCATCGGCACCAAAAGCCCGTTCACGCACTTCCGTAGCCACGAAACCAGGATAGATCATTGTTACACTCATTCCGTATGGAGCTATTTCAATGCGCAGCGAGTCGAAGAAACCCACCATGGCATGTTTGCTGGCTGCATAGCCACTACGAGTCGGCACCCCGGTCTTACCTGTCAAACTGGAAATACCGACTATTTGTCCTTTCGTCTGTTTCAAATACGGGAGAGCGTAATACGTACAATAAACGCTACCAAAATAATTGATGCGCATGATCTGCTCAATCATGCCGGGGTCGTGCAGGTCTTCGAAATTCGCCCACATGGTTATTCCGGCATTATTGACCAACACATCAATACGCTGATAGTTCTCTACCGTCTGCTGAATCAGACCTGCGCACTGAGTTTGTTCGCTAACGTCAGTTGGAATTGCGATAGCCTTTCCGCCACGAGCTTGACACTCAGCTCTTACTGCTTCCAGTCGCTCGGCATTACGAGCTGCAAGCGACAACCACGCTCCTTGTGCTGCGAGTTGATAGGCTAGTTCCTGCCCAATTCCACTTGAAGCGCCGGTAATGATGATAACTTTGTCTCTCAAAACTGATTTGGTCATTTTGGATCTCCGCCGCTTAAACTGGTCTCCGATCTTGGGGAAAACCGGCGTGCCTTGCAAATAATGCAAGCTTCAAGTCCGGGCTTCCAGGTGGACACTTCGGCTCGTCCTGCTCATCAGATTATTCAAACACTAGAATCTGAAGTCTACCTTAATCTTGAACATCCTCTCAGCAGGAAGTTCCAAAATTGCGATCCCGGTTTTGTCTATGAGTTGTCTGATGATTTCACTTTTTTCATCCTTGGACGGAGCGATGAGGGTGAACCAGACATTATATTCGTGCTTCCGTTCGTAGTTATGTGTAACTCCAGGGCACGAGTTGACGGTGTTAACAAATGAGTCAAATTTGTCCTGAGGAACACGAGCCGCCAGCAACGTGCTCACATACCCTATCCGCCTGGAATCGATTGAGGCCCCTATGCGCCTTATGATACCCTGTTCTCTGAGGTTCTTGACGCGAGCCATGACTTCCTCCTCGTCCATGCCGATTCTGTTGCCGATTACCCGGTACGGATGGGGCTCTAGAGGAAAGCTCGCTTGTATCTCATTGAGTAGTTCCCTGTCACGTGAGTCCATTTCTCCTCGTCAGTCTTTCCAAAGCCTTCGTCCACAGACCGTGGAAATCGGTACAGTCATCCGGATAATGCGCAGAAGCCGATTCTACCTCGTAATAGATGTGTTCGCCATCGATTACCGACGTTCCGGTCCCCATGATAGACTCAGCCTTCTTCGTGATGGCTCGTATTTCATCGGACGGGACATTCTCTACGAAGAGCCCGAAACCGCCGGTACTGAATTTCCCCGTGACACATTTTCTTCTCGTAAGCAGCAGGAGCTTGTCGGTGAAAGTCTCCAAGAAAAGACGAATTCTAGAATGGTCATGGCACAGGTACAGTTCATCCATGTTCACAATCGACACGAGCAACAGGAGCAGATTCCCTTTCCTTTCTCGCTCTCTCGACAAGGCAAGGCGGGTTAGATGACGGAAATAACCCTCATTGGCCAAGCCGGATTCGCCGTCGTACTTTCTGACACTGTGCATCAGCTTGTCGCGGTGAGCAACGGTCCGCACGAGCCCGGCCAGACTACCAAGAAATTGCCAGGTCGGTTTTCCTTCTTCAAGTCTTGGGCTTGTTTTCTTGGAGGCTAATACAAGAACCCCCCGGTTGAAATCGTCGGGTCCACACCAAGGAATCACCGCCAGACTCTTGGTTTCGAATCCCATTGTCTCACCGGTGTGAAAGATGGTGAGTGTGCGCTCATCACCTCTCAGGCCGGAAATAATAACTGAGCTATCATGTTCCAGCGACCATTTTACCCACCCTTGCCGGATTCTAACAAAACGTCCCTTGGTTAGGATTGGAGAAAATCCGTCGCACGCCTTTACTTGGCACAGTCCTCTTTCGGGTAGGATAGTTGCCAGGAGAGCCCCGTCAAATTCACCTTTTTTAACTAACAAACGGACCACCTTATCGAAAAATTCCCCTTCAGGATCCATGGCCTGCCAATTCGGCGGCAGTAGTCCCTGTATGAGATCCAACCGATCTCCACGCCTGGTCAGACCAGATGCTCGTTCGGTCAGTCCAAGGATGTCTTCGGCAGTTCTTGCAAGCTCCAACAAAATTTTGAGGTGTCTTTCAGTGAATCTGTATACCTTGCGAGTATCCAGCCAAAGCAAACCCTTGGTACCCACTGGCGCAGCCATGTATGCCATGATAGGCTGTTGACCGGAATAATACATTCCCAGGCCTGAAGGATCCCCCGCAAAGTAGGCTTCGTGGACCGGAACCCCTCTGTCGAATACTCCTCCTGGAATGCTCTGGGGTACAGGAAATGTGGCGTCCGATATCAGTCTGTCACTTACAGACTGAAAAGCCGCCATTCTTAACTGATCCCGATTCGGGTTCGCCAAAAAAACTGCCGCGGTGTGGGCATCGACCGCTTCTGCAGCAATGGCCATGAATCTTTCCAGGGAGCCGGCGTCAGTTTGGACGGCATCCGGAATAGTGTGCGTACCTGATCTTAATCTCATGGTTGCTCCGGCTTCAGTGCAACAGTCACTTGCAGCGGGTCAATAGATTCGATCTTGAGACCCTCTGGTTTAACCACAACCGAAACAGTTATCTTCCCTTTACCAATCAATTCTGCCACATTGACAGGATCGGTCGTGACGGAGGTTACTTTTTTCAGGTCGTCTTGAAGTGCTCGAACCCGTACTTCGCTAGGAGTTATTGATATTCTTGCCTGTTCAGGCGGGTCCCCAACCAGGGTCGGCAACACGCTAATTTTCTTTGCCAACGCCGTTTCTATGTGAAGGTTGAGGTCTGAAGGCCTAATCTGAGCTATCGTAACCCCAGGCGGAACTTGAATGCTCTTGTTTGTAATTCTGAAATAATTGAGTCCGGTAATCACATTGCTTAAGTCCAGCACGGCCCGTATTGACCCCGGCTTAAGATTGGCCAACCCTGATTCCGTGCCCCGTACCCTTACGTCAACTCGGTCCATCCACTTTCCTGTAATCTCCATTCCAGCAGGTAAATTGGTGTACTGAATCGGAACCGAGATCCCCAGTTCGGAACTTTGAGGCCCCACTATGACAAACCAAAGCAGCGTGGCTGTGGCAAACGAAAAAATTTTCAGACGCCAATTAGATCTCAACAGAGAAGCAAGCGAGGCTCCGTTGCTTTGAACATCTGTTTTTCCTAGAACAAGCCCGCGCTCCAAGGCCTGCCGAAAATCTGATTTTGTCTTGTAAATAGTCATCTTTCCGGCTTCCACCAGCGAAACCTCGCCGCGCTCCTCTGAAACGACCACGCATAATGCATCCGACCGTTCAGTTAAGCCGAGAGCAGCCCTGTGGCGGGTCCCGTAATGGGAACCAAGATCTTCGTCTTTAGACAGAGGCAGAATACAGCTAACGGCCTTTATGCGATCCTTTCTGACCAAGACGGCGCCGTCGTGCAAAGGGGATGTCCTTTGGAAAATCATCGTCAGCGCTTCGGAAGAGAAGAGTGCGTCGATAAGTTTTCCGGTCAGTACCAGGTTGTCCAGCTTGTCCAATCTCTGGAAAACTATGAGAGCGCCCAATTTGGTACGAGCCAGGTCAGCTACCGCTAGTACGGTCTCCTCTATTACGTTCGGGTTCACATCAGTGGGTTGCGATTGGTTCAAGTATCTTATGGGAGATGCCCGATCCAACATTTCCCTTATCTCCGGCTGAAACACGATCACGACCACGACTATAATGGCTGCCCACAAGTATTGAAAAAGAACGGATGTCAGTATTAAACCCAACCAGGAAGCCGCGAAGTAAAAAAAACCTATCCCAAGCAAGGTCGCCAGTATCTGAAATGCTTTAGTCCCACGGAACCACGCCAAGACGAAGTAGATCAGGCAGGCCATTATGGCAATGTCAACCATGTTCGTGGCGCTGATCGAATAGAAAAAATCCTTGAGAGTTTGCATGATTGTCTCTTGATCGATGATTAAGGCCGCACATTTCTGCGAGGACAGCGAACGTCAGACGGTGCTATCCAAACCACATTTCATAAACTTTTGCAAGACGTTAGTAGGCGAATCGTTATGGTTGAATTGGGGTCGGATTGAGTGGTATGCTCAAAAATAGGTGAAAACCGGCTTTTCACGAAACGAGGCGACGATATTGCTTCCATGGGGATTCATTCCATAATGGGCGGCGCTCCGGATAATCGAGGCTGAGAATCCTCTGTGGAGGGACGCACGGAATAATTCCGTTCAGTATGATCCGCCGCCCTGATATTCTGATTCAACCTTAGCAAGCAGTCGGTAACAATCAGAGAAAGGATGTCCATTGGACAGGGAAAGACTCTTAGGAATTCTCGAAGATATAAAGTTAGGGCAGATGACTCCTTCGGAAGGGAGCCGTCTCTTGCAGGATTTGCAGACTGAGGAACTCGCGTACGCCTCAATAGATCATCACCGCGCTGTACGTATAGGATTTCCAGAGGTTATTTACGGGGAATCAAAGACGGTGGACCAGATAGTGGGGATCTTCAAGAGCCTTGAAGCGCGACAGGATACGGTCTTAATCACCCGAGTGGATCAAGAAAAGGCAGCGGCGGTTCTGGGACATGCGCCGGAATTGCATCATAATCCCATCGGACGAACCCTCTTATTTGCCAAGCGCCCAATTAAGACACAAGGGCGTGGGACGGTGCTGATCGTATGTGCAGGGAGTTCGGATTTGCCTGTTGCCGAGGAAGCCAAAGTCACGGCCGAGGCTTTGGGAAACCATGTGGAAACTCTCTATGACGTGGGAGTTGCAGGAATACACAGACTGCTCGTGCATTACCAAAAATTACGTTCCTCATCGGTCATCATTGCCGTAGCAGGGATGGAAGGAGCCTTGCCCAGTGTAATTGGCGGTCTTGTGGACAGGCCGGTCATAGCCGTGCCCACCTCGATCGGTTACGGAGTAAGCTTTGGAGGTGTTTCAGCTCTTCTGGCTATGCTGAACTCATGCGCCCCGGGAGTAGTCGTGGTCAACATTGACAATGGATTTGGCGCAGCGTACGCAGCCACGCTTATCAACAAATCCAGTTAAGACCGATTCGGAATTTTGGACCTGTTTCAGGTTGAGCAATTAGATGAGAGAAAAAGGAATTTTAGCATATTTGGGTATATTGGATTACACAGAGGCCTGGGAGCTTCAACACAATCTGTGGGAAAGAAGAGTTAAGAGGATAATACCTGACACAGTACTCCTCCTCGAGCATCCTCATACAATTACACTCGGGAAACGTGGAAACCGGTTCCACTTAAAAGCCTCACCGGAAATTTTGGAAAGGCTGGAGATTCCAGTCATCCATGTAGAAAGAGGAGGGGATATTACCTATCACGGTCCGGGTCAGACAATTGTTTATCCCATTCTTCATTTGGAAGATTATGGGTTAAATGTCACCCAATACGTAGAGACACTGGAGGAGTTTGTTATCCAAGTCCTAAAAGATTTTGTCATTGAAGGAAAAAGAAGCCGTCAAAACAGGGGGGTTTGGGTGGGGGATGACAAAATTGCTTCCATCGGCGTGGCAATAAGCAAATGGGTTTCATTTCATGGGCTGGCGTTAAACTACAATACCAATTTGAAATATTTTGATTTGATTAATGCATGTGGATTGGAAAACAATAAAATGACGTCTATCGCCAAAATCTTGGGGAGGGAGATCTCCAGGGACGATGTCCATAAGAGCATGGGTTTTCATTTTAAGAATTTATTCAGGAAAGACTGGCAAGTGAAGCAGTTGTGGGAAGTTGAAGATCTTCTAAAAGGTTAATTGTTATCGGAGAATGTTAAAGATGGCGACCCCGAATAAGCCTCCTTGGCTAAAAAAAAAGTTTTCACCCCTGAGCCATAATCCAGTCAAACAGGTATTGGCCGAAGCCGATCTTCATACCGTTTGCGAGCAGGCTTGCTGTCCCAATATAGGTGAATGCTTTTCCAAAGGAACCGCGACAATTCTCATTTTAGGTAAGATTTGTACAAGAAGTTGTCGTTTTTGTGCGGTGGAACACGGCATTCCCCTGAGTCCTGACACTAAAGAACCCCGGAAGGTTGCTCTGGCCGTCAAAAGGATGGGGCTTAAATATGTTGTGATTACTTCTGTAACACGCGATGACTTGTTTGATGGCGGGGCTTCTCAGTTTTCCGAGACCATTCAGGTAATCTACTCGTTGGATCAAAGGATAAGAGTCGAGGTACTGATTCCTGATTTTGAAGGGAAAAAGGCTTCATTGGCCGATGTCTTAAGCGCTCAACCGACTGTCCTCAGCCATAATGTTGAGACTATTCCCCGCCTCTATCCCGAAGTCAGACCCCAGGCCGTTTATAAGAGATCTCTCGATTTATTAAGAGGGTCCAAGGACATAAATCCACAACTCTTGGTCAAGTCCGGATTTATGCTTGGTCTAGGCGAGACGGAGGATGAAGTCATAGGTGTTCTCAACGATCTGAGAGAGGTGGGATGCGATTTTTTAACTATTGGTCAGTATCTTCGGCCGCGATCGGATCTGTTGCCCGTGGTTCGCTATGTTCATCCGGATGAATTTGAACTCTACCGGCTCAGGGGATTGGAGATAGGCTTCAAAGCCATTGCGTCCGGTCCTTTTGTTCGAAGCTCCTATAATGCCTTGCAGTTATTTGAACACTCGTTGTGAGCCGGTATCCGAAGCCTCCGTTACATTTTCGGAATAAAATGCAGATCACTTCTTCTTCGAAATATATGAATCACCGTATAGCTAGCGCAATTTTTAGCCTAAGGACACTAACTGGAGTTTTCCAAATGGGGGTGGTCTTCACCTGCAACGGGTTGAGAACACGAATGAAATACTCCGCGTTAGTGTAGTAACACTTGTTCGATTTCGTTTAATCTAAAGAGGTGCCATAGCTTTTC
>Ga0247842_10007394_pt1 | contig 11932 bp, 10 predicted proteins | sample LaCruzMarch2015__3_FD_192411 | JGI IMG/M metagenome (GOLD analysis project Ga0247842, IMG submission 192411) | Freshwater microbial communities from meromictic Lake La Cruz, Castile-La Mancha, Spain - LaCruzMarch2015_19m | ecosystem: Environmental > Aquatic > Freshwater > Lake | place: Spain...
AAGGACGCCAAGATAAACTAAAATAAGAAACATTTCCAGAACATAATGACGGAACATGGTAAGCGACTGAGAAGGATTGAAGCCAAAATAAAAAATATTATGGGTGAGAGTTTGAAAAAGGTCACGATACTTATCAATTTGCCCTTGAAAAGTGAACTTAACCGCCTCTCCGCTTGCTGATCCGATTTCAGCCAGAGAGCGATTCATTTCATTATAACCACCGCGAAACGAAGATTCATATAGAATATTATTCCAATAAGCAATCGGCAAGAGAGTAATAAACAAGCCGGCAAAAAACATAATCAATTTTATAAATCCAAAGCGCCGCGTGTAAAATAGCCAAATAATTATAAATGAAGGTATAAGCCAAAGTAATTCCGATGTCCGAGTAATAATAGCTAAGCCAGCGAACAAGCCGGAAAAAAATGCAGCCCAAATTTGTAAAACGCGTTTCCAGCCAATTTTAAAACTAAAAAATTTAGTTTTGAAACTGTGCCAAATTGACTCCTCCCGCTTCGCGCCAAGGGCTAAGGCAAATAAATATGCACCAAAAAGTAATAAGACAATAAACAAAACGTTATGGAACATGCTGCGCACAGTATAATAAATATAAACTGGGAAACCAGCTAATAAAAAAGCGGACAAAAGACCGACTCGTCTATTTTTAAAAATACGACTGACTAACAAATAGAAGATAATAATACCAAGAGCGGCAAAAAAGGGAGTCAAAAAAGGAATAGCTACTACTCCCAGCCAAGAGCCAAGGGTACCATAAGCTAAGATAATACCCAAGAAACTAACTGGTTTAATCCAGCCAAAATCACTCCGCAGACTGCGCGGCATGACTAAATTATCCCCGATAACAGCCGCCGGATCAAAGTAGGCTAATCCCCCAGTTTCGCTCAACCTCTTACTGAAAAAATAATTAGCAGTTTCGTCGGGTGAGGTCCATTTTGTGTAATTTTTATCCTGAGTATAGTAGTTAAAACTTGATGTCGCCACAAAAAAAAGAGACGCTAAAATACAGGCGATTAGAAAATTCGATAGTTTTGGCCAAAATGTTTTCATCAATTAAATGTTACCTAAAATTGCTATTTTTAGCAAGAATTTGCTATTATTAAAGTAATATGAAAATATGGAAAAAAATCAATAAAATCGGCCTAAATTTATCGGATTACTGCCTTTTTATTTTAGCTTTACTCATTATTTATAGTGCCGTCATTTATTACATTTACGCTCTAAATTGGCTGTCGATTGTTATCATTATCCTGCTCACTAGTATTAGTTTTTCTATGCTTTACCGGCACTTATTCAAATCAGAAAACAGTCAAGGAAGTAGTCAAGAAAGCGGTCCTCAGGCCCAAATTAATAACAAATTCCCTTTTTGGCAGTGCGGATTGTATTTAGTCTATCTTGCTTTCTGGATGATAAATATTTATCTGCTTTATGCAAACCAGAGTAGCCGAGCACTGATCTCTCCCTGGCAGGTAGTAAATAATAATTTCTTTTATGTCTATATTCTAAGTTCCCTAGCATTAGTTTTTACTTTAGTGCAAAAACGAGTGCCAGCTACAGCTAAATTATTGCTCCTTTCTCTTCATTATTTTCTTAGTTTTTCGGTGGCGCTTATCGTCTATAAAATCGGTTATGGCTTTGATCCCTTTATTCATACGGCGACCATGGAGTTAATCGATAAAAAAGGTTTAGTCGCGCCAAAACCTCTATATTATTTGGGCGAATACGGACTACTCGTTACTTTACATAAACTGACTGGCGCTTCTCTTTATATTTTAAATAAATTTTTAGTACCTGTTTTAGCAGCTGTTTTTTTACCGCGAGCAATCGTAAATTTACTCCATAAAAATAATTTAAATTCCAGTCGCTTTCTCACCACTCTATTTATATTAATTTTGACTTTTTCTCCATTTATCGTCACAACGCCACAAAATTTAAGTTACTTGTTTCTGATTTTATCGGTTTTGTTTGGTCTGACGAAAAAAAATTCACTCTGGTCTTTAATTTTGGCACTGGCAACGCTGGCAATTCATCCTTTAACTGGCATTCCGGCTATCGGCTGGTGGCTCGCTTTAGTTCTTTTTAAAAATAAAGATATATTAAAAAATACTAATTATAGTTTATTGAAATATAGTCTTTTTACGGTTAATGCCCTACTTTTACCGCTCGCTTTATTTCTTGGCGGTGGCGGTAATTTAAAAAATATATCCTGGAATTTTAGTTTAATTTACGAACCAATAAAAAAATTGTTTATCGGCGCAAACAGTGCCGGCCAAGAAAATTGGCTTTATAATTTTGTTTATTTCTTTTTTTATAATTATCCTTTGTGCTTGACGCTAGTGATAATATTATCTTTGTTTTGGTTTTATAAACGATTTAGAGAAAAAAGCTACTCTAGCTTAATATTTATAAACCTTTCTCTTATCATCGCTTATATTTTTTCTAGCTTGATAATTTTTGTCGATTTAATAAATTACGAGCAGGCTAGTTTTGCTAGTCGTTTACTAATCATAATTACTATTTTCTTTTTTCCTTTTGTAGTCGTCAGTTTACAAAATATAATTGAGTTGATAGAAGCACAAAATATATTTCTAAAAACTATTTGGCTTATTTTCGCCTTAACTTTACTCGCGACGGCTCTATATATCTCTTATCCGCGCTATGATGTTTACTTTAATTCACGGGGTTACAGCACTAGCCAAGATGATATTGAGGCGGTGAAAACAATTCAAAAAAATTCTCTTGGTCCCTACATAGTTCTAGCCAATCAACAAGTCAGCGTCGCCGCCCTTAAGGAACTTGGTTTTGATAATTATTTTAAAACACAAAATGGTCAAATATTTTTCTATCCCATACCCACGGGTGGCGATCTTTATCAGTACTACTTAGATATGGTTTACAAAAAACCCAGCCAGGAAACAATGGCGCAAGCGCGCTCCCTGACTGGGGTAAGTGAATCGTATTTAATTATCAATAAATATTGGTATCAAAGTGGTCGCGTCATTAATGAAGCGAAATTGAGAGCAAATTCCTGGCAGAGTATAAACAACGAAGTCTATATCTTTAAATACTTACCTTAATCTATTTAACGAGTTTCTTTATAGTCCCAAACTGGACCTACGGAAAAAACGCGATCCTCACCTTCTTGATGAATTAAAACCATTAATTTTAATCGACTAATATCTTCATGAACGGCATAATTTGAATTAGAAAGCTTAAGATTAAGCTGTAATTTTGACCCATTTCTATCTTCAATCGTTAATAATTTGGTAAAATTGCTGATTATTTCATAGTCAGCGGGCGTCAAATCTTGACCTGTCAGTTCTTTAGTAATAACTCCTTTAAGCGCAGTCAAATTATCGCTCACGCCCTGTAAATAATTCGGCACCGTAACCACTTCTTGGCTAACTTGTAGTGCACTGAACATCTTTTGCATCATCGCTATATGAGCTAAAAGTTCATTAATTAAATTTAAATTGGGCTCAACGTAAGCATTCTCATTAAAACTAGAAAAATTCGTAAAACTCGTACCAGAAAATAAAGAATTAACAGAAAATTTATCCATGGGGAGTTGCATATTTATCCAGGCACTGACGGCGGTATTTAGACTTTTATCACGCCAGGCCAAGGAGTTACTATAAGCTGGTAATTTTGATTTATCTACATTTAGATAGGCCCCCGCAGTGGCCAAGGTAGACCAATAATTAGTTGTATGCCAAACCGTCAACTGATTAAACTTATCTATTAACTTAGCAGCCGCTGAATCGTAGTTAAGATAAAGTGTATTTTCGGAAAAATAACTATTATTTGCGATTGGTTTCACTAAATTAATCATATCCAGGGCAATGGCGTTACAGCGACGGCCTACTCTATTAATTAGGCAACTGGTGATATTATTAGATCCTTGTTTTTCGCCTTGATATACGTCGACGCTTGGATAAGTTAAACTAGAAATTATAAAATCATTAGGCGGATAGGATTCAACCAACACTTTAAATCCAACCTGATAGTTAGTTGATTGATCTTTTTTATCAATCGCACCGAGAAAGGCAGGAAACTCTATACCATTTATTTTGGTTTGCAATTTTGAAAGATTATTTTTAGCTTCTGGATTCTTATCATCAAAAAGCTCTTCTATTTTATAATTTTCACCAAAAACTGCCTTTAGAGAATCACGATAATAAACATAATTTAGATCTTCACGTAAGGGACTAAAGTAAGACATTACTTTATAAATTCTAGCCCACTTATTTTTTAAGGCAGGCAGATCAGAGAAGTCAGTTGAAATTAAGCTGGCTGCAATCATACTAAGACGCCAGTCCTCTTTATCTAGCATGCACTTCGGACATTTAGCATCTTTGAAGTATAAAGGAAACACCGAATTAAGCCATTTAGTAGTAAGGTAAAAGTTATTAAGTCGAGCATTGCTGCGATAATCAGCCGGTACTTTGAAATCACGATAATCACGACTATAGAGCATGACGGGCGATTTAGTATTTTCCTGAGCTTTACGGATTAAATCCACTTCACGCAAAACGTCATCACGCAAATAAGGCGGAGTAACAAAATAAAATCGCTCTGCTTCAACGGAGACAAATTTATTATTATCATCAAGTTTTCCTTTAGGTGCGACCTGATTAGGCATTGGTTTCAAGAGTTCGAGGGCAACTGCAAAAAAGGCCGCCTCTAGTCTTTCTCCTTCTAAAATTGAGTCATTAACATTGCCCATGGCAGACAGTCGCGCCTCATAACGATTTTTTGCTGAATTATATAAATCCTTATTAATACTCCAAAGATTATCATAAAAAATATTTTCTTCAATATCTTTAAATACTTTTTTTAAAATTTCTTGATAATAGTAATAAATGAAATCAGAGCTAATATATATAGGAATTTGCTTCTCTTCTAAACTCTTATAAAGAGAATAAAAATCCGAAGAGTTCTTTTCCCAGGGGTTATTAATTAGGGCAAAACCGTTATTATTCAAGCTCTCGAGAGCGGGATCAAGATTTAACTTGCGCGATATATCATAATAATTTAGAACATCAATTTTAACATTAAGCGGCAACTTATAGTCACTAAATTTAGTCTCGATTGTATTATCTGGTTCTTTAAAAAAATTCGCGAAAGATAAATATTCAATCGCTATATTTTCAAAAGTAGATGTTGCCTTTGTAGTCGTTGCATTCTCGGGCGGAGCTTGGTTGGGCAAGATATTTGGTGTCGACGTTCCTAAATCAATTTCGACCGGCTCCTTTACCGGGACGCTCCCGCGAAACCAATTATTATTAAAGCCATACCAGAGACTAGCGGTTACAGCTAACACAAAAATTATTAACCCAAAAAAAATTATTTTTTTTCGGCGCGCTTTTTTTTCTGATTCATAATCAGAATCACCACTATTGGCACTTGACGATATGATCGTAGTTGGCTCGTCAAACATATTATTAGCCTATTTTAGATATTTATATTTATTCTCGAGATGCTCCTGATAAGTGCGGGCGTACACGACAGTGTCTTTTCCCTTCGGAGTCAAAAAATAATTATACTCAGTGATTATCGGGTAAATAGCCGCTTTAATAGCGAGAATTCCTGGATTACAAATTGGACCCGGCGGAAGACCACGATACTTATAAGTATTGTACAGGGAACTATTTTCCAATTCCGCTCCAGTATGGGCGGGTTTATTATCTCCATAAATATAGGAAAGAGTGGCATCGGATTGTAGGCCCTGACCAATATGGAGACGATTCAAGAATATACCAGCTATAATTCTCGCATCACGATCATCGCTTGTTTGATAATCAATCGGCGCTTCCTTTTCGACAAGCGAAGCGAGTGTGATTATTTCATAAATAGTCTTTCCTTGCGCTTTAATATCAGCTCGCATTTGGGCAGTTAATTTCTTATCAAAATTAGTTAACATTTTTTCAATCACTTCGGTAATAGTTGAGCTAGCATAAATGCGATAAGTATCGGGAAAAAGATAACCTTCTAGTCCATAGTACTTTGGCTTATCGTCTAAAAAACTAAACTTAGTAGAAAAATCATTCAGAGACGGTTTTTCTTGATTATTTCGATAATCGATTTGTGGAAACCCAGTAACATTTAAAAAATCTTCATTTTTGTAAAGACCCCTGGTTTCTAAATACTGACCTATATCACGCATCGTCCAACCCTCAAGTGTTTGAATTGTTTCTTCCGGCTTAGGTATAATAACTGGCGCTGGTTCGTCCTGAGAAAATTTATCAATAATTTGAACGAATAAATTTGAAAAACTACTTTCCGAGGCTACAAAAGAATGATAAACAAGACGAATATAAAATAAAGAAATTATTAACCCAGTGGCCAGCAGTATAAGAGCGATTAGCAAAAAATATTTGGTAAATTTCTTCATAATCAAAGTCTACTTTAGCTCTGATTTTTTAGATTTCGCTAGAGCCGCTAGAGCAATCATTTCTGAACTCGCCCGAATCTTTCTGCCTAAACCATCGACCATTTTTATATTCAATTTTTGACAAATAGGATACTCGGGAACATCGTTAAGACTGTGACGATCCCCGCCATTGGCAAATATATTCGGTCTCACTTTGGCCAACGATTTGCAAACCGACTTATCTTTATCAATCGACAAAAAAACTGCATCGACCTCACGTAGAGCGGCTACAATTTTTAAACGATCCGCCTGACTCATAAATGGCACACTGCCTTTTAAACCGACTTGCATATCATTATTAACAATCGCGACTAATTTATCACCCAATTTCTTAGCCTTTTGAATCATTTCTAAATGTCCAACGTGAAGCGGGTTAAAATATCCCGACACAGCCACAATTTTCATTTTTTTTGCAGTATTTTTTTTCTTAATATTTATTTTCATAGTACTATTATTATAGCAAAAACACGAGCTTTGGACAAATTAAAATGAACTACGCTTGTTTATTTATTATCGAATTTAAGTTAAAATAATGGAGTAAATATTAAACATATGACTTTTCGCGAATATCAATTAAAAATGAAAGAAACTGCGATTTACCCAGATCAAGGAAATAATTTTATTTATCCAGCCTTAGGCATGATGGGTGAAGCAGGTGAAGTGGCGGAAAAAATTAAAAAAATTTGGCGAGACCATGATAAAAAAGTATCTTCGGAAGATAAAGAAGAAATAAAAAAAGAAATTGGTGATGTTTTATGGTATTTGTCGCAGCTGGCCGAAGAACTGGGAATCAATTTCGACGACGTTGCCCAAACAAATGTTGATAAGATTTACTCACGACGTGACCGAGGCCAATTGGGTGGTCATGGCGATAACCGTTAAAATATATGACAATTTTTCATGGTTTTATTTTAGGCATTATTGAAGGTTTGACTGAATTTTTACCGATTTCTTCTACCGCCCATATGATTGTTGCCGCACAGTGGCTTAAAATCCCCTCGTCTGAATTTTTAAAAACTTTTGAGATCTCTATTCAATTAGGGGCAATTTTAGCCGTCGTTATTCTATATTGGAAAAAAATTTGGTCGAGCTGGAATCTAATACTTAAAATCGCCACGGCTTTTGTACCAACAGCTATCATTGGCTTGCTGTTCTATAAAATAGTTAAAAATTATCTAATGGATAATAACTACGTGATTGCTTTAGCATTATTGCTCGGTGGTATAATTTTAATTATTTTTGAAAATAATTATGCCAAGAAAATTAGCGGTAAAGACTTGGCGAACTCTGGTGCGAGGCCAGATGACATTATTATTTCCTTCAAACAAGCTGCTCTAATTGGTGTTTTTCAATCTCTGGCCATCATCCCGGGAGTTTCTCGCGCAGCCGCGACGATTATCGGCGGACTCAGTTTAGGGATAAGCCGAAAAAACATTATTGAATTTTCATTTTTGCTAGCGATACCGACAATGCTTGCCGCCACCGGACTTGATTTAATAAAAAATCGGGCGGTCATACTAACTCTTGATATGAATAGCATAATAATTTGGTTTATCGGCTTTATTATTTCATTCATAACAGCTATTATCGGCGTGAAATTTTTTATCAAATTTATCCAAAAAAATAATTTTGCGCCTTTCGGTTGGTATCGAATTACGTTTGGAGTATTAATCTTACTTTGGTTAGTGATTTAAATTTATACTATATTATAAAAATAAAAAAGACCACTCGCAAATGGTCTTTTTGTTTACAATAAATATTATTATCTCTTTTCTTCTGGAGCCACAAAACCATCAATTTTAACGCGATCGCCATATTCTCTCACAGCCGATTCCGCAATTTTCGATAAGTGACTAAGCTGCTCTTGGTCCTTAGCAGAAATAATAACGTAAAATGGATTCTCGGAATTAAAACGTTCTCCAAAGCCATGATCGCCGAGAGCAATCCCAACCAAAGCCCTGGCTTCCTTTTCAAGATAAGCGTCGCTCAAACCGAGCGCGGCTGATGAAGCAATGAATTGGGGTGGAAACTCGGACAAATTAGCACAATTAAATTTCAATGTGCCTTCAATAACTAAAGATCTTTCGTCATGAACAGCACTTCTAAAATCTTCATGATGAACCTCTTTATATTTATTGCCTGTTTCAACGGCTAATTGTTCCGCGCCCACATAGCCATATTTATCACTCTCAGGACCAGGGTGAGCCATCGCCGCGGCGCCACATCCTTCATGACCAGTAACCACAATATTCTTTCCGGCTAATGCCGCCTCTAAAGTTTGACGGTCTGAATCATTTAAAAGAATGCCTTCACCTGCAATCGCCACTTTAACGCCGCTACTTTTAACGCGGCCGTCTGAACATTCAAAGCAACAATCAGAATTTTCCAAAAGACTTTGTTTACTAAAAGCTTCCTTAAACCCAGGCAGTGCCTTTAATAAGTCATCAATTTTTTCACCAGCCTTTAGGCCTTTAATGAGGTAATTCTTGTTCGATTTTTCCCAGGCAGCATCAAATAGCTCTTGATGGTGGTTATGATTTTCTGGCGTCGTTTTCATATTAATGTTTTCTATTTTATGTGACATAAAGCTTATGTATTTTTTATAATGAACTGATTATTCTTGTTATTTACTACTGTCTATATTTTTTAATTTTCTCCATTTATTAACCGCCCGTAGTCGCGCTAATTCTTTTTCCAGTCTAGCAGAAACATCGGCAAATTCGACATCGTCAATAGCCTTAGCAGTCTTCTTAAGCTCCTCGGCTCGCTTCTGGGCTTCTTTAATTCTTTCTTCATTTAGTTCTTCGGCGCGCTCCGCGGTATCAGCCAAAATAACAATCTTATCTTTTAAAACTTCGATGAATCCACCAGAAACAGACATAATTTCGATAATATTATCGACTCGCTTAACTTCAATAACACCCGGCTGCAATATTGAAACGAGTGGGATATGATCAGGCAAAATCGTGATCTCGCCGCTAGTGGTTGGCACAGTTACTTGAAGCGCTTCTTGTTTCAAAACAACACGCTCAGGCGTAACGATTTCAAATTTTATTGTCTTTTGTGACATAGATTTTATTCTTCATTAATCTCTTCAATCCCGCCTCTCATATAAAAACTGTCTTCACCTTTATCATCATGCTTTCCGTCCAGAATTTCCTTAAATCCACGAACCGTATCAGATAATTTTACATACTTGCCCGGTCGACCGGTAAAAGTTTCGGCGACGAAATTAGGTTGAGATAAGAATTTTTGAATTTTACGAGCACGCGTAACAATAATTTTATCTTCAACAGATAATTCTTCCATGCCCAAAATAGCAATAATATCCTGCAAATCTTTATAGCGTTGTAAAATTTTCTGGACACCGCGCGCAACCTCATAATGTTCAGCGCCAACCACTTTGGGATCAAGTACAATTGAAGAAGAGTCTAGTGGGTCAACCGCCGGGTATAGTCCTAATTCGGATAAAGATCGTGATAAAACCACGGTTGAATCTAAGTGACCGAAAGTTGTCGCTGGAGCAGGGTCAGTCAAATCGTCCGCGGGCACATAAACCGCCTGAATCGAAGTAATCGAACCATTTTTAGTCGAAGTAATTCTCTCTTGTAATTCACCCATTTCAGACGCTAAGGTTGGCTGATAGCCTACAGCTGAAGGCATACGGCCTAATAAGGCTGATACTTCAGAACCGGCCTGAGTAAAACGGAAAATATTATCAACAAAAAATAAAACATCTTGATTTTTTTCATCGCGGAAATATTCGGCGATAGAAAGACCAGATAAAGCAACGCGCGCACGCGAACCAGGCGGCTCATTCATCTGACCGAAGACCATAGAAACTTTATCGATAACGCCTGATTCTTTAAATTCATGATATAAATCATTACCTTCGCGCGTTCTTTCACCGACACCAGCAAATACTGAATAACCACCATGTTCGGAAGCAATATTATGAATTAATTCTTGAATAACAACGGTTTTGCCAACGCCAGCGCCACCAAACATTCCGACCTTACCCCCTTTAACAATCGGGCAAATCAAATCAATAACCTTAATACCGGTTTCTAAAACTTCGGCTTTAATTGATTGGTCGACAAATTTTGGAGCGGGGCGATGAATCGGATATTTTTTTTCAGTTTTAACGGGCGCGCCACCATCAACGACGTCACCAAGGACATTAAAAATGCGTCCTAAAGTTTCTATACCAACCGGAACGGAAATAGCGGCGCCGGTATCAACGGCTTCATCATTTCTTTTTAAGCCATCATTCGTACCCATGGCCACACATCGCACAACATTAGAACCAATGTGTTGCTCAACTTCGAGAACTAATTTCTGTCCGTTTAGACTAACTTCTAAGGCATTATAAATTTCGGGTAAATTATTTTCAAAATAGACATCGACGACGACGCCGATAACTTGCTTGATTACTCCGATGTTTTTCTTAGGCTCTGTCATATTATTTAAATTATTTTTTATTTTATTCGGCTAAAGCATTAGCGCCGGCACTTATTTCGGCAATTTCCGCGGTAATCCCGGCCTGACGGGCTTTATTATAAAATAGAGTCAACTCATTAACCATATCCGTCGCTGCCTCGGTTGCCTGATGCATCGCAGTCATACTCGCGCTATGCTCAGACGCATTCGCTTCGAGAAAAGCTTGGTACAATTGAATTTCAACTAATCGCGGTATCATTTTATCTAAAACTTCACGCGGGCTTGGCTCAAAAGTATATTCATAACTATGACCGTCACCGCTTAAATGTTTTTTAGCTTTAGCGTCTAGCATTTCTTTAGTTAAACTAACATTTGATTCTTCGCCAATAATACCGAGATAGTTATCTTCATTTTCCATTTCCACTGGTACTAATTGTTTAACGCGTGGAATCTGCTTCGCTGGATTTACAAAATCTGTATAAGCTACTAAAACTTTATCGTATTTTTTATGAGCGTAATCACTCAACACCATTTTCACAATCGGGTAAATTTCGCGCGCATCAGTCAAAATATCGCTCTTCGCAAATTCGGCGGCTACATTATAATTTTGACGATGCATTGCCGCCCCCTTCTTGCCGACTAAAATAAAGTCGGTTGGCACGGGATACTTAGAAATAGATTCTTTTGCTTTGGCCATTACGGCTGAATTATAGCCACCGCACATGCCACGATTAGAAGTTATTAAAATTATGGCTACTTTATTTATCTTTTTTCGTGGTTTAAGCAAAGGGTGCAAAGATTCGCTGCGTGATTTCTCTAAGCGAGCCAAATGCAAAACTGTTTCCCAACTTAAATTTGCGTAAGTGCGAGTCTTAAGTACTGCTTCAATTGCTTTTCTCATTTTCGCCGCGGCGACTACTTCCATCGCTTTCGTAATCTTCTTGGTGGAAGTAACGGATTTAATGCGGCGTGAGATTTCCTTGGTCTTGGCCATAATTATATTTTAATCAGATAATCTACTGTACCTTTATAATCTTCCAA
>Ga0247842_10007397_pt1 | contig 11928 bp, 9 predicted proteins | sample LaCruzMarch2015__3_FD_192411 | JGI IMG/M metagenome (GOLD analysis project Ga0247842, IMG submission 192411) | Freshwater microbial communities from meromictic Lake La Cruz, Castile-La Mancha, Spain - LaCruzMarch2015_19m | ecosystem: Environmental > Aquatic > Freshwater > Lake | place: Spain...
ACAAGTTCGGGATTAAATAAAATTCTGGTTTCCGATGCCAATGGTAATGGAACCTGGCAAAGCGGAATAACAGGTCCGTCGGGAGCAACAGGTGCAACAGGCATTCAGGGAATACAAGGAATAATAGGAGCTACAGGTGCTCATGGCGTTACTGGTAATAATGGTGCAACAGGCGCTAACGGAGCAACAGGTTCACAAGGCATTCAGGGAATACAAGGAATAACAGGAGCAAAGGGTGCGACAGGCTCCACTGGTGCAACAGGATTAAATGGCGCACAGGGCATTCAGGGAATACAAGGAATAACAGGGTTTACAGGTGCAACAGGAGTTAAAGGAGCGACAGGAACAACAGGCTCTCAGGGAGTGCAGGGAATAGCAGGACCAACAGGGGCTGGAATACAATATTGGGATAGAAATTCAGTTAATGGATATATTTACCCCGCAACACTTACAGATAAAGTTGGCATAGGAACAGTGACTCCTGATGCAAAACTGGATATAAGAGGAGTAGTATTTCAACAACAACCCCAACCGTTACTTAGAATAACAGAAAATACAGGAATAATGCAATATCCCCCTCCTCTATCGGCAAATATTTTTGAAATACGAAAAGCCACGGGAATAACTAACATATATTCTTATCCGCTTGTTGTAACAGGTATTGGAAATATTGGGATAGGAACAAATAATCCTCAGGCAAAATTACAAGTTAATGGTAATAGTTATTTTAATGGAAAGGTGGGAATAGGGACAACAAGCCCAAATCAAAAATTACAAGTTGATGGAGGCAATATGTTAATAAGAGGTACAAACAATTTTGGAAGTATGGGAAATGAAGCAATAATATATTTTGGAGATGTCAACCATTATATTAAAAGTATAAATGGTAGTGGTTTAAGGATTGGTACTTATGGCGCAGCAGATGCAATTTTTCTACAACAAGGAACGGGAAATGTGGGCATTGGAACAGGCGATCCTCGTTCATTATTGACATTAGGTGATGTTTCATTTCCTTCTTTACCTCCTGTAACACTTGAAATGCGCCCTGATGCTATAGTACGATTAGGTCCATGGGAATTATCACAGGATGGTGGCGGTAGTACTGTAGCTTATTTCAGGCTGGACAGATATAGTAATAATGTAAAAGAACACATGATTGCTATTGATTATACAGGGCAATTATATGCAAAAGAAGTGCATATTACTTTAACAGGGCCATTGGGTGATTTTGTTTTTGATAAGGATTATAAACTTAATTCATTGAAAGAAATAGAAAATTATATTAATGCAAATCATCATTTATCTGGAGTGCCATCTGAAAAGGAAGTAAAAGAAAATGGACTTAAACTTGGAGAAATGGAAGCAATATTATTGCAGAAAATTGAAGAACTAACTCTTTATATCATAGAACAGCAAAAACAAATTGAAGAATTAAAAAAGGAAATGCAACAACTAAAAACGAAATAAAAAATGGAAAAGACAATTTCAAATATATTTTTTCTTTTGATAATAATTATTTCTGGTAGCAGCAACTTATCTGGGCAGAATTCCGATACGTTGTCTTTAAAAAAAGGGAAAAAAGGTATTATGTTTTCAGTAGAACCTTTTTTATATTATCCTTATTATTTTGCACATTCTAATCCGGATATTTATCATGAAAAAATAAACTATAAAAATTATTGGAATTACGGAGGAGGAATATTAATTTTTAATCATATTGGGAAATTAAGGGTAAGTACAGGTTTTTATTTAAGTACAAAAAATTATTACAGGGATAATAATGTAACTACCTTAATTGATAAAATAAATTATTGGAATATTCCGATAATTTTTTCTCTTAATTCGGTTCATAAGGTTAAGCCATTTATTGGTTTTATATTTAACAAACCATATTTTTATAATAATACAAACAATTCTGAATTAATAAAAGAAATTGGCGATTCTACCGGCTTATCACACGCTAATATTTCGGGCGGTACTACTCTTCCGTTCTTAGATTTTTTAACCGGCTATACTTTAAAAATAGGTTGCAGTTATAAAGTAAAAGTAATTAAACGGTTTCAGTTAAATATTAAAATATTTTGCGATTATAAATTAAAACAAGATGTTGGCTTTTTAAAAAATATTTATTATCAGGTAAAGAATCCTTCTGATTACGAATTAATAAGCATTGCCTCCGGTCGCATAATGATAGGTTTGGGTATTGGCTGTGAAATATTTTCGAATAAATATTACCAAAAATAAGTGAATAAATAAATTTGAATTTTTATAAATTGTGCTATGAAAAAAACATTTGTCTTTTTTATTATATTCACATTGTTTTCAAATTCAGCGTATGAACAATGTATACTAAAAGATGGAGTAAATATAGTATTTGGAACACAACCATGCAGCAACAATTATCCTTTGGAGTTGGTGCTTAATGATGATTTTGGTACAAGTGGTTATACATTAAACGACCTTTTTTTAAATTGGAATATTAATTATCAAGGCGTTCAAGGTGGTTTTGATTTTATTGATACTAAAGAATGGTATGCCAATACCGGTGTTACACCAAGTATTAATGTTGAACACAATATTGAAGTGAGCAATGGAACGCTTAAGTTGATTGCGCAAAAAGAAGAGCCTCCTATTGAAGGCACTTTTTGCACTTCATGGATTGGTGGTAATTGTAGCAATTACGATACTGAAAGTTTTGATTATTCATCTGCGTTATTAACTTCTAAAATACCATATAAGTATGGAAAATTCGAAATAAAATGCAAATTACCCGCAGGGCATGGCTTTTTCCCTGCATTCTGGCTAATGGGTGGCCCTATTTGGAATGAGATAGATATTTTTGAATTTAGCGATTATAGTACAACTACCGATTTAATGACTGTTCATTATGATATAAATGGTGATGGAGATGCTGCACATGCTCCCGAAAGTTGTGGGGAAGGACATGGAGGCTCTGATTTCGCTGCGGATTTTCACAAGTTTACTCTAATCTGGAATGAATATTATATAGAGTGGTATGTTGATGATGTTTTAAAAAGAAAAGTGCCAAGATTTTATTATACTTCATATACTTTAAATCAAGATGTTAATTGTGAAAATGTAAATAATGATGATTACTATTATAGAAAAGAAGAAGCCGTTTTTCCAGATGAACCAATGAATTTAATTGTTAATTTGGCTGTACAAGTTGGAAATTTTGCTCCAGATGGAACAACTGCATTTCCAAATGCTTTAGAAATAGAATATATTAAGATATGGCAGTATGAGAATGAAAATGCGTGTTGCATACCATATAAACTCTACGAAGCGACAGATAATTTACCTCCCGATACTCATGTTAAAGATTATATTATTGCCGGTAATGATGCGGGAATTCCAAATGTCAGCGGAAATGTAACAGTGCAAAACGGTCAAAGTGTTACTTTTACTGCCGGCAAGGATATTGATCTAAAACCCGGCTTTATAGTGCAGCATGGTGGTCACTTTATTGGAAAAATTGAAGATTGTACCGCAATTAATCAACCAGGTGGTAATGATATAGTAGTAAATAATTTTCCCACTGAATTTACGGATAAATTATTCGTATCAGTTAATGGCGCTACTTCTTACTGCATAATTGTTAAAGGTATATATTGGCCATACAATACTTATTATATAAAAAATAATATGCCGATAAATTCAGACCCTGTGTGTGTATGGGATGGCACATGTAATTATAACTGCAGTATTTATAATGAATGTGATAAAGATAGAACAGTTAAAATTGATTTCATGAATTGCGATCATGTATTATCCCAATCACATGACGTTCATGTAAATTGTTCTAAAGCCAAAACCACAAAAGATTCATTGGCTTCTAATTCGAACCCGGATAGCGTTTCTGTTATGAAGAATAAACCAAACGATTTATTATATTTTAAAATGTCACCAAACCCATGTAAATCTTATGTACAGATCGATTATTCAATAAACAGCGATAATCAAATAATACTTGATTTTTATAATATAACCGGTAATAAGCAAAAAGAATATATTTTACCATGCGGGAAAAACAGTAAAATCCTTGATATTTCAGATTTATCTAATGGCGTTTATTCTTACCGTGTTTATAATGGAAATGATTTGATAAAAAAAGATAAAATAGTGGTGATAAAATAAAATATTCTTTCAAATGTTTGCAAATTTTGTTTTTTTCGATGTACGGAATTTTATAGTAAATTCACAGTAGTATTAATAATAAATAAAAATTAAACGAATGAAAAAATGGACAATTCTTCTTCTTCTTTTTCCAGCAATTACTTTCGGGCAATACCAATCTGGTTTTTTGTCAGAGCATTTTTTCGGCAGACAACCAAGCGCACGGGCAGAAGCAATGGGAAAAGGCTATGTTTCTATTGATGGCGACCTGGCATCAACTTTTTACAATCCGGCAGGAATAAGCAGCATCAACGGACTTGAATTAAATGGTTCTCTTGCCTCACCTTATTACCTCTTGACAAAAGCAAAATACAATTTAATAAGTGTTGGTTATAAAATTAAGGATTATTTGGTAATAGGACTGAGCAGAAACCATTTTACATGGGGGGAAAAAATTAACTTTACTGATATAAATGGGAATACCATAAGTTCTTATACGCCATATAATTCAAACTATTGCTTAACACTTTCATCTCAACCAATTAAAAATTTATTTCTCGGATTAAATACAAATTATTTTGTTTGGCAACCTGGCGTGATGGATAAAGCAGCAACTTCAATATATTTTGACTTCGGTGCAATAAAGAAATTTCAATTTTTACAAAGAAAAACAAGCGGACAATCAATTAACATTGGAGCAAGTATTACAAATTTTAATTACGCAAAAGTCACATTAAAATATCTCGCAAACATAAGTAAAAATAATTTACCTGTCATTACCAGATATGGCGCAAATTATCAATTCACCCTTGATAAACATTTGCTCATAGACACTCTGAAGACACTAAGATTATTGTTGCAAGGGGAATATCAAATATTATTAAATTCCCAATACAATTCTGCATTACGCGCAGGTTGCGAATTGCAATTACTTGAAATTTTATCTTTTCGTGCTGGCTACTATAAAGAAAAAGTATATGACTACGGTATTCCCTCTGCAAACTACAATGAAATCAGCGCATTCACTTACGGACTTGGTATTCAGTTACCTCTCTACAAATTGACCAAAATTCCTCTTACTATGAACTTTGACTATACTTCGCTGCCTCAGGTAAGCTATACAAAAACCACAACAGACTGGGGCAACTTTACAACATATAACTTTAGAATAAATTGGATATTGAAAAACAAGAATTAACTGCCTTCAATTTAGTGCACTGCGGGTGGGATTATAAAATCAGGTAAGTTTGTCTTGATAAAATAATGAATCCGAAAGAGCAATAAATAAATTTTCTCATACAATAAATTTATCAAAAATGAAATTTTCTAAACACATATTTCTATTAATTTTTGCAGTGTTCTTATTTGCGAAATTATTTTCTCAGAACGATACATTGCAAAAATCAAACAGCGCATTTGTTTTAAAAACGGATATTTTACTTCCTGTAATGGGTTTATTTAACATAGGTGATTTTTTAGAACCTAATAAGCTTAACTTTTCAATTACAAGTGAAATAAATTTCAAAAAAAGAAATAGCCTTCAATTAACAGTTTTGAATGTATGGCCTAAAGTGAAACATGTTGGCTATTGGCCATCTGCTAATACAGAAATATTTACCGTAAATGTTTTGGAAATAATTCCTGAATATAAATTCTATTTATCCAGGAAAAAAATGCAGAAAGGTTTTTATATAGGAGCTTATGCTAAATATATAAGAAGCCATACTATTAGAGAAGAACATGGACCATATCCATATAGCCCGATGATGCATCTTGAATATATAGAACATGAGACTGCTTTTGGAGGTTTGGCAGGTTATCAATTTTATATAAAAAAGAAGTTAGTAATTGATTTTTTATTGGGGCTCGGGCGTGCGCAATTATTTAAAGTAGATATTATAAAAAAAGAATATACTCAATTTAGTGACGATTATTCCGGTTATCTTGATGCACAGTTTGCAATAAATATCGGATATAAATTTTAATTGTCTTGTCTTTAGGATCTGTTATGTCAATTTTCCTGTGGATAACGATAATCGGTCTTGAATAAGTTAACTTTATGGACAGACACTAATTAAAGTATCATTATGCTTGATATAAATAAAATAAAAAAAATATATTTTCTTGGAATAGGCGGCATCGGTATGAGTGCGTTAGCAAGGTATTTCAAAGCAAAGGGCGCTGTGGTTTGCGGTTACGATAAAGTTGCAACACCCTTAACAAACAAACTGATAAATGAAGGAATTCCTGTTCATTTTAATGAAGATATTAAAATGATTCCGAAAGATCTGGATATGGTTATTTATACACCGGCCATACCAAAAGATAATAAAGAATTTATTTACCTTAAAGAGAATGATTACAATATCCATAAGAGAGCAGAAGTTCTTGGATTAATTACACAAAATTCATATACTGTAGCCGTAGCAGGCACACATGGGAAAACTACCATAACCTCCATGATCGCGCATATACTGAAGCAGTCAGGAAAAGATATTTTTTCATTTATCGGAGGTATTAGCAAGAACTATAATTCAAATTTAATATTGTCGGAGAAAAATTCTATCGCAGTGGTAGAAGCTGATGAATTCGATCGTTCATTTCTTCAGCTTCGCCCTGATATTGCTGTAATATCTTCAATGGACCCAGACCACCTGGATATTTATGGAAGCAAAGACTTTATGGTAGAATCATTCAGGTTGTTTGCTAACAGGATAAAAGAAAACGGAAAACTTTTTTTGAAAAAGAATCTTAATTTGCAAGACCTCACTGTAAATGTTCAATCTTATTCTGCAAAGGAAAAAACAGATTATTATGCAACTGATGTGAAAGTGAAAAATGATGTTTTTTACTATACCATCTTATGTCCTGACAATATAAAAATTTCTGTAAAAGCCGGCGTCCCTGGTATGCATAATGTAGAAAATGCTGTTGTAGCAACAGCCGTTGCATTGAATTTTGGAATATCTCCTAAAAAAATCGGAAATGCATTGCAAAGTTATTCAGGTGTTGTGCGTCGGTTTGATTATCGGATAAAAGAAAAAGAATTTGTTTTTATTGACGATTATGCCCACCATCCGGAAGAGATAAAGGCATGTCTGAAGGCTGTTAAAGAACTTTATCCGGGAAAAAAGATCACAGGGGTTTTCCAGCCCCACTTGTTTTCACGGACAAGAGACCTTGCAGATGGCTTTGTTGAAAGCTTGTCAATGTTAGATGATCTGATATTGCTCGACATCTATCCCGCAAGAGAGCTTCCGATTGAAGGCGTTACGTCACAAATGCTGCTTGACAAAATAAAAATTAAAGATAAAATGCTTTGTTCAAAAGAAGAATTGATAGAAACATTGATAAGAAAGAAGCTGGAGGTGCTTGTAACAATGGGTGCCGGAGATATTGACCAGTTGGTGGGACCAATTGAAAAAAGTTTAAAAAATATTTCAAAAATTCAGAAAAAGTTTTAATGAAAAAATTTATCCTTATATCTGTTTGGGCAGTCCTGGTAGCTGGATTGTTCGTTATATTGGGCTTTGCTGAAAAACAACATCAATCACTAATATGCAGCAAACTTGATATATTGATCCGATATAACAGCGATGATTATTTTATTACAGTAGATGATATCAATGTTTTTTTCGCTAAGAAAGGTTTAAAAATCAAAGACGTGCCTTTGTCCGATATTGATGCAGGAGAAATCGAAGCAGCTTTATACTCTATACCTTATGTGGAAAAAGCTGATGTTTATATATCCATCGATGGAGATGTAAAAATTAGAATTACTCAGAAAAACCCAATTGTAAAGGTTTTTAATAAGATCAATCAGTGTTTTTACATTGATGATAAAGGACACCTGATGCAGGAAAGTGATAATTATTCAGCAAGGCTTCTCGTCGCAAATGGTTTTATAAATGAAGTTTATAATCCTTGTACAAAACTCGATGTTAAAGATTTTTCCGGCGCTGATACCGTTATGATGAAAACATCTATTTACAAAGTTTTCCGAATGGCACAGTTTGTCAACCATGATGATTTTTGGAAAGCTATGGTGGACGAAATTTTTATCAACAACAAAGGCAAAATAGAATTATTCACCAAGATTGGTAATCAAACCATCGTGTTTGGCGACATTGATAATATGGAAGAAAAATTCGACAATCTGCTTATCTTCTATAAGCAGGGACTTAATAAGATCGGCTGGAATAAATATAAAACAATTAATCTAAAATATAAAAATCAGGTTGTATGTTCAAAAATTTAATTATAAAAATATGGAATCTTCAGAAATAGTAGTAGGTCTGGACATTGGCACTACTAAAATTGCAACAATAGTGGGACGAAGAAATGAGTATGGAAAAGTTGAAATTCTTGGCATTGGCAAGTCTGAATCTATCGGTGTTACTCGTGGCATGGTTGCAAACATTGAAAAAACAGTACAGTCAATTTGCTCGGCAATAGAGGAAGCCGAACAAAAATCAGGCGTTAACATTCGCGTGGTAAATGTAGGTATTGCGGGGCAACACATAAAAAGCATTCAGCATCGCGGAAATATTATGCGAAATAGCCTGGAAACGGAAATCTCTCAACAGGATATTGATGTGCTGGTAGAAAATATGTATAAATTGGTTATGCAACCCGGCGAAGAAATTATCCACGTTATTCCGCAGGAATACATAGTGGACAAAGAGCCCGGGATTAAAGATCCTGTGGGAATGTCTGGCATTTGCCTGGAAGCAAATTTCCATATTATCACCGGACAGGTCGCTGCCGCTAAAAATATCCATAAATGTGTAAGTAAGGCAGGGCTTGAGGTTGCTGAACTCATTCTTGAACCTCTTGCTTCTTCAGATGCCGTGCTGAGCGAAGAAGAAAAAGAAGCTGGCGTTGTATTGGTTGATATTGGAGGCGGGACAACCGATATTGCTATTTTCCAGGATGGAATAATCCGCCATACAGCTGCCATTCCATTTGGCGGAAATGCAATTACTGAAGATATTAAAGAAGGATGCACCATCATACGCAGCCAGGCAGAAGCCCTGAAAATAAAATTCGGATCTGCACTTGCCCGCGAAAATAAAGATGAAGAAATTGTTTCTATTCCAGGGCTGAGAGGTAGATCCCCAAAAGAAATTTCTCTCAGGAATCTTGCAAGTATTATTCAGGCAAGGATGGAAGAGATCATTGAACATATCTATTATGAAATTAAAAATTCGGGTTATGAGAAAAAAATGATCGCAGGCATCGTGCTTACTGGTGGTGGCGCACAATTGAAGCATGTTGCACAACTTACAGAATTTATTACAGGCATGGATACCAGGATTGGTTATCCGAATGAACATCTTGCAAAAAATGTATCCGAAGAGATTGCAAGCCCTACGTTTGCAACCGCGGTAGGGCTTGTTATTAAAGGCTTCAAACGTCTCGAAAAAGCAGAAAACAAAGACAAGGATAAAGTAAAAAATACAAATATCGTTCAAAATCATTCAAAGAAAACCAAAGGAAGTTTCTTCGATAAATTTTTTGCGAAGGGAAAGGAGTTTTTTGAGGACGGCGGAACAAATTAACACATCAATAAATATTAACATTTTATGAGAAATTCATGTTAATAAATTCATAATATACTTTGTTAAGTCTTATATCTATTAAGTATTTTTATCAAACAAATTTTACCTATGAATGAAATGATACAATTCGATCTTCCAAAAAGCCAATCCTCTGTAATAAAGGTCATTGGCGTAGGTGGCGGCGGAAGCAACGCCGTTAACCACATGTACAGACAAGGCATTGAAGGCGTTGATTTCATCGTTTGCAATACCGATGTGCAGGCACTCGACATAAGTCCTGTCCCTACAAAAGTACAAATTGGCGCGAGCCTCACAGAAGGAAGGGGCGCCGGTTCAATCCCTGCTGTTGGTAAAAATTCTGCGATTGAGAATATAGACCAGATCAAATCATTGCTCGAAAAAAACACCAAAATGTTATTCATCACTGTAGGAATGGGTGGCGGTACAGGTACAGGCGCAGCCCCTGTAATAGCTGCCGCTGCAAAAGAATTAGGTGTTCTTACCGTTGCAATTGTTACTATTCCATTTTCATTCGAAGGCAGAAAAAGAAGACTGCAGGCAGATGAAGGCATCAATGAATTAAGAAAAAATGTGGATACCCTTCTGGTGATATGCAATGATAAATTAAGAGAACTTTACGGTAACCTTTGTCTTTCCGAAGCATTCGGTAAAGCTGACAATATACTCACCACTGCTGCAAAAGGAATCGCAGAGATCATCACCGTTCCGGGATACATTAATGTTGACTTTGAAGATGTAAAAACAGTAATGAAAAACAGCGGTGTGGCTATAATGGGATCCGGTTTTGCCGAGGGCGAAAACAGGGCGCTTAAAGCTGTTGAAATGGCTTTGTCTTCTCCCCTGCTCAATGACAATCAGATTATAGGCGCCAGCAATATCCTTCTGTATATTGCTTCCGGCAGAGAAGAAATCACCATGGACGAAGTTTCTGAGATCACTGAATATATTCAGAATGAATCAGGCTCTACCGCCGAAATTATTTGGGGTAATGGTATTGACGAACTATTAGGCGATCAGATTGGCGTTACCATTATTGCTACCGGCTTTAATTCGTGTGAATCAGTCAATTACTCAGATATTATCAAACAAAAAGGAAAGACAGTCGTGCCTTTGAATAACGAACCTGTGGCTGAACAGGAAATCCCTGCATTCCCTGAAAATGAAAACTACAATAATATTAAATTAGTAAGTAAAAGTACTAAGAGCGTTGAAACAAATGCAAAAAAAACAATCATGACTTCGGATGCGCAGAAAGAAAGAACATTATTTGATTCGGAATCATATCTTAAAGAAGAAAAAAAGACAGAGTTTCAACCGAATATTCTGAATGAACCGGTATTTGTTGTAAAATCAGAAAATAAAAGAGAAGGAGAAAATCTTGTTAAGAAAGAAATTGAAATAAGCGAAATTGATTCCGAAGTAAAACAAAAGATTCAGGATCGTATTAAAAAACTCAAGGATCTTAGCATGAAAATTAAAACCGTGCAGGGTATTACCGAACTGGAAAATGAACCGGCTTATAAAAGGAAGAATGTCGTATTATCTGACGTTACGCCTTCTTCCGAATCAAACATTTCGCGCTTTACATTAACTGAAGGAGAAGATAATAAAGCAGAACTAAAATCTAATAATTCATTCCTGCACGACAACGTAGATTGATATGGGCCTGATTGACAAAGTAAATAATGATATTAAAGCAGCCATGCTTTCAAAGGAAAGCGAAAAATTAGATGCCATCCGCAGTATCAAAGCTGCTTTACTGCTTGCGCAAACTTCGGGGGAACCCGTAACCGGAGAAACCGAAATAAAAATTTTGCAGAAATTAATAAAACAACGAAAAGAAGCGGCAGAAATTTACACTGCGCAGAATCGTAAGGACCTTGCTGTTCCTGAACTTTTTCATGCGGAAATAATACAACAATACCTTCCCGCTCCTGTAAGTGAAGAAGAAATAAAAAGAATAATTAAAAGTATTATTGAAAAAACAGGAGCTTCTTCCATCAAAGATATGGGAAAAATAATGGGACTAGCCACTAAAGAATTTGCCGGAAAGGCTGAAAACAAAACTGTTTCAGAAATCGTGAAGCAGTTGCTTACCAACTGATTTGTTTCGTTTTTTTTAGCCGGCGCCTTCTGCCGGCTTTTTTTATCATCTTCACTCGTCCTGAAATAAGTTGTCACATAAACGACTTAAAATATGGAAACACAA
>Ga0247842_10007402_pt1 | contig 11920 bp, 10 predicted proteins | sample LaCruzMarch2015__3_FD_192411 | JGI IMG/M metagenome (GOLD analysis project Ga0247842, IMG submission 192411) | Freshwater microbial communities from meromictic Lake La Cruz, Castile-La Mancha, Spain - LaCruzMarch2015_19m | ecosystem: Environmental > Aquatic > Freshwater > Lake | place: Spain...
ACCGGACCCGCGAGCAGATGCTGACCACCTTCCTCGACCAGCACTATCCCGCTGGACTTAACAACAGGTCCTGTCTTGATGTGGGCTGCAACGAGGGCTATTTCTCCCATGTCCTTTACCATCGCGGCGCCCAAGTTTGCGGGCTGGACATCCGGGCCGAGAATATACGCCGCGCGCGCCTGGTCCAGGAAATCCAGGGTCTCGATCGGTCGCGCCTGGAATTCAAGGAAGCCAATGTCTTCGATTTCCCCTCTCCCGCCGGGGGGTATGAAATCACGCTGGCCCTGGGCTTGCTTTACCACCTGGAAGACCCCATGGGGGCCGTTCGCAAGCTGCGTTCATTGACCCGGGGCTGCTGCATCGTGGAGAGCCAGGTCACACGCCAGACCGATCCCATCACCAGCGGGTGGGGCCAGGCCGACTCCCTGCTGACATTGCCCGCCAGCATCGCGATTCTCCGGGAGGAGCACCACACCATTGACCGCCTTGCCTCACACGGGGGCCGCCTGAGCTTCATTCCCAACCGGGCCGCCCTGGTCCTGATGATGGACACGGCCGGCTTCTCAAACATCGTCCAACTGCCCACCCGGCCGGGCATGAACGATCAATATCTGGCCCAGGACCGCGTCATGCTGGCGGGATTTTCCACATGAAACCAGGCTCCCGCTCCCAGCGTTCGTGGGCCGGCACGGCCCTGACCCTGATTCAGGCGCAAATCCACATCAGCGGGGGCAAGCGGGCGGCCCTTCGGTATGCCGCGGGACGGGTGCGCTCTCTCAGTTTTCGGCAGCTGCTGCGGTTGTTCTCCGTTTACAAACAGACACCGGAAGCCCGGTTTTATGGAAAGGAAGATGACGCGTCCGACCCCGTCCCGTATTCAGTTCACCAGGGCTGGTCGGGCTACGCCCCGCTGATCGCGGAACTATCGGCGCCCCCACCCCCGGCAATCCGGGAGGCCCCCGCTTTGATCGATATCCCCCCGGATCAATTAAGATCAACACTCGAACTCATCCGTTTTTCACCCTGTCCCGATCCTCTTGTTTCCATTGTCATCCCGTTCCACAACCAGCTGAAATATTCCGCTGAATGCCTGCTTTCCCTGTCGAAAACAGAAGCCCCCTCCCCGGCCTGCGAGATCATTCTGGCGGATGACGCCTCGACCGAGGCGAATGTCGAAATCCTGAAGCACATCACCTCTGTCCGATATCTGCGCCATGACACCCACCAGGGGTTTTTACTGACCTGCAACCGGGCCGCCAAGGAGGCGCGCGGACGCTATATCGTGTTTCTGAACAACGACACTCAAGTCACCCGTGGCTGGCTGCAGGCGCTGGTGGATGTGTTCAGCACCTGTCCGGATGCGGGGATCGCGGGTCCGAAAGTAATCTATCCCAGCGGCCATCTCCAGGAAGCCGGCGGACTGGTGCGGGGCGACCTTTCAACGGAAATGGTCGGCTTGAATGACGATCCCGCCCGCCCCTGCTACAACGTCCGCCGTCCAGTCGATTATTGTTCCGGTGTCTGCATGATGGTGGAGCGGGAGCGATTCCAGTCACTGGGCGGCTTTTCCGAGGAGTTGAAACCCGCGTACTACGAGGACGTGGACTTCTGCCTGAAGATGCGGCAGGCAGGCCGCCGGGTCTATTACGAGCCCCGGTCCGTCGTTGTGCATCATCTCAGCAAATCGCACAAGACTTCCAAAAAGGACATCAAGCAGGCGCTCATCGCCCGTAATCGCGACCTCATGTTTCACAAATGGCAGGGCTTCGTGGATGCCAGCGCGCAGGTCCGCCTGATCGCCTTCTATCTTCCTCAATTCCATCCCATCCCGGAAAACGACCTCTGGTGGGGAACCGGGTTCACGGAATGGCGCAACGTGACGGCGGCCGAGCCGGTTTTCGAGGGACATGTCCAGCCGCGCCTGCCCGGCGATCTCGGATTCTATGACCTGCGCGAGGCGGACGTCATGGAGCGGCAGGCCACCCTGGCGCGCCACTATGGCTTGCAGGGGTTCTGTTATTACTATTATTCGTTTGGCGGCAAGCGCCTCCTGGAAATGCCGCTGGAAAGAATGCTGAAAACAGGGAAGCCCGACTTTCCGTTCTGCCTCTGCTGGGCAAACGAAAACTGGACACGGCGCTGGGATGGCCGCGATGATCAAGTCCTCATGCCGCAATCCCATTCCCCGGAGGAGGATGAAATGGTCATCCGCGACATGATACGCTACCTGGGTGATCCCCGTTATATCCGCATCAACGGCCGGCCGCTCGTGTTGATTTACCGGACTCCCCTGTTTCCCGACATCCAGGCAACGAGCGAGCAGTGGCGGCGGATATGCCGCCAGGAAGGCCTCGGCGAGATCTGCCTGGCGGGAGTCGAGTCGTTTGGAGCCGCTTCTGAAATTGATCCGGTCACCTACGGCTTCGACTTTACCGTGGCCTTCCCCCCGCACGGGACCCCCTACAGGAACAATCCATTACACCTGAAGCTGAACCGCGAGGCGTTGGTTTACCATTACCTGGACATGGTCCGTCATGCCGCGCGACAGGCTCCGTTCCATCCCCATCGCATCCTGGGGGTATGCCCCGGCTGGGACAACACGCCGCGACGAAAAAGCGGGAGCACGATTTTCGCCCGCTCCACTCCAGGCGAGTATCAGGCCTGGCTGGAATGGACGATTCACCAGACGCGCCGCTGGCGCCAGGGCGAGGAACGTCTGGTTTTCATCAATGCCTGGAACGAGTGGGCCGAAGGCGCTGTCCTGGAGCCGGATGCCCAGCAGGGGCCCGCCTACCTGGAAGCCACACGCAATGCCCTGTTCAACACGACGGTTAGGTAGCCCACCCATGCCAGCGTCCCCACCCATCCATCCAGACCTCGTCCTGATCGGTCATCCGTTCGCCCCCACCGGCGTGGGGCAGCTCATCCGGTCGACTATCGCCAGTCTGCGCGCCGTGAACCATCCGTTCAAGGTGGTGGACTGCCATGGCTATTTTCCGGAGGATAGCGCCCTTTCCCTGGATCTCGTCAGGCGGCCCGGTCCTGGAATCAACCTGTTCCACATCAACGGGGATGAAGTTGAGGCGATTCTGGCTAAACTGGGAACTCCGCCTCCCGGTTCTTTCAATATTGTTTTTCCCGCGTGGGAACTATCGAACTATCCAAGCCATTGGGCGCGGCAGCTTGACCGGTTCGATGAGATTTGGGGGTTTTCGAATTTTGTGACCGAATCATTGCGCGCGGCCGTCAATCGTCCCGTCTATTCCGCCCCCCTCTCCGTCGCCCCGGTGATCCGCACCTACCACCACCGTTCGGCCCTGGGCCTCCCGGGCACAGCGACCGTATTCTTCTTTTCCTTCGATTGCTCCTCGTTCCCCGAGCGCAAGAACCCCTGGGCGGTGATCGAGGCCTTCCGGCGGCTTCGCCGATGCCGCCCGCAGTCCGACGCCCTGCTGGTCCTGAAGGCCAGCGGAGGAATCCGGGCTCCCGAGGTCATGAACCGGTTGCGAACGGACATGGCAACCCTGGGATCGCACGCCCGCCTGATCGACCGCACGCTCGACACCGAACAGATGAAAAGCCTGTTGATGGCGTGTGACTGCTACCTATCACTTCACCGGTCTGAAGGATTCGGATACTGCCTGGCCGAGGCGATGTATTTCGGCAAGCCGGTCATCGCCACGGCCTATTCGGGCAACCTTGATTTCATGACCCCTGAGACCGCCCTGTTGGTGGGGTATCAGCTGGCGGGGGTCCCTCCAGACGCTTATCCCTGCGGTGAAGGCCAATTCTGGGCGGAACCATCCATTGAACAAGCCGTGGAACACATGATCCGCCTCGTCGATGATCCGCGTGAAGGTCAACGTCTGGGCGCCAGGGCCAGCGCCTCGATCCGCCACAAGCTGAGCCCCCTTTCACTCGGCCTGGCGTACCACGCACGCCTGGCAACCGCGAAGGGGCTTGAATGCCCCCGTTGACATGACCCCTGTTGGTTGATATTGAAGCAGGACCTGGCAAGTCCCGAAATGGCTGACTGTCCGTTTGACGAGCGAGCGGAATAATTGAGGCGCTTAGTGATGGATCAAAAACCGAGTGAAGCAACGGACGGCATGGCCACCGGGGAAACCACCCCGCCAGCCCTGCTGTTTTCCATCTGTGTTCCCGCCGTCAAGGCGCGCCACCTGGGTGAAGCGTTACGGTCACTGGTCAAGCAGACCTGGCGTGATTTCGAAATCATCGTGTTGGACGATGCCGGGGCTCCCGATGTGCAGCAAACCGTTTCCGCCATCCAGGATCCCCGGATCATCTACCGCCGCTATGACCTGAACATGGGGGCGGACTATCCATCGCGCACTTGGAATTCGGCACTGGAATTCGTCAGGGGGGAATTCGTCGTGCTCCTTGGCGATGACGACTGTCTGGCAGAAAATTACCTGGAGGCCATGCGGAAAGCGATCCTCTCCATGCCCGGGGCCGACTTGTATCGTGCCCGATTGCGGATTATTGGACCTTACGGGGCGACCTTGCTGCCCGAAACCCCCATTCCCGAGACGGAGACATGGGATGAGTTCTTATACCGTCGGGCAACCGAGTTTTTCCCGCAATCCACCGCGGAAATGTGCGTGAGAACGGCCGCGCTCCGGAAGCTGGGGGGATATGCCATTCTCCCCATGGCGCTGGGAAGCGACGACATCACCTGGCTCCGGATGTCAGTGCGGGCCCCGGTCGTGTCCACCAATGAGACCTATGCCTGTTGGCGGATTCACCCTGGCGGATTGAGCCATCAGGGCGGGGCAAGGGAAATGCGGCTGGAGGCATGTGCAAACGCCCACCGGATCCAGCTCGCCTTACTGTCTGAACATGAGCCTTCGCGGATACCGCGGGAGAAATTGATTCAGGCCGTCACGCGTTTCTGGGACGAGCATCGGCGATCCATCGAGCGCAATCCCGTGCTGGAAGTGCAGTTCAAGCTCAGGCTCTGGTGGTTTTTCTCCCTGATACTAACAGCCGGGGGGCAGCAGCATTTCTACCGCTGGCATATGCGCAGGAAGTTGAAGGCCGGCAAAAGTCAGGCTATTTGACACCTCCGCCTTGGCGGGATCGCACTCCACAAGTAAGTGGAGGCGGGGACACCAGGACGGCTTCGCCGATTACTTGCCCTTGCTTCCCGCGAATGGAGCCACGGGACAGGTTGAGAGGGGCCGTTGGGGACAGGCACCAGGGGCACTGTGAAAAGGGGTGTCTTCGTGACGATGCTTGTCATCGCCGGCGCCTGCAGTGTGATATCCACCTTTTTGATGCCCGCCGGATTCTCACTGGTCTTTACTTCAGGCGCGGCTGACAGGAACTTTGCTGTAGCCGTTCCTTCATGTTCGGCAGCAAGACAGGACAGGCTGCTCGACTTTCCTTATGTGACCGAACGTATCAGCGCTGTTCCCGTTTTGAAGGACCTTGCTGTCCAACGACAGGAATTCCGTTGCCGCCGACGGATTCTACAGATGCGGCGCTGTGGCTTGAGATACAGGCTGGGCAATGCCTGCCTGCACACACAGCACACAAGTAATTCCTGCCAATAACAGTCTTGAGGACATTTCCCCTTGATTATTTCACAAGCACGCCGAGTTCGGCGACGCAGGTAAATGGCTGGCCATCGGCCTCGGTCTTCGAGACAAACTTAAAGTAGCGTGCCTTGCGCGGCTCGAACTTCACCGTCTGGAGAACCGGGTTATTCTTGATGTTTCCGAACTCCCCCGCCGCGGCCTGTGTCCACGCCCTGCCGTTCTCACTGGTGAAGAATTCGTAATTACGGGTCCATGGCCCCTGGTTGCGCGGCATATAGGTCATGCCTTTGAGATTGAGCGCCTCGCCCATGTCGACTGTGATCTCGTGGGGGAACGGAACTGTGCCACCACGCCATTTCGAGTGCCAGACTGTCGCGGGATTGTCGTCAATCGCATGGGTGGCCGCTTCGCCAGGAGCCTCTTCGGTCAAAACGGAAACGACTTTCCATTTCGCCTTGCTCGGCCCGAACTCCACAACAGTCACCGGCTCGCCGACATGGACAGAAGCGGAATCCGAAGCGACCATGGCCTTGACAACTCCGCCACCCGTCAGCTCAAAGGGCTTGCCGTAAAGCTTCGATTTTTCCGTGGGCTTTGTCCCGTCAACCGTATAATAGATCTTGGCAATTGAGGAAGATTCGATCGTCACCGCGCCTTCATTGCTGCGGACAATCTTTGGCGCGGCGAGCCGTGGCCGTTCGAAATAAAGTCCGAATTCCGCGAGGGTCGGACACACCCTCGACTCCAGGAAGCGGACACGCAGGCGGTCCGTCTCGACCGCATCCTTGAGTCTGTGAAGCCTGCGACCGCCGATAGTACCCCATTCAACGACCTGCTTCCATTGTCCACCGGTCCAAATGTCAACGGCATGCTTCTCGACACGCTGTCCGAAATGGGTGATGTCCTCACGCAGCTCGATTATATTGAACTTCTTTTTTGCTGTGAGCGTGAACTCGATTTCCGCACTGCGCTGCCAGTCTTCGGGCCGCCAGCATGTGTCGTTTTTTCCGTCGAGCGCCAGCCCAGCAGCATGATCCTTAAGCGCTTGGCCCGACTTTGCCTTTGCTCCCCTGGCGAGATTCTCGGCGAAGGTCGCGCGCAGGACCTGTCCCATCTCCGCCAACCGTTTCACATCGCCTTCTGCCAACAGGCCTTTGGTGTTCGGCGGGACATTGAGGAGGAGCACGGCGTTGCCGCCGGAAGCGCCATACCACATTTCCAGAAGGCGATCGAGCGAATGCAGCGAGTTGTCCTGGTTTCCGTGGTAGAACCAGCCGGGCCGGATGGAGACGTCCGTTTCACCGGGATACCAGATCAGCTGCTGCGCTCCTTTGATCTTTTCACGGCTGCCCAGGTCGGAATCGCAACGGTCATTGAACATGTCCCCTGCCTGCGAAGGTATGACATTCCATTCGTTCTGACGAGTGTTGCCACCTTCGTTTCCGATCCAGCGGCAGTCCGGTCCTTTTCCAAAGATCATCGCCTTTGGCGCAAGTTCCCTTATAATGCGGTACCAGTCGGAATACGCGTATTTCTGTCCGACATCCTTTGGGTTTGCGCCATCGAACCAGACTTCATGGACTTCTCCGTATTCCGTCAGCAGTTCGAACAGCTGGTTGAGGAAATAGGCGTTATAGTCGTCCCATTCGCCTTCCATGCTGAACTTGCTTTTAGGCGACCAGCCCGAAACTGGCGTCGGTATGACACGCTTCTTCTTTTCGGTCTGCCCGTACACGCCGATATGGATTGCATTCAAATCGGCCGGAGACAGGTAGATTCCCAGCTTCAGGCCTTCCTCGCGGCAGGCGTCCGCGACATCCCTTACGACATCGCCCTTCCCTGATCTCCACCCGCTTTTTTTCACAGACTGAGCTGTGAATCTGCTCGGCCATAGACAGAATCCGTCATGGTGTTTCGCCGTCAGTATGACCTTTTTCGCCCCGGCGGATTTGAGAGCCTTCACCCATTGGCGGGCATCGAGCTCCGTAGGATTGAAGACCTTGGGATCCTCCTCGCCGGAGCCCCATTCATTTCCAGTAAAGGTGTTCGGCCCGACATGAACAAACGCGACAAACCCGTCCTCCTGCCAGGCGACCTGCCGGGCATGCGGGAGCGTATGCGCGGCGGACCATTCCTCCTCAAAAGACAGTCCTCCGGCCGGCTGAACGGAATCAGGCGGCTTCACGAAAGGCGACTTTCCCTGTACTTCTGTCTTAGCGGCAAAACTCAAACTGGATACCAGCACTGAGGTCAGCAGCAGGCAAAGAAGTCTTGCAAACATAACATAACTTCCGATTTTTCAGGGTTTATCTTTAATACTCCACAGATATCTGCTCACAAACCAAGATCCTCCAGGGTAGCAACAAACTTCACTCCCATGATAATGACTTTTTTCGGAAAACATAAAGTTGCTCCTTATATAAACTTCACTTATCCGAAAACGTATATGTCTTTCCCGCCTTTGTCGAAAACTCGATGACGCCTGGCTCCGTTGACTTCACAGACGGCCCTAACAGGCCTTCCATCTTGAGCGGCGAGCCGGCCCGTATCCGGCAGGGGTTGCCCAGCTTGGATTTGACGTTCAGTTTCACCACTTTTCCATTGGCCCACGCCAGATCCACTTCAAAGCCGCCGCGTCCGCGGAGCCCCGTTACGGAGCCCGTAGGCCAGGCCCCCGGCAAGGCCGGCAGGAGATGCAACTCGCCAGCCTGGCTCTGCAGCAGCATCTCGCACACCGCCGCAGTCGCACCGAAATTGCCATCAATCTGGAAGGGCGGATGGGCATCGAACAGGTTCTGATAGACACCGCCGCCAAAAATCATCGCGCCCAGACTGCCGTTGCCGATCGGGAGCGCTTACGTCTCCCCGTCCCTGGCCGGGCTCTCGTACCACAGCACCTGGCGGCCCGGCAAACCCGAAGCCTCATTCACCGGCTTGGATCCAGCCTGGCAGCCGAGCCCCATGACTCGCTTGCCGGCCAGAAGGTCAACCTTGTCCTTGGCGGCGGAACGACCAGCAGGCCAAGCGTGTAATTCGGCGACTTGGACTCCGCATACAAACAAAAGGGCGATCAGGAACTGTTTCATGGAGCGACCTGACAGTATTGATTATTTAGGAATGAGGACGACACGGTCGATCATGAGATTTGGACCCGTCAAGGTTTCGGTTTCAAATTTAAGCACCCCGTCGAGGCCGTCTTCGCGTTCGACGCGGAGTTCGACCCACAAGGCACCGTCCTTTTTATCGGCATGCGCGGGGATCTCGAAGGGGCGTCCTTCGAAGGTGCCTTTACCGCTACGATTATTGTGGTTGGGGTCACGGAAGCGGACAAGAAGCCGACTGATGTCAGACACGGTTGTACGGAGGGTGAATCCGAGTTTATTACCGACCCAATACGTATCGGCCTGGTTGCGCCAGGCAGCACCGTTGACGGAGTAGGAGGCGTTGTTGACGAGTGTGGCGCTATCAATGGCAGGCTCCCAGGCTGCATCGCCACCCGAGGCGAGTTTATTGGCGCACTCAATGTAGACCTTGGCGGCGCTGAATTCAGCGGGGATAGCGAAGACGGTCTTGCCCATCGTGGCGCCCAGGTTATTCTTGAGCCACTCTGGGGTTACGGCGGTCTTCGGCTGGAAGGCGTCGCTGGCGGCATAGGTGAGAAGGCTGTACAGGAGTTGGCGTGAGGCGGGTGAGCTGGCCATTGTCGGACTGGGTTGACGGGGTGCCGAATTTGGCTTCGTCGGTGGTTCACGGGAGTTGGATTTTTTCGGCCAGGGATTGCGAAAACCAGCGTTCCTGGACGCCTTTTTTGCCGGCATCAAGCTTGAACCGCCACTCGCCAGCGAGGGATTGCACGTTGCCGGAGGTGTCGGCCGCAAGCAGACTGCTGGCGACGAGGGAGGAGAGCGCGAAGACGGCGGAGAGGATGAGCTTGTGCATGACGGGAAGTCCTTTATTCTTCTTTAGCCGCTTTCTATTTTTGTTCGAAGAACCCTTTATTCACCCATGAGTTTCGTCAACATCGGCTCGACGGCCTGCACCCACGCTTCCGCACCGGCGGGACTCGGGTGAAGCAGGTCCCACAACATGTCGGTGTTGATCGTGCCATCCGATTTCAAGAACACAGGGTTGATGTCCAGCCAGAAGACATGTTTGTTGTCCGCAAGCTGTTTGGTCAGCTCACCCGCACGGCGACAGGTTTCGATGCACTTGGCAGAACCATGAAAACTCCATGAGACCGCTGATTTCTCAGCATCGCCGCCGCGCGGAAAGATGCGAAGGACCAGGACTTTGCTGTCCGGGTGACGTTTCCTGATGAGCTCGACAATAGCCTTGGTTCCGGCAAATATCTGTTCCGGCGTATGCGTTGTTCCGAAATTGCGGTCATCTGAATTGTTGGTGCCAATCAGCAGCACAAAGAGTTTTGGCGATTTCTTGAAATCGAGTTCACCATTCTGCAGGTTCCACAGGATCTGTTCGGTCCGGTAGCCGTTGTACCCCAGGTTGATGGCGTTGCGTGGGGCACAGTATTTATCCCAGACAGCCTCTAATTTCGCATAATTCCCCCCGAAATGATCGAGCGTGTGCGTGATCGAATCGCCAATGAACACGAGGTCGTAGTTGCCCGACTTGACCGCTGCGACTTTCTCGTTATGCCGCCCGGATGGCGACGGAGCCGGATAATCGGCATCGCCCGGCTTCCCCGTCCCCAACTCCGCGGTGCTGGCGGTCAAGGACTGACACAACAGCACCGCCGAAATCCCTGCGAGCATGAATTTGCAAAAGACTTTCATGGAACGTTCAGCGTATCTTTCTTCTGGTCACGAACGAACGATACGGACTGCGGTTTACCTGCGGCGGACAACTCACGAATATTACGCACAGGCGTGCCGTTAATGCCCTGGATCAAGTCATTTTCGCGAAGACCGGCTTTGGCGGCAAGACTGCCGTCCGGCACTTTCGTCAGGTGAATGCCGCCGCTCGCTTTCGACACGCCGAACCTGGAGTATTCCTCGCCCTGCAAGTCCTGCATCGCCGCGCCAAGCCAGGCGCCGGTTTCGCGCTTCGGCGCGGGAATCTTGACTTTCCTGGGCACCGGCAAAACCGGGGTGCGCGCGATGGCCTTGAGACGCGGCGACTGGACGCCGAACTGATCCATCGGGAAATTCTTGAAACCAAGCTTCAAGGCTGGCGACCCGGCCTGCACCCGGTAATCGCCATTCACCGGGTCAACAAACAACGGGTCACCGGAGATCGAATTGCTATCGTTGCCGTTGCTGACGAACTTCATCCGATCGGCTTCGGCTGTGAAGAAATTCCGGTCAATCACACTGCCTCCTTTTGGTATAGCGCAAACGTTCGCATAGCCACTCATCCAAATGTTGTTGGTCACGACATCGCCGCTGTGCTCAAACCAGACATGCGGATGCAACGTGTTATTGACGGCGATGTTGTTCCAGACGCGACGGTGATAGCCTTCGCGGAGCTTGAGGCCGCCGTTCAGGAAAAGGTTGTTGTAGATTTCGAAGTTCGACGAACCGTCGTCGAGGTCCACATCCCAGCCGCGATCACACCGCCACCGGCTATTGTGGATAATGTTCGGCTTCACGATATCGAGCAACGCCAGCGCCGGCAGCTCCGCTTCGGGTGCGTCCCTCAAGCCCCAATACCGATCGCGCATCCACGAGTTGAACGAGCCGTGGTCGCCGGTTTCCCGCACGGTGTCAAACACGTCACAGAACTCGATGACGTGCCCCCCCCAGCACCCGTCGCCGATGTTGATCCCGGCCCGTGAAGCGTCATAGATCGAGCAATGCCGGACGGTAATCCCTTGCGACATGGTGATCTCCACGCCAGTCGCCTGTTTCTCGACGATGCCGAAATGGCGAAGCAGGCAATCCTCGACAACACAGTCGGCCGGGTAGTTGTCGGTCTTCGGGCCGGGCGTCTTATCGATAGCCTTGTAGCTCTGGCGCTGATTGTATTCAAAAAGTGGATTACGGACCGCCTGCGGATCGCCGACGAACGCGACGGCACTCGCACCGGTGTCGTGAATGTCACAACCGGCAATGCGGATGCGGCGGTTTCGGTTATTCACGAAAATGGCGTTGCCGCCGAGTTGATCGAGTTCGCAATCGATGACAGCGCAATCCTCGGCGTTGGTAAACATGATAGCGCCACCCCTGTACACCGTCCAATCGCTGCGCAGCAACGGCTCGCGCGTATCCATGAAGGTACGCGCGGCGTGGCGGAAGATGAACCCACTCAGCTTGACATTCTTCACGCCGTTGAATTCCACCAGGTTGCGGAGCCGGACGATCTCGACCATTGCCGTTGCCATATCCACTCCTGCCGTCGGG
>Ga0247842_10007403_pt1 | contig 11913 bp, 15 predicted proteins | sample LaCruzMarch2015__3_FD_192411 | JGI IMG/M metagenome (GOLD analysis project Ga0247842, IMG submission 192411) | Freshwater microbial communities from meromictic Lake La Cruz, Castile-La Mancha, Spain - LaCruzMarch2015_19m | ecosystem: Environmental > Aquatic > Freshwater > Lake | place: Spain...
GGAGTTTGCTTGCCCCCATTAGTTTTGCTGCTATGTGTCTTGATTGTTTTGAATTCATTACTCCTTTTGCGGTGTTGAATATTATTACAAGCGATGCCCCAAAAGCCGCTACTGCTATTTTTGAAGAATCATCAATCCCGAACACCAGAAGGAAAAGTGGGAAGATTGCAGTTGCTGGGAGGCTTCTGAAGAAGTCAATGATAAACTCAAAGCTCTCGTAAACTTTAGTTGATGCACCAAGTAGTAATCCCAAAGGAACTCCAATTAAGGTGGCGATTAAAAAGGCTAGTCCGACTCTTGTGATTGTAACATAAATATCAAGGTTTAAACTACCGTTTGCAAGCAGGGTGAATAGCTCAATAAGCACTTCAATTGGGCCTGGGAGAAAGAAAGCATCAAGCAAGTGAACTGCTGCAACTACCCACCAAATTGCAAAGAAGAGTATTACTCCTATTAAGAAGTTCTTTTTCATGAGTAAGCCCCATTTTGAAATGCAAGAAGCACTTTCTTTTTTGTTAGCGCGAATTGTTTTGAGTTAAGAAAATCAGTTCCGCGCGGGTAAGGGGCGTTGTTTTCAATTATTTCAACAATTCCCGCGGGTTTTTTTGAGAGAACAATTATTTTGTTAGCGAGGTGCACAGCTTCTTCAATATCGTGGGTAATCGCAAGGATTGTGGGCTTGTATTTTTTGTAATACTTTTGTAAATGAGTGCGCATGAGTAAATTGTTCCCATAATCAAGTGCGGAGAAGGGTTCATCAATGAATAAAAAACTCGGTTCTGTTATTAGGGCTCTCATGAATGCGAGGATTTGCTGCTGTCCTCCTGAGAGTTGGTAAGGATAAAGACCTAAATTTGCTTTGAAGGAAAAGATTTCCTCCATTTCAACAACTTTTCGTCTAACTTCCTCTTCCTCTATTTTTCCAAGGTGCAGAGGAAAAGCAATGTTTTCGTAATTATTTCTCCAAGGGAAGAGGGTTTCTCTGTAGTTTTGAAAAATATAGCTGAACTTTTTCTCGTCAAATGTTTTAATTTTTACTTGCCCGCTTGTTTTCTCGTTTATTCCTGAAAGGATGTTAAGTAGAGTAGTTTTGCCGCAACCGTTGGGGCCGAAGATTGCAACAATATCCCCTTCGTTAATGCAAAAAGAAAGGTTTGAGAGGATTTCTTTTTCGTCGTATGACTTTGAAAGATTTTTTACTTTTATCACATTCTTCATCTCAAACACCTCCTTTTCTTTGATTACTCTTTTAGCTTAGTTGCAGTAAAATATTGCTTCTGCGTTCATTCTTCCTTCAACTATTCCATATTTTGTGAATATGTCAAAATATTTTTGTAAGTCTCTAGTAGTATTTGCGTCCAGTTCGGAGCAAAGTGCATATTGTGGCATTACTATGCTTGGAGCCATCTCTGCAGTAATTGGAGTGTATTTTGGCAATACTATTTCTGCTTCTGCAGGGTTTTCTCGTATTTCTTTTGTCGCTCTTTCAATTATTTCAACATATTTTTTTGCAGTTGTTGGATTTGCTTTTTCAAAAGAAAGGTTTAGTACTCCTGCCCCTATCCAGCTGTTTCCGTCAATTGCTTTTTCTACCGGATTGGACTCAAGCACTTTTCCAGTTCCTGTTTGAAGTGCTACTGTTCCCATCGGGTCAAGCGCAAGCAAAGCATCTATTTGTTTTGAAGCAAGCGCTGTTACTTGTACCCCTGCGGCTAGTTCAACTAGGGTTACATCTTTATCTGCTTCCAAATTATTTCGTGCAAGTATTTTTCTCGCTATTGTTCTCCACTGTATTGAGCTTCCAAGAATTCCAAGACTCTTTCCTTTGAGTTCGGAAATGCTTGTAATATTGCTGTCCTTTTGTACAATCAGCCTTGCTGGAGGGTATTGTTCTGTCCCGCCTGATAGCATGTAAAACTTTATTTTTCCAGGATTTTTGTAATTCGCGATTGCGGGTATTCCGCTTGCTGCGCCTGGCCCTGTTACGTCAATTTTTCCCTGCATTATTGCATCAATCATTTGGGTAGGGGACTCAAATTTGGTCAGGTTTACTTCAATTCCTGCTTCTTTAAAATATCCATTTTCTATTGCGAGAAAAAGTGGGGCGTGGTGTGCCAGAGGGTTGTACCCTACGTTCATTGTCATTGTCTCTTTTTGAATTGGGAATTGCCCAGTTGTTTGGGGGGTGATTAATAGTAAGGCAATAGCAATTATTGCAATAATTATTACAATTCCTCCTGCTGCTAAACATTCTTTTTTCATTTACAAAACCTCCTTTCTAACAAGTCCTATCCCGCCAACCTGGCAAGTTAACTTGTTAACTGTACTCAATATGCTGTATTTTGGCTTATTATTGTTTATCGACACCTTAGGGGGTCGTAGTAGATATGTTTTTATAGTTTGCAGAAGAAATATTTGATATGGATGAAGTTTCGCTTAAAGAAATCGGGCTTACCGAGGGGGAAGTAAAAGTCTACCTTGCACTTTTGAAGCTCGGTTCGACAAAAACCGGTCCTCTTGCAACCAAAGCTAAAGTTTCTTCTTCCAAGGTTTACAAAATCCTTGGGAGGCTTGAAACAAAAGGGCTTGTCACCCACGTGATGCAGGGTAAAATTACTTTTTTCCGCGCGCTTGAACCAAAGCGACTTCTTGATTACATTGATGAGGAAGAGGAGGCGCTTAAACAGAAAAGAAAATCTGTCGCTGAACTGATTCCTTCACTTGAGAAACAGATGCGCTCAGTAGTAGGTCCGCAAGCCACTATTTATACTGGATTCAAGGCAGTTACCAACTTTTTTAGAAACATTCTTGACGACTTGAAAACCGGTGAGGAGTATTTTGTTCTCGGGGCGAAATACATTGAGGACATGCCTGAGCAGTCGCGTTTCTTTTACAAGTACCACCAGTTGAGGGGATTAAAAAAAATAAAGGTGAATATGCTCATGAATAACGATATGAAGCAGCTTCTTGTTCCCACTACAAAGATTTGCGCCGAAATTAGGTACCTTCCGAATTATCTTATCTCAAACATGCAAATAGTTTTTTACAAGCGCAAAGCTATGATGATTGTCTGGGTACCGGAACCAATAGGGTTTCTAATTGAGAGTGAGGAAGTTGTAAAAAGTTTCAAAACTTATTTTGATGCTTTCTGGAAAATCGCGGAGAAGTAGTTTGTGCTTCTTTTCTGCCGCGTGGTGCGGGGGCAAGGTATTTATTATTGTTTGAAGCTAATTATCACATGTTGAAAGAGTTAACGAAAGGGGATAAAGAGCTTATTCAAAATGCAAGAAAGTTAATTGCAAAAAGGTACAGTAAACGTTCAACAGTGGCTGCGTCTTTAAGGACAAAATCTGGAAAAGTCTACAATGGTGTTTGTATAATTGTTCCAAAGAGTGAGCCGTGCACAATTTGCGCAGAGTACTCCGCTGTTGCCAAGATGTGGGCTGACTCGGATGAAGAAATAGATTCAATAGTTGCAGTTTACTTGTCAAAAAATAAGAAGTATACAATTTTCTCCCCTTGTGGTAAATGTCGTCAATTTTTGAGCAGTTTTGGGGACCCTTACATTATTTTGGATGTTAAGGGGGAAATAAAAAAAGCAAAACTGAGTGATATAACTCTTTTTCAATATTAATCTGCAAATTAGGGGTGCAAAACTTAGGGCAATGTAATTCTTTTTTACTCAAAACCCGAACAAATTAGTTTGTTTTCCTTCGAGGTTGATGAAGCTCTTCGCTTTGTTTATGCGTGCTCCAATTGAAATCAAGTCCTGCATCTCTCTAAACTTATTCTCTTCTCTTTCAAGAATTATTTTATCCACGCTCTTTGGACCTAGGCCAGGAACAAGAAGGAGCTCTTCGCGCGTTGCGGTATTGGGGTCAAGAGGAAATAATTCAGGCATTGAGAGGGCGATTGATTGTTTCACATCATGCGTGAGTGAAAAGTTTTTATGGTCATTTAGTCCTTTCTCAATAGTTTTTTTAGCAAACCCGTAAATCCTAAACAGCCAGTCCGCTTCGTATAATCTGTGCTCGCGTTTCTTGTTCTCTGCGTTTTTCTCCGCAAGAGGGGTTCCTTCTACGGGGGAGAAGGCTGAGAAGTAGGTTCGGTAGAGGGAGGTTTCAGAATAGAGGGAATCCATTCTTGAAATAATGTCCTTATCGTTCTCCTCATTCGCTCCTAAAATAATTTGGGTGGTGAAGGATTTGAAGCGCAAGTCCTCCCCGTTAGTAATATTTCCTGAATCGCAGAACCATCCTCCGCGTCCCTCTCCCCTCTCTTTGCTTTGCTTGTCAGAATCATGTTTCAACTTATCAAGCGTTCTTACTCTGCGCAAGAGTCCCTCTTTGTAATCTTTAGTTGAGGTGAGTTCATTAAACCCTTGAGTGGTGGAGGCTTCAATATTTACTGAGAGTCTGTTAGCATAGAAAGCCATTTCCTCAATTAAGTGTTCGGGAGCGTCAGGGAGTACTTTCATGTGAATGTATCCGCGATATCCTCTTTCGCGGAGCATGCGCGCGGAAGCAATCATTTCTTCAGTACTCTTCTCGGCATCAATGTGTACCGCGGAGCTTAGGAATAATCCTGTGAGGTAGCCTTGCTTGTGCAAATGTAAGAAGGAATCCGCGATTTCTTTTGGCGCTAGTTTCTCTTTGTGATTTTTGCAGCCTGAGTTAACGCAGTACTTGCAGTCATGCATGCAGGTGTTATCCTGAAGCACTTTCATTAGTAAGCACTTGTTGGGTTTGTTCAATCTCGCATTCTCTGATTCGGGGAGAGCTTGCTTCATTTTTCCCCAAAGATCTTTTTTCTCCTCTTCAGTAGTTTCGTGCTTCTCATAAAGCGCTTTCTCTTTACTCGCCTTGTACTTTCCATCGCGATTTGTCGCCCCGTTAACAAAAACATTTTCAGTGGTTTGGGTGCAATTGTAAATGAAGTTCTGGTACTCGTAAGGGATTCCCCACTCGCGGTAACTCTTCTCTTTAGTTCCTCCGCAGGAATCGTATGAGGCCGCCATTCCTAACCTTTGGAGTTTTTGAAGTATCATGACAAGGGAGTCATTTTTGTCATTTAAAAAGAAATTGAGAGTGTCATGCCGCCCAATAGCAAAGGGGGAGATTATTTATTGTTAGGTTATTGATCGCCATAATTATTGTTCGTTAGAAAATTCTTCTTCGCTTATTCCTGCAAGCTCAAGTATTGATTTGAGGGTGCCTAGTTTTAGTTCTTTGTGGAGTGGGACCACGGTTCCGAAAGTTTCTCCTAAGTATTCTTTCTTCAAAACAACATGGCTTCCGCTTTGGCGTGCGATAAAGAAACCAAATTTATTGCATAATAATTTAACGCAATCTTTTCCTGAAATTTTTCTCAGCTGGGCCAAGAAGCTTCACCTCAAAGGTTGTTATTATTGGCTTTGAGGCTGATTTTTTTGGAAATTCTTCAAGGTACAAAGAAGTAGCTTCTTTAAGGTTAGAAACGGCTTCCTCTATTGTACTGCCCTGACTGGCGGTGCCAATTTCAGGACACTTGGCTATGTACATGTCTTCTTCTTTAACTATTAGTGCGGTTAGAACAGTCATTCCATCACAAATAGTACTTGCCTGCAAAGTCATATAAAATAGTTCTTGTTTGACGAAATAAAAACTTTTCTTGAGTGTCATGCCGGCGTAACTTTGTTTAGAGTTCGGTGCCTCTTATGTTGGGGAGTCGTCTCATTCGCATAAGTTCCTCAGTTTTGTCCGGTCTGTCGCTGATTAGGTGCTCTAAATCTTCATTGAATGAATTTATTTCTCCTGAAATTTTTCTCATTCCTCGCTCGGTAGTCTCAAGTATTCTTGATAGGGTGTAGATGTCTCCCCAATTGACTTTAACATCAGGGTATTTCTTTTCAATTGCTTTTCTTCTTTGTTCAACCTCTTTTCTTCGGGGATTTTTTGTTCTCCAAGACCCTTTTTCTCGGTCTTCTTGTTCAATGTCTCTAACAGTTTTCCATTCCCAATCCAGGAAAGCATTAATTTCTCTGATTTCTGTTTCAAGAGTGCGAATGTATTTTGTTTCTCTTCTAAACTGTGCCCAAATAGTTTTCCATTTTTGAGTTGCAGGGCCCAAGAAGCGTGTGAGTTTTATTTTTTGTCTGGACTTGAATTGTTCTACTAAACTGGGGTAGTTCTTTCGCAAGTATGCGAGCACTGTGGGAGTAAGGTCAACGGGGCGTGTTATTTTTAAACCAAGTTCTGCGACTATGGCTCTTACTACTGGTTGGTTCGCTCTTAGCAGAGGGTATTTTTGTAATATTATTTTTATTCCTTTTGACCTTTGCCGTTCAACATTCTCGCGGATTACTCTGCGCCTAAGTCGAACATTCCCTTGAGAGGGGTGTTGGTGTCTTTGAATTTCAACTTTTTCGGGTACTGCGTCAAATGAATATCTGGTGTCTAGCTCCGCGAGGGTCAGAGCCCCTCTCTTTGTTTGAGGGGGGATTGGTAATTCGCGTCCTGTTGCAAAAATTCTTTTTGGGCGGGATAAGGGAACTGATTTGTTAATTATTTGTCTTCTTTTTTGAGTATTTGCATCTGTTGAACCCTTGCGGTTCTTTATCCCTGTGATTCCTTGCATTTTCTGTCTTGCTTCTAATTGTGCTTTTCTTAATCGGAGCCCTCGGATTCGTAAAGCTTCAAGAGTGTGTCTTTTTGCGCGGAAACTATCCTTTCTTCGTTCAAGGCGCCTCACTTTTTCTGGGTTAATCATGAAATAATAACGGGACGGGTTTATTTAAAGCTAATTAGCCCTTGTGGGCTATTCTTTCCAAAAACCTAACCTTTTTAATAATATGCATATAGAGTGTATTTGGTATGCATACTACTGATGCGAGGGTAACTTTACTTCCTTATTCTAATAAGGTGCTTAATGTGGTGAAGGCGAAGTATGATTTGGCGGATAAGAGCGCGGCTCTTAACAAGTTTATTGAGATTTATGGAAGGATGGAAGTGGAGAAGGAACCTAATGATGAACTATGGAAGGCATTAACAAAACTAAAAAGCCCTAAGAATGAACTCTCTCCTGCGCAGAAAAAGAAAGCAGCTAAAGAGCTTGAAGGTAAAGATGCGTCATATGTTTTCAGGAAGTTTGGATTGGATTATCCTTGAAAAGTCATTAAAGTCTTTTAAATTTCTTGTTATTAGATAATCTGAGCCAGATTTTCTTGCGAGAATTGCATGCAGTGCGTCAGGGTAATTGCGGTTGCTCAGTTCGTGCGCTTGTTTTTTGTCTTCTTTAGTGACTCCAATCGCCACCAGTTTCTTTTTTAAGGTTTCAAACAAGAAAGTGGTTTTTGTTAAGTCGATATTGTTCGCAAGCTCTGTCGCGGTATGCTCTGAGAAAACAATAAAAAACTCGCAGCTAATTGCTCGATGAAAAAGTTTTTGCGCAGGGGCAGAAATATCTTTTCCTTGTTTATTTTTTCTTTCAAGTAAGTAATCTAGGAAAATATTCGTGTCAACGTAAAGCTTCATGGAAGAAACTCCATTTTTGGAGTTTAAATAAATTCTTCAAGTTCCATGCCGGCTATTTAGAGAATTTACTTCTTAGCCACATTGTCCCAAAGGTATTTGAAGTATGCTGCGTAGCTTTGGGCAAGTTCTTCTGATTCCATTACAAAGATGGCTTTGCTTTGGCCGTACATGGAGTTGGCTACTTTGTTATTATACAAATTAATAACTACAGGGGTTTGACTGAATTCTTTTGGGAGAAATTTCATTTGTTCGTATTCCCACGGTTTTCTAATTTCATCACGCATTTCATATCTCAAAATGTTGTAAACTGGAATTTTATTTTTTATTCTTTTTTTGTTCCATTGGGCAAAAAACGCAGGATACATTTTTGGAACATATCTTCCCGCTCCAATCCATCTGATTTCTTTTGCATCAAGCATTTCATTCCATGCGGCTTTTATTCCTTCAGGTCCGCTGAACACTTCTGAGGAAATTTTTGTTTTTGGGGAGGTAAACTTTTTCATTAATTGAGGAAGTTCTTTTTCTATTTTCCTTTGAGTATTCTCAAGAGCACTTTTTTTCTCTTCGATGTAGCTAATTAGTTGATTTGGGTTGGTTGGCTGGAATTGTCTTTTTTTGTTTTCAAGACTGTATGTTACGAGTCCCCTCTCAATTAGTTTGTTTAAAATAGTGTAAATGTTTGCTCGCTCAATTCCAGTTTTTTCCTGAATTTTGCTTAATTGAGCTTTTCCTGTGTCCAAAAGGGCGTTGTATACGCTCACCTCTCCGTTGGATAATCCGAGTTCGCGTAGGAGTTCGCTGACCATAAGGAATATTTGAGGCAATTGTTTTTTAATATGTTGTATTGTAACAGAACAACAGAGATTAAAGTACTCCCGGCGAAGGTAATTAGTTCGGGTGATATGGTGAGTAATTGGAATAAGGTTTTGGCGGGGGTAAGCCTGCTTTTGTTAGTGATTATAGTTGCAGGTATTTTTGGGGCGACTGCAACAGGATTTTTTGGTTTGGCTCAAACTAATGATGCTCCATTAAGGGTTGGGTGGCAAACTTCCTGGGCGGATAACGGGTACATTATAGAACCTTGGAAAAATACTGATATTTTAGCAAAGAATGATATTAATGCGGAAATAGTTCCGTTTGTTACGGGGATGGCGATGCTTGAGGTCGCTGCGGCAAAGAAGATTGATGTAATATTCCTTGGGACTCCTGTAACTGCAGTTTTATTTTCAAAATCTGATGATTGGGTTGTAGTTTCAAGAATGGCGGATTTCCCAATTTCAATTATTGCTGGTAGTCAGACAGGAATAACAAGTATTAGTGAGTTAAAAGGAAAGAAGATTGGGACGCCTGCAGGTTCAGGCCCATATGCAGCGCTTCTTCAGGCGCTCGAAAAGAATGGGCTTGACTCAAAAACGGATGTTACAATAGTAAATCTTAAGCCGACTGAATTTGCTCAAGCTTTGCAAACTGGGGCTGTGGATGCTGTTGTTTGGAGTTCTCCTTCAAAAGAAACTCTTGAAGCCGCAGGGGTTGGAAAGGCAATTTATCAAGTTAATGAAACTGGGGTGATGCTGGTTTCTAAAGATTTGGTGAAATACAATCCTGCAAAAGTAAAAGCATTAATTTCAGCGCTTAAGGAAGCTCAGTTTTTCTTCATAAAAAACACAGAAATTGTTTCTGATTGGTACTCCAAGGACTCTTCGCTTGATTTGAAATTAGTGAAAAGTATTCAAAGAGTTGAAAAAAATTACTTGGCAAATTCTCTCAACGAAATAAACATGGGGATTAGCGAGAGCGAAATTGTTCCTATTCAGGAGAGATTTGATTTGTTTTATAGAGAAAAAGTAATTTCGAAGCAGGTAATTTTCAAGGATCACTTGGACTTGAATTTTGTTAAGTGATTTAAAATGAAAAACCATTCTTTGGCGCGTAAAGTTTTACTTTTATGCGCCTCTTTTTTAATTTTCTTTTTTGTGTGGGGGGCATGTTCTCTTTGGATGAATACTTTCTTGTTTCCTTCACCCATTGAAGTGATTTTTCAGCTTGCTGAGTTATTTGCAGGCGGGGAAATTATTGGCCATATTGTTTCAAGTGTTTATAGGGTACTAATCGGATTGTTTTTTGGAATAATATTAGGGGCTTTGTGCGGTTATGCTTTAGGGCTTAACTCAGTTCTAAACGGACTGATTAATCCGATTGTTCAGCTTCTTCGCCCTATTCCTCCGATTGCTTGGATTCCAATTGCAATTCTTTGGTTCGGGATAGGGAATGAATCTTCATTTTTTATAATTTTTATTGCATCTTTTTTCCCTGTGTTTACAAATGTGTTCTTCGGGGTAACTTCTCTCCCAACCATTTTTGCGAAAGTTTCAAAGAGTTTGAATCTTCCCAAGTGGCAGAATTTTGTGCATGTTGTCTTTCCGTTCTCAATGCCTTACTTTTTAACTGGGGTAAAAACTGCGGTGGGGTTTTCATGGATGGTAATAATTGCCGCGGAAATGATTGCGTCCCAATCTGGGCTTGGTTATTTTATTGAGTACAATAGGCTGCTTCTTGAACCAGATAAAATTATGGCGGCAATGGCGGTAATTGGTGTTTTGGGTTTCATTTTCAACTATTTGGTTGTTTTGCTTGAAAAAAAATTGCTTTATTGGAGGAGTGTTTCGAATGAATAATCCTTGCCTTGTTGTTGATAAAGTTTCTTTTGCATACCCTACAAATAATGGATCTAAAAAATATATTCTTCACGAAGCGTCCCTTTCCCTTTCTCCTGGAGAGGTTGTTTCAGTTATTGGGGAGAACGGTTCGGGCAAATCAACTTTGCTTAGTTTAGTTGCAGGGTTTTTGGAGAAGGGTAATGGGAAAATTTTGGTTGATTCGAAAAAGATTTCAATAGTATTTCAGGATATGGGTTTGCTTGAGTGGAAAAGTGCTTTTGAGAATGTTGAGTTGAGTTTGCTCTCTTCAAACCTTATGCAGGTGCAAAGAAAAAATATTGTTGGAGAGAGCCTTTCTTTGCTTGGGGTTTTGGGCGCAAAAGATAAGCTCCCTAAGGAACTTTCCGGGGGGATGAAACAGAGGGTGGCTATTGCAAGAGCGCTTGCGTCAAGTCCTAAAGTTCTTCTGCTTGATGAACCATTTAGCGCCTTGGACTGGAAAACAAAACGCGCCCTCCAAAAAGAGCTTTTGAAAATTATTAAGAAGAAAAAAATCGGGGTAGTTCTTGTCACTCACGATTTGAATGAAGCAGTTTTCTTTTCTGACAAAGTATTAATGCTTTCAAATGGGAAACTTAAGCGGGTTAAACTAAATTCAACTTTGTTTAAGTAAGGTTTATTTCGTTGCCACATGGTCCCACAAATATTTGTAGTATGCTTTGTAGCTCTCGGCCAGTTCTTTGCTTTTTGTAACGGTGGCGAGTACGGTTCCTCCGAAGAGGTAGTTGACTACTTTGTCTCCGTATATTCCAATTACTGTTGGGGATTTGCTAAATTCTGGTGGCAAGAATTTCATTTCTTCGTACTGGTAGGGTTGTTTGATTTCGTCTTTTAGTTCGTGTCTTGCGAGGTAGTGCACCATGACTTTTTTCTTTATTCTTTTTTTTGTCCAGTATGCGGTCCATGTGGGGTACTGTTTTGGCATGTATCTTCCTCCCCCTATCCAGTAAATTTCAGGGTAGTTTAGTGCGTCTTCAAACACTGCTTTCATTCCCTCTCCTCCGCGAAAGATTTCCGCATATATTTCTTCTCTTCGGGAGTTAATTTTTTGACTTATTTCTGGCAGGATTAGCTCTGCCTCTTTTTTTATTACTTGGATATTAGTTTCTTTTTCGTTTATGTATTGTATTATTTTTTCCGGGTTGCTGACGTTGAACAGTCTTGTTTTGTTTTCGTTAATGTAACTCACAAGTCCCTTTTCGATGAGTTTGTTTAGTATGTCGTAAATATTTCTTCGTTCAATTCCTGTGGATTCGTGTATTTTGTTGAGTCTGGATGCTCCAAATGAAAGCAGTGCGGTGTAAACCTTAATCTCTCCATCAGAGAGTCCTAATTTCTTTAAGAAAGTCAGATCCATAATTAATGAACGTTCAAACATTATTTAAACTATGGTGTTGCAGCAATACCACTTATTATAATATAGCCAATTCACCGAGTAATCGTATAGGGTGAATTAAATGGTGAGTGATGGAAAAAAAATAATTATTGGGGTAATAGTGCTAGTGCTTCTAATTGGGGCTTATTTTTTTGCCTCAGGGGCAACAGCTACAGGGTTGTTTACAGCAAATTCAAACAGTTCTGAAATAAAGGTAGGTGCGTTGGTTCCATTGACCGGAAATCTTGCAAGCATTGGCGGAAATATGGTTAAGGGGATGGAAATGGCTAAAGTTGACTTGGTTAAAGAA
>Ga0247842_10007406_pt1 | contig 11906 bp, 9 predicted proteins | sample LaCruzMarch2015__3_FD_192411 | JGI IMG/M metagenome (GOLD analysis project Ga0247842, IMG submission 192411) | Freshwater microbial communities from meromictic Lake La Cruz, Castile-La Mancha, Spain - LaCruzMarch2015_19m | ecosystem: Environmental > Aquatic > Freshwater > Lake | place: Spain...
GAAATTCTTCGTAATCCTTCATCTGCGAGCAGGGATGCCAGATATATTGCAAATCTTTTTTCTGCCAGCTATTCATTGTTTATCACCTTACCGGATAACACCAAGCTTTTGTCCGATCTCTTTAATATGATTTAATGCCTGTAGCAAATCTTCTCGAGTATGCGTGGCCATGATGCTGATGCGCAAACGGCTTGTGCCTTCTGGCACTGTTGGCGGACGGATTGCCGATACAAAAATATTGCGTTCCATCAACTGATTGCTGAAAGTTACTGCCAAATCAGGTGCGCCAACGACGATGGAAATAATCGGCGCTTCATTTTCCGCAACGTCAAAACCGGCCTGGCGAAGTTCCGCCCGAAACCAGGCGGCATTCGCCAGTAGTGTTTCCCTGCTCTGCGGCTCTGTTCGCACAATGTCCAGCGCTTTTCTCGCCACCGCAATGGTTGCCGGAGAAAGAGCTGTAGAAAAAATAAAACTGCGGGCCGTGTTGACCAGATAATCAATCAGACTTTGCTTCCCCGCGATGAAACCGCCTTCACTGGCTAGCGCTTTGCTGAGTGTTCCCATTTGAATATCGATTTCATCGCTCAAGCCGAAATAGTCCGCCGTGCCGCCGCCACTTAGACCCAACACGCCCGTGGCATGGGCATCATCAACCATTAACAGAATATTACTCTTTTGGGCTATCTCGACTATCGCCGGAAGCGGCGCGATATCCCCATCCACACTGAAAAGGCCATCGGTAACGATCAGGGCTTGTCTTCCGGAATAGCCCTGCACTTTGCGCGCAAGGTCTGCAGCATCGCAATGATCATAAACGATGATCTCTGCCCTGCTCAAACGGCAGCCGTCGATTATGCTGGCATGATTTAAACTATCGGAAAAGATCACCCAGCTTTTATCGGCAATGCCGGATATGGCGCCTACATTGGCCATATAACCGGTATTAAAAAGCAGCGCTGCCTCAGTTTTTTTAAAGAAGGCGATTTCTTCTTCCAGCTTTTGGTGAATTTCATAGCTGCCCGTCGTCAGTCTGGAGCCGCCGGAGCCAACTCCATATTTTTCGATAGCATCGTGCGCCGCCTGTTTGAGACGATTATCATTACAAAGCCCCAGATAACTGTTAGAAGACAGCAGCAGATAATCTTTATCATCAATTTTTATATGCGACCCCTGAGGCGTTTGCAGATGCTTCATCTTACGGTATAGTCCGTTTTTTTTGATCTGGTCCAACTTTTCGCTAAATCTTTTCATTTCAGATATTTTCCATCAGTCCAATTATTTTTTTAATATCAATGGTTTTTTCAAACACATCAGCGATGAATCCCTGTTGAAGTTTTTCTGTATCAACTCCTGTGAGAGCCGGTATTGTGTAGATTTCGGCAATGCCGGAGAGCTTTCTAATTGTTTCAATGTTATCTATCTCTGGCGAAGTTTGTCCGCTTCCGTTCATCACGATACCCTTGATTGTCAGTCCCGCGCTTTGAGCAAATCTGAGCGTCAACAGCGTGTGATTAATCGTCCCCAGACCGGTGCGGCAAACAAGCAGACAGGGAAACCCGAGTTCACGAATGAGGTCATATTGCATAAAACCATGATCATTCAAGGGAACGGCCAGGCCACCCGCGCCTTCAGCAATAATAAATTCGTAACGATTTTTCAAGTACAGCAAGCTGTCCTTGATCACAGCCAATTCAATTGATCTGCCCTCCAGACATGCTGCAAAGTGAGGAGCTACGGCGTTCTTAAACGAAAAAGGCGTTATGTTCTTTTGGTCTTCGACAAAGCCGGAAACAGTTTTGACAAATGAAGCATCCATTGATTGATAATAACCATTTAGCAAAATCTGGCCGCTGGCTACAGGTTTGAAATAGGCCGCATTGTAATTATTCTCCAGCAGCAAATACATCAAGCCTGCCGAGATCACGGTCTTTCCTACTTCTGTATCCGTACCGATGATGAATATTCCCTTGGACATTCAGTAATCCTTAATTATTTTAGTTCGTCGCATAATTAACCTATATTCCAATATCAAAAGATGCAAACCAAAGCTATCAAAAAAACCTTGACAGGCGCATGATAATAGGTGAGTTTCCCAAAAGTCATCTATAAATTGTCAAGGAGATCTAGATTTGATTCGAAAAACAATATTGTGCGTAACCATTTTCGTCGTGTTTGCCGGGTCTTTTGCCTTGTACCTCGCTTTAAGAAATTTGCCACTCAATGATAAGCTTGCCATCTCCGGAATCTCTTCATCCAAATCGATCAACAACGTAATTGTTGAAGGGGATACACTGTCTGCTGTTTTTAAGAAACATGGCCTCAGCTTCGATGAGCTTTTTGCCATTAGTCAGGCGGCAGCCAGTGTGCACAAGCTCAAGGAACTGCATCCCGGAAGACCTTACAGCATTATTGTCGATGACAAAAACAGCATCAATTGCTTTAGTTATAGTATTGACGATAATAACATTTTGAAAATTGAACGGGTGGATGGTGTTTTCAGAGCAGGAAAATCCCGTGTTCCTTATGAATCGCGCATTCTAACCATTGGCGGGCAGATTGAAGATAATCTTATTTCAGCCATCGGTACGCAAACAGAAGATCACTTACTTGCCCTGCAGGTATCGGACATATTGGCCTGGGATATCGATTTTACCTGCGATTTGCGCACAGGTGATACATTCAAGATTGTTGTTGAAGGTCTCTATCTTGATGGAAAGTTTAAGAAGTACGGAAAAATATTATCCACGGAATTTACCAATAATAAACAGAAGTATCAGGCATTCCTCTTCGAGTATGACGGAAATACCGGTTACTATGACGCAAGCGGCAAATCGCTGAGAAGGGCTTTTTTGAAAGCGCCGCTGAGCTTCCGCAGAATAAGTTCTTCATTTACACGTAAGCGCTTTCATCCCATCCTGAGAATTTACCGGCCTCATCGCGGTGTTGATTACGCGGCTGCTACAGGCTCTCCTGTCAGCGCGACCGCGGACGGAACAGTTGTGTCAGCCGGGTATAATGGTGCTTACGGAAAGCTTGTGGTTATCAGGCATTCTAACGGTTATCAAACATATTACGGACATCTTTCCCGCATCAAAAACGATTTGCGTCAGGGCAGCCAGGTAAAGCAAAGTGACGTGGTCGGCTATGTTGGCGCCACGGGACTTGCCAGCGGCCCTCACCTGCATTATGAAATCAGACAAGGCGGTAGCCATGTTAACCCGCTTAGGTTTAAAGTTGATGCCGGAAAAGCCATACCGTTTACTCAAATGACTGAATTTAAAAAAGTCACCGCGATCATGAATACTACATTTGTTTCAGCCCTATTTCAAAATAATAAAAATGAACAAAGTAAGGCCAGCGCTATGAACATGGTCGAGCAGAATGAATATTATTTCAGGTTAAACTGAGTTTTGTTTTTATGGATTTAATTGATAAGCTCAAGAATAAGGCCATCAGGAAGGAAGCGGTTAGTATCAGCGAAGCTCTGGAACTTTTTATCGAAGGCTCGAGTAATTCCTTCCGCGTCATGGCCGCATCCTCTCAAATCCGCGAGCATTTTAAAGGCAAAGAGATAATTCTTTGCGGCATTACCAATGCCAAATCAGGCAAGTGTTCCGAAGACTGCAAGTTTTGCGCTCAATCTTCTCATTATCCGGCAGACACCCTCTCCTACCCGTTAAAAACCGCCCCGGAAATGATTACTGAAGCCAATGAAGCAGCGCGCTGTGGCGCGGAGTTTTTCGGTATCGTTACCAGCGGCAAACGGATCAAAGCGAAAAAAGAATGGAATGAAATTTTTAAAGCGGTAAAAGGCATGAACAAAATCGGGGTCAAAGCTTGTGCATCGCTTGGACTGATCGACACTGAAAAGGCCAAAGAGCTTAAAGCCGCGGGGCTTTTCCGTTATCATCATAATCTGGAAACATCGCGCAGCTTTTTCAAAAATATCTGCACAACTCACGATTACGAAGAGAATGTCGAAACAATTCGAATCGTCAAAAAAGCCGGACTTTCAGTTTGCGCTGGCGCTTTATTCGGCATGGGAGAAGGTATAACCCACCGCATCGAACTTGCGGCAACACTGCGCGAGTTGAATGTTGATTCCGTACCTTTGAATATTCTCAATCCCATCAAGGGTACTCCACTTTCCCACATGCTGCCGCTGTCTCCACTGGAAATCCTCATGACTATAGCGGTCTTTCGTTTCATGCTGCCGGATAAGGACATCAAGCTTTGCGGCGGGAAGGAAAAGAATCTGAGGCAATTGCTGCCTCTGGGTATTATGGCCGGAGCTAATTCTCTGATGACCGGTAACTACCTTACTACCACCGGCAGAGATAGCAAGCTCGATCAGGAAATGATTGCCGACCTTGGCCTTACTGCTACGCGTGAAGCAAACTATTGCCAGTGCGGTGTGGAAGGGAGAAATCATTCCGGTTGACCGAGCCGCAAAGAAGTTATTTCCGCCATATTTCACGCTTCACGAACAGCGCTTCACGTTTTTTTAAAATACTCTTTGAAAATCTTTATCTTTCATAATTGTGGTGAAAGCAAAATCCACCAGCCTATAAATGATATAGCGGTTAAAAGATGGAAGTGTCAAGTAAGATGAAGGTAAATAAAGAAAACCTAAAGACAGGAGGGATAAAAATGATCAATCAGGAATTGCTTGCCCCATGCGGCCTTTATTGCGGTGTCTGCGGCATATACTGCGCTTCAGAGAGTGGCGATGAGGCACTAAAAGAAAAACTGGCCAAAGCCTATGGTGATACACCGGACAAAATTAAATGTAAGGGCTGCCGCTCTGCTTCGCCTTACTGGTTTTGCGCAGTTTGTGGCATTAAAAGTTGCGTTATAGAAAAGGGATACGTCGGCTGCCATCAATGCGAAAGTTTCCCCTGCGACAAGATCGAAAATTTCGCGATACCGGCAGGCAAACTAAATATTCTGCGCGCCATTCCGCTTTGGAGGGAGCTGGGTACAGAGGCGTTTGTTAAAGGCGAAGAAAAACTTTTTTCCTGCGATAATTGCGGCACCAAACTTTTCCGCGGGGCCAGAAAATGCAGCCAGTGCGGAACAATAAAGGGATAAGAAAATATTGGGGAGGAAAAAACTTGCTGACACCCATCGATCTAAATTTCCATAAAACACCTTCTATGTTCGCTACGGTATTTCGGGCGTTTTTAGGACGAAGATCTAAATTCAATGCTGAAAACTCTATACCTAAAATTACAGCGGTGCAGAACGGTATAGTCCCTGATAAAAAGCAACTGGCCAGATTTAACCGTGTATGCCAGATAGAAAACTATTCTAAGTTTCCACTGATTTTTCCGCTCACCTATATTTATCCACTTGTTCAGGTAATACTGGCCCGCAAGGAAGCCCCTTTATCTTTGTTTGTAGTATTAAACAGTCGGATGCAGATAATCCAGCACAGGCATATCGGGCTTAATGAGAAATTAGATGTTTACTGTGAACTTGACCATTATCGAATCTTGGAAAAGGGTATGGAGGTGGACATCAGGTCTACCATAAAAATTGATAAGGAAACGGTCTGGGAAAATACACTGTCTTTTTATTACCGCGGCAAATTCGGCGCACCGGATGCATCATTCACCCCGCCGCAGTTTGAACCTATTGCGGATGCCCCGGAAGTTGCCCGTTGGTTCTTGCCCGGAAATATCGGCTATAGTTTTGCCGGTATTTCCGGCGATGGCAATCCTATTCATTATTTAAGCCCGTATGCCCGGCTCATGGGATTCAAACGTGATTTCGCCCAACCTATGCTGGTACTGGCAGGATCTCTGGAGCGACTCCTGCAGGACAGCAGCGAAAAATCATTTTGCCTGGATATCGCCTTTAAAGGACCTGTCTATTATGAAAACAATGTGACTTTAAAAAGCGCTTTCGCCTCCGGCATTAAACGCTTTGATATCTACGAAGAAGGAAATCCGCGTCCCTGTATCTGCGGCACCTTCAAGACTTGCTTATGATAAACAACGGGACATGATATCATTTATTGGTGTTGGTGACTTGATGAATAAACAGCGCCTCTAACCCCGGGCTTTTAGTCGCCCTGCCGGTAAAATATACTTTGCCGGTTAGCATGCAACAGCTTTAATTGCACATCCAACATCGTCACCCGCTCTCAACCCCTCGCCAGTGAGGCTTGTCTTACTTGAGCCGATCGTTGGCAAGAATGCAGATAAAAAAGTTGCCGTTAGCTGAACAAGTTAGACATGTTTTGAAACGCTTAACTTACCCCCGAAGAGTTTTCCCTGATATATTGGTAATCTTTTCGGGGGCAGCGGGAATTACCATACATAAGGAATAATTCTTTCCCTTTTTGCAGAAAACTCTGCATAGCCTTCTATATTTATTAAAGTTTTCTCTTCAACAAAAATCCTAACAATAATTGATGAAATCAATAACAATAAACATATCAAAGTTACATAATTAAAATAAAAAACAGTCACGCCAATATGTGCTGTTATCATTCCTGCATAAGCAGGATGTCTTAATAATTTATAAGGTCCTGTATCTATTATTTTGTGATTAGTTATCTTTCTGACTATATGTGAATAGTATTGTCCTAATGTTTGTATTGCCCATAATCGGAAGGAAACCCCTGAAATAAAAATTATAAAACCGGCTATATGATATATGCTTGGTTTATCCCAAAGCGGATTAAACCATAAAGCGGACAAAATAGTTAATGCTTGGCTAAAGGCATAAAATTCGCGGGTACCATAATCCGATTCAACTTTTTCCTGCTTAATATCGTTATGTGAGACTTTCGTTTCACAAATCATCCAAAATATATAAGAAGCAATAAATAGTATATCAAAGTTGAAAAATGTATTACTCCATATTTTGTCATGATATAGTATTTTAACATAACCTGAAATAGTTATACCGATTATCAATAAAATTGGAAGAATATACGATGTGTACTTTTTCATTTGCTGCCTCCTTTTGCAATAACCATGGTAACTCCACAAAGGATAAGAATAATACCTGACTTTTTATATATGGATTTGAAACAAAATCTGTTCTTTGAACGATATGTTTTTTACTCGAATATTTATTTAAAATCAAATAATAAATACTAAAGGTAAACGTAAAAAGTGTTTATTATAAAGAAAAAAGTAATGCGCAGAATCAATGATTATCGGTAAAAGTGATCTAAATTGGTAAATCGAAAGCTGGTATTTATGTATTGTTTTCTGTGCATATTTGTAAGTTGCATTATTCCCTGCTTTTGGGTATAAACGCACCGTCTGCTTTATCAGACAGATCAAAATATCAGTTAACAGTAAATTTGTCATTTCGAGGAACGTCAGTGACGAGAAATCCTGATCAGTATAACTTTTTAAGACTTCTCCCCGGCATGCGCCGGGCTTAGCGCCTGCGGTCGAAGTGACAAGGTTTTTTGAAAGGTTCAGTTAGGATTATTTATGGCGGATCGTATTGAAGTTGGTTTTAAAATTGGCATTCGCGACGCGTTGGGCGAAAAGACCAAAAAGCGCATTATCGATAATCTGGCGCTGGCAGTCGCAAAAATTGCCACCATCGAAGTATATACCATTGACGGAGAGCTAAGCACCGTCGAATTACGAGAAGTTGCCGCAGGGCCGCTTTCCGATCCGGTCATTCAGGAATTCTCCATTAATTCTCCGCTGGCGAAAAGTTTTGACTGGCTTATTGAAGTAGGCTTTCGTCCCGGCGTGACTGACAATATCGGCAAAACCGCCCGCGAGGCAATCACCCTACTGCTAGGTGAGAATATCGGTGATCGCAAGATTGCTGTTTATACATCCCGCCAGTATTTAATCAGCGGTATAATCTCAAAGGCCAATGCAGAAAGAATCGCTTCCGATCTTTTAGCCAACGACCTCATCGAACGCCATCAGGTTATCGACTCAAACAATTTTGATTTTAATCATGGCATTCCCGCCCATGTTCCGCAGGTGCTGGGCAAAGACGAACCGCAAGTGACTCAAATCAATCTGGCGGAAGTTGACGCGAAGGGACTGTTGAAAATCAGTCAGGAAAAACTTTTGGCCCTGAATCTCGAAGAAATGCAGAAGATTCAGGCTTATTATCAGAATCCGGCCGTACTCAAATCCCGCAAGAAATTTGGTCTTGATGAAAACACGACCGATGTGGAACTGGAATGCCTGGCGCAGACCTGGTCGGAGCATTGCAAACATAAAATTTTCAACAGCAAGATTGATTACACCGATGGCCGCAATAAATTAAAAATCGATTCACTTTTTAAAAAATATATCAAAGGTTCCACGGCAAAGATTCGCAAAGCCAAAGGCAAGAAAGATTTCTGTCTTTCTGTTTTTGTCGATAATGCGGGTGTGATCAAATTCAACAACGATCACAATCTGGTTTTCAAGGTGGAGACACATAATTCGCCTTCCGCACTCGACCCTTACGGTGGAGCACTCACCGGCATTGTCGGTGTTAACCGCGATCCGTTCGGTACGGGCATAGGCTCAAAACTCATTTTCAACACCGATGTGTTTTGCTTTGCTTCGCCCTTTCACAAAAAGAAACTGCCGCCCCGTATTCTGCATCCCAGGCGTATTTATGAAGGTGTGCGTGAAGGTGTGGAGCACGGAGGTAATAAAAGCGGCATTCCCACAATCAACGGCAGCCTTGTCTTTGATGAAAGGTATTTAGGCAAACCCCTTGTTTACTGCGGCACTGCCGGCATCATGCCCGCAAAACTCAATGGTAAACCGACACACGGCAAGGAAATCAAACCAGGCGATGTAATCATTATGACCGGCGGCAGAATCGGCAAAGATGGCATTCACGGCGCGACTTTTTCATCAGAGGAGTTGCATGAAGGCTCGCCTGTCACCGCAGTGCAGATCGGCGACCCGATCACGCAAAAGAAAATGACTGACTTTCTGCTTGTGGCCCGTAACCGCGGCCTTTACCGCGCGATCACCGATAACGGTGCCGGAGGTTTGTCTTCGTCAATTGGCGAAATGGCGACTTATTCCGGCGGTTGTGAAATTGACCTGGCGCTGGCGCCTTTAAAATACGCCGGCCTTCAGCCGTGGGAAATCCTGGTATCGGAAGCGCAGGAGCGCATGACATTGGCGGTTGATCCGAAAAAAGTAGATAAGCTCATGGAACTTTCGCGTAAGATGGGTGTGGAAGCAACAGCAATGGGCAAGTTTACCAAGTCCGGAATATTTCATGTCCTTTACGGTGAAAAAACAGTGGCGTATCTGGATATGGATTTTCTGCATGACGGCGTGCCACAGATGAAACTGACAGCCAAATGGAGAGCTCCGAAAAATCCCGAGCCTACTTTTGCGGAACCTGCAAATTTAGGGAAAGCCTTTGTCCAGATGCTTTCGCGTCTGAATATCTGTTCTAAAGAATCTGTTGTGCGGCAGTATGATCATGAAGTTCAGGGTGGTTCCGTAGTGAAACCCATGGTGGGTGCGCAAAATGACGGCCCTTCGGATGCCGGTATTGTGCGGCCAATCCTCGATTCCATGGAGGGCGTGGTGGTGGCGCACGGCATCTGCCCGCGTTACAGCGATATCGACACATATCACATGACGGCATGTGTCATTGATGAAGCTATCCGCAATGCTGTGGCTGTGGGCGCTGATATTGATCATCTGGCTGGTATCGATAACTTCTGCTGGTGCGATCCGGTTAAATCTGCCAAAACGCCTGACGGTGAATATAAGCTCGCGCAACTGGTGCGCTCAAATATGGCTATTTATGATTACACCACCGCTTTTGGCGTGCCTTGCATTTCCGGCAAAGACAGCATGAAAAACGACTATTCCATCGGCAATACGAAAATCTCCGTGCCGCCGACACTGCTTTATTCCGTTATCGGCAAAATTAAGGATGTGCGCAAAGCCGTGACGATGGATGCCAAACGCCCGCAGGATCTGGTTTACATCATTGGAGAAACAAGAGATGAACTGGGCGGTTCCGAATGGTTTGCACAGCATGGAGCCATCGGCAATAAGGTGCCGCAGGTGGATGTGAAAAAAGCCATTAAAAAATATCGCGCTCTGCATAAAGCCATACAGTCCGGGCTTGTCGCCTCGTGTCATGATTGCTCCGACGGGGGCTTGGGTATCGCACTGGTCGAAACCGCCTTTGCCGGTAGCCTGGGAATGAACATTGACCTAAAAGATGTCCCTTACAACGGCAAGAAGAGAAACGATTATATTTTGTTTTCGGAAACGGCCAGCAGATTTGTGGTGACCATTCATCCTAAAGATCAAAGCAAGTTTGAAAAGATTATGGCCGGTAACATCATCAGTGAAATCGGCTTCGTCTCCGGAGACGGACTCTTCCAGATAACTGGTCTCAATGATAAACTGATTATTAGAGAGAAAATAAGCAAACTCAAAGCAACCTGGCAAAAGCCGCTTAATTTTTAGGCAGGATATAATTATGACCCGCAAAGTAAAAGCAATCGTACTAACCGGCAACGGCACCAATTGTGAAATGGAAATGGCGCACGCCTGCAAACTAGCCGGTGCCGATGGCGTGGATATAGTCCATATCAGTGAATTACTCTTCGGAGAAAAACGCCTGTCGAATTATACTTTTTTGAATCTGCCGGGTGGCTTTCTCGATGGCGACGATCTGGGTTCGGCCAAAGCCGGGGCTAACCGCTTCTTGCATGCCCGTATCGCCGGTGAAAATGAAATGCTCATCGAAGAGTTACTCCGGTTTATTTCCGCAGGGAAATTAATTCTGGGTGTCTGCAACGGCTTTCAACTAATGGTGAAACTGGGATTGCTGCCGGCACTCGATGGCAACTTCACTTCGCAAAGTACGACACTGACTTTTAACGATTCGGGGCGGTTTGAAGACCGCTGGGTGTATCTCAAAGCTAACGCTCAAAGCCCCTGTGTTTTTACTAAAGGCATTGATGTTACTTATTACCCGGTACGCCATGGTGAAGGAAAGTTTGTTCCGGAAAGCGATGCCATACTTGAAGAAATTGAAAAAAAGAATTTGGTTGCACTTCAGTACAGTAGTGTTGAAGGCACGCTCACCATGGACTATCCGGCCAATCCCAATGGTGCAGTTCATGCTATTGCCGGACTTTGTAATGAAAGCGGCAGGCTTTTTGGTTTAATGCCGCATCCCGAAGCATACCTTCACCGCACCAACCACCCCCGCTGGACAAGGGAAGACCTGCCGGAAGAAGGCCAGGGCCTGGCAATTTTCCGCAACGCGATAAACTTTATCCGCAGCAAAGAATTCTAATCCCATTTCTAAATCAAAGCGCTATCTTTGTTGACTGCGTCGTCGGCTTCCTCAACGTATATACAATCCGCATCGTCGCTTCCTCCTTGCCGCCTTGATATCATCTTTGATTTAGAAAGGAATTTATTAAGATTTCTTCCCGATGATATCAATGATGGTAATTTCCGGCGGCGCAAAGATTCGTACCGGAGGTCCCCACGTCCCTGTGCCACCACTGACATAAAGCAATTTGTTCTGCCCTAGTTCATAATATCCATAATTATTTTTAAAAAATAACCGCGTAATTAATTGAAAGGGGAATATTTGCCCGCCATGAGTATGGCCGGAGAGTTGCAAATTAAAGTTTTCCTTTTCATTGACAAACGGTTGATGCCGCAATAGCAGAACAAATCCTTTGTTGTTGCCGAAAGCAAGTAATTCATCAAAAGTATTTTTGTCTTTTCGCAAACCAAATCTTGCGGCAGTTATATCGTCCGCGCCAAAAATGCTTATGCCTCCTGCCTGCCGAACTTCATCCCTCAGGACCTCAAATCCGGCATTTTGAGTAAACTCCAGCGATCGTTTTATTCCCGCATAATACTCGTGATTACCCATGATCGCGTATTTACCAAATGCAGGTTTGATGG
>Ga0247842_10007411_pt1 | contig 11904 bp, 9 predicted proteins | sample LaCruzMarch2015__3_FD_192411 | JGI IMG/M metagenome (GOLD analysis project Ga0247842, IMG submission 192411) | Freshwater microbial communities from meromictic Lake La Cruz, Castile-La Mancha, Spain - LaCruzMarch2015_19m | ecosystem: Environmental > Aquatic > Freshwater > Lake | place: Spain...
GCGTCGATGTCCCGCCCAGGCTCTCAAAGACAGGTGCCGGGAATAACGTAGGCGGAATGATGACCAAGGCCCGCTATTAAAAGTAGGAAACTTCAGCTTGAGTTTGGCCGCCAGTTAACCCCGCGGGTGACGTCGGAACCTGAACCAAGCACTTTATTTATTTGCGTTCATTTGCGTTCATTTGCGGACAACGACTCTTATTGGAATCACCCGCCCCCACCCGAGTAGATATGCGCGCCTTTCGGATCGGTCTCTATCGTGAACACCTGGACGAGGCCTCGTTCCTCTATGGGCACTGCCGCGCGCTGCGCCGGGACCCGCAGATCCCTTGGCCCGCGCTCGCCGGGTTCGAGGAGCGGCTGGAGGCGCACCTGGACGCGCTGGTCGTCGGGGAAGACCTGGCGCTCGCGGTGGCCAACACCCAGGCCTTGGACGGGGACGCGGGCGAGCTCTTCGCCGCCCTGTCGGTGTTCTGTCGGCAGCGGCTGCCGCACCTGCTGTCGGGGGTCTTGCAGGGGCTCGACGAGACCGACCGGGCGCGGTTGACGGCGGTCACCGATGCCCTGAAATACGCACTGCCGGATCAGTGGTCCGGCTTCGTCACCCAGGCCATGGCCCGCCGCGACGCCCGGCTGACGCCGCTCCTGGCCGTGGTCTGCGGGTACCGGCGGATCCCCACGGTCGGCCTCCTGCCCGCCCTCCTGGCCCAGGCCCCACCGACCGCGCTGCGCCCCCTGCTGTGGGCCGCTGGCCGCACGCGCGAGGCCGGCCTCGCGGCGGCGGTCCGCCCCTTCTATGCCGCGCCGCAGGCCGCGATCGGCACCGCCGCGCTGCGCGCCGGCCTGCGGCTGCAAGACCCGGACGCACTGCACTGCATCCGGACCCTGAGCGGCACCGGTGACTGCCCGCCGCTCCTGCTCGGTCTCGCCGGCGGGCGCGGCGCCGTCCCGCTCCTCTTGGAGCGACTGCGCCGGTGTGAGGCGGACCGGGACGCACTGACCGCGCTCGGGTTCCTCGGCGACCCCGCGGCGATCCCCGCCCTCACCGAGCGGCTCGACCCGCACCCGCTGGCCGCGGCCGCCGCCGAGGCACTGCATCTGATCACCGGCGCCCCGCTCTTCGAGGACCTGTTCGTGCCCGAACCGATCGCGGAGGATGAACTGTTCGAGCACGAATTGGCCACCTATCGCCAGACCGGCGAGGGCCCGCGGCGCGGCGACGGGAAGCCCTTCGGCACCAGCGTCCGGCGCCTGTGCCGCAACCGCGACCGCTGGGCGGCCTGGCTGCAGGAGCACGCGGGGCGTCTCACTGCCCACCGGCGCTACCGCTGCGGCCACCCCGATGGCCCCGCCGTGCTGCTGGCGGCCCTGGCGGCGGACACCTGCCCCGCGGCTTGGCGGGGCCAGATCGCGGAAGAACTGTGTGTGCGCTACGGGGTCGACCTGCCGTTCGAGGTGGACCTGCCGGTGGCCGCGCAGCGGCGTGTGCTCGAAGCGGCGGCGCACGCGGTGCGCGAGGCGGCGTCCAGGGTCGAACCCGGTCACTGGTCTATGTTCGGACGGCCCTTGACGACCGAGGGGCCTTGAGCATAATTCCGGGAAACGGGGCCAACCGCGGGGCCATGGTCCGCGCAGCGGACCCTACGGGCACGGGACCCTACTCACGCCTGCGGTGACCGCCTGCCTGGCGGACAACTCATTGCTCATATTCTCGTTCGTTCGCGTTTTGCGCGGACTGATTGCGCTTTCCAGGATCAACGCATGAACCAATCCGCGCTGGTGGTCGGGGGCGTCTCCTGGGACACCATCGTGCGCGTTGCCGCCCTGCCCGATCCCAGGCCACAAACGCTGTTCTCACAGGCCTGCCATGAGGCCGTCGGCGGCACCGGAGCGGGCAAAGCGCTGAACCTGGCCCGCCTGGCGTGGCGCACGACGCTACACTGTTTGCTCGGCGATGACGACCCGGGTCGGCGCGCCCGGGCCGCCCTGGAAGGTGCCGGCATTCGGGTACTGGCAGAACCAGACCGCAACGGGACCGAGCGGCACACCAATCTCATTGCCGACAGTGGGGCACGGCTGTCGATCTATACGCACTATGGGACTTTCGAGCCCGCCTTTGACCTGCCGGCACTGCTCGCGCAGGCGCTGGCGCATGACGTGGTGATCGTCAATATTGCAAACTATGCGCGCGCACTGCTCGGTCCCCTGAAGGCGGCCGGCAAGGCAATTTGGTGCGACGTTCATGACTGGAACGGGCGCGATGCCTATCACCGCGACTTTGTCACCGCGGCGGATTACCTGTTCATGAGTTCGGACAACCTGCCACAGTGGCGGGACGAGCTGGCCGCGCTGATCGCCGATGGCAGGACGCGGCTCGCCGTCTGCACCCATGGTGCCGACGGTGCCACCGCGCTCCTGCCCGGAGGCCGCGCAATCGAGGTGCCGGCGGTCGCCGTACCCGCGATCGTCAGCAGCGACGGGGCCGGAGATGCGTTCATGGTCGCCACCCTGCACGGCGTGCTGGCGGGGCGTTCGATCGAGCAGAGTCTGGAGTTCGGGGCACTGGCCGGGGCACTCTGCGTTCAATCGCAATCACTCAGCAGCGAGCGGCTGATACCACCATCAGACTGGTCCTGCATTTCGACCCCAACGGGATACCGGTCCCGGGGGTCGGCGCCCTAGGGTGGACAAGCGTAGCGCAGTCCACCAGCGATGACGCGAGCTGCGGTGGACTGCGCTATCACTAGTCCAACCTACGGGCTGACGGACTCGATCATCGTCCCGGCCGGAACCACTCCAACGCCCGGGGGTCTTGGACATCTTGGGCAACAGATACCACAAGCCTCTGATTTTTTTCATCGAGGTGCGCAACTCATGGCTGATGTCGGCCAGGAAGGCGCTCTTCATGGACGGCACGCACGGGCCTCGTGTTCGTCAGGTGAACGCCGGCGACCGCGGGACGGCGGCTGCGTCCGATCGCGGCCCCCACACCCATCGGGACCCGGCCTGATTTTCACAGCGTCCGAAGCGGGCGACATCTCAGGCGGTGGTGTCAATGCGTTTTCGCACTATGGAAACGGTACGACCAAGCCGTCTGGAGTCAGCGTTCTGCTCTTGCCTGCACCCTCGTTCAAGGAGTAGAAAGGCAATAATCAAGACCCGACCCCAAGACCCAAAGACCCCATAGGATTGCGGATGGGCATCAGTGCCCGCATCTTAACCGCCACCGACGGGCATTTCGGCCTGCAATCGCATTTAGAGAACCTCGCACCATGGCCCAACCCCCAACCCCCGGCGGCCTCGCCGTCCCCAGCCAACGCCTGGCCCGCCTCTGGCACCTCGGCCGCGCCACCGGCGACCTGGCGGCCGGGATCGGGTTGCGCGGCCTGATCGAGCTGGCGCGCAACCGCGACGGCGGGATGGATCGGATCCAACTCTCCGCCGCGAGCACCCAGCGTTTCACGGATCGCCTGGCGCGGATGCGTGGGGCGGCGATGAAGATGGGCCAACTCATGTCCCTGGACGGCTCCGACCTCTTCACCCCGGAGGCCGCCGAGATCATGGCCAGCCTGCGCGACCGCGCCGAGCCCATGCCGCTGGGGCAGGTCAACCAGGTCCTCTCGGGCGAACTGGGGGCCGACTGGGACAAGCGGTTTCGCCGCTTCAGCTTCACCCCCATGGCCGCCGCCTCCATCGGGCAGGTGCATCGGGCCGAGACCCGCGACGGTCGGCACCTGGCCATCAAGATCCAGTTTCCCGGGGTGCGCGAGAGCATCGACAGCGATCTGGACAATTTCGCCTTCCTGGGGCGGACCCTGGGGCTCGCACCCAATGGCGTGAACCTGGAGCCCGTCCTGACGGCGGCGCGCCGCCAACTCCACCAGGAGGCCGATTACGTGGCCGAGGCCGATGCGCTGGAGGCCTACGGGGCACTGGTCGGCGACGACCCCGACTTTTCGGTGCCCAAGGTGCACCGGGACCTCTCCAGCACCCGGGTGCTGGCCATGGATTTCGCCGACGGCATCCCGGTCGATCAACTCACCGGTCAGGCGTTTCGCCAGGGTGAGCGTGACCGCGCCGCCACCCTCCTGGTCCAACTGCTGCTGCGCGAGTTGTTCGACTTCGCGCTGGTGCAGACCGATCCCAACTACAGCAACTTTCTCTACCAGGCCGAGACCCGCAAGCTGGTCCTCCTGGACTTCGGCGCCACCCAACGGGTCGCCCCCCCGCTGGTTGGGTACTACCGGCAGATGATGCAGGCGTCCTTGGTCGGGGACACGGAGTCGGTGCGACAGTGTGCGGTAGCCTTGGGCTACCTGGAGCCTGACGCCTCCCCGGCCCAGGCCGCGAGCATTGCCGAGCTGATCCAACTCACCGGCGAGCCGCTGCGCCACCCGGGACCCTATGATTTCGGGGCCTCCGACCTCTTCGAGCGGGTCTTCGTCGGCGGGCGCAACCTCTTCTACGAGGACGCCTTCGGCCGCACCCCCGACCCGGCGACCTTCTTCCTGCACCGCAAGTTCGTCGGCACCTTCATGCTGTGCCGCCGCCTGCGGGCTCGGGTGGATTTGAATGCGATAGCGGCGGCCTACGGGTGACCACAGGCGCGACTGCGGCGTCTTTGACCCCGCCGACGCTGGGCAACGCGAGCGCCCTGTCACCGCGTTTCGACACGCCCGTTTACGGTGCGGGCGCGCAGATCGGCACTGGTTCAGTTTGGTTCCAGATGAAACCGATGTTTAATCAATGCTTTACGGACGCACCCAGTTATCTCGATCTCTTGTCGAAATCGCCTATCCCGTTGTTTCCCCGAATATCGTATAGGGACTCCCTCGGAGTCAACCTGCGAGGGTGCACCGTAAGGCAATGATAAATATAATAACTTACAGAGAATTGAACTGAACCAGTGCGGGCCCGGCTGGCGAGGGCATTACCGTCGGCTCCTCGCCCAACTGGACCCGGATGCCGAACCAGACCTGCGGGTGTGTCTCGCGCTGCTGCAACCGGGTGATACGGTAGTGGATGTTGGCGCCCACGTCGGGCTCTATTGCCTCGCCTGCGCACGCCAGGTCGGCCTTAGTGGCCAAGTCCTTGCCTTGGAGCCAATGCCCTGGACCTATGCAGTGCTGCGGCGGCTGGCTGCCGAGTCGCGCTGCGGGAACATAAGCACGCTCCGGGTCGCAGCCAGTGATGCTGACTGTTTGCTGTGGATGTCGGTGCCTCTGGATCGATATGGGCTCGCAAACTACTATCTTGCCCGGATCACCTCCCAACCCGTGCGTCACAGCACGCAGGTGCGGACGGTGGCCCTCGACGGGCTGCTTCGGTCCCTGTCAATTACCGTGATGAAGGTCGATGTCGAAGGCGATGAGTTCCCCTGTCTACAGGGCAGTCTGGCAACCATCCGCCGCTGCCGGCCCGCTTTGCTGGTGGAGATCGGCGGGCCCGCGGGTGCACCATCGGAGTCGGAACGGGCCGCCGTGTTCGCACTCCTTGCGGGGCAGGGCTACCAGGTCTTCATGCTGGATGGAGGGCAGTTGCACCCCTGGTCGAAGCGCTTCCGGGGGATCAATCACTGGTTCCTGCAACCCGAGCACCTGATCAGCCTCCGCCGCTGCTGTCCGCCTTTACTCCGGCCTAAGTGAAGCACGGATGTCGATCGCGTTCATCTGTTTTTTTGCCGCGGCGCCGCCGACGGGGGGGGCCGGCACTGTCAGTTGTGCCCTCGCCGAGGCCGTTGTCGGCGAGCGGCTGCTGGTGCAGCCGGGCCCCGTGGAGCGTTGTTTCCTGACCCCTGGCGGCTTGCCGGTATGGCAACTGCCTTTGATCAGCGACCGGGGTTGGCGCAAATTGATGGGGATTCCAGACTATGTGCGACGGGTGGTCGGGCTGGTGCAACGAGTTGGGGCTGACGTGGTGGTATTGGAGGGGGCGTCCTGGGTGCTCTACCACTGGTGGTTACTCCGGCGGTTGCGGCGCCGCTGGCCGACGATGACGGTGCTCTATCACGCCCACAATGTGGAATACGAATTGCGGCGACAACGTCATGGGTGGCTCGCGCACCGGCTCACCCATTGGGCCGAGGGACAGGTGTTGCGCGGCGTGGCGCAGTCCTTTGCGGTCTCGGAGCGGGATCGTGATGCCTTCCGGGACCTCTACGGCGTCGTGCCACTGCTGTTGCCCAACGGCGTCGATAGTCGGCGCTTCGCCGGCGTGGCTGAAGGCGCAATCACCGCCTGTCGGCGGATGCATCGATTAGGAGAGAACGTGATCCTGTTCATGGGCGCCTATGCCTATCCGCCGAACCGGGAGGCGATCGATTTCCTGGTGACTTCCGTGCTGCCCCTAGTATTGGCACACTGCCCGAGTGCGGAGTTGGCCATTATCGGCGGACCGGCGCCCCATCGGCGGCCATGGCTGCGGGCTTTCGGGCTGCTGCCGGACGAGCAGGTACCGCCGTTCATCCGCTGTTGCGCAGTCAGCGTAGCGCCAATTTTTTCCGGCTCCGGAACGCGGCTGAAGATCCTGGAGTCCCTGGCGGCCGGCGTGCCGGTGGTGGCAACCCGCAAGGGCGCCGAGGGGCTGACGCTGGAGCCTGGGAGCGAGATTCTGCTGGCGGAGGGTGCCACGGACATTGCCGCAGCGCTGGTCACGCTGCTGGGGGACCCCGACCGGCGCCGGCAACTGGGAGCCTGCGGTCAGCGCCAGGTCGCCAGCCGCTATGATTGGGCGGTGTTGGTTCCGACGCTCTCGCAAGTGATCGACTCTGCCCGCAGCCAGCGGGCGTCGGTCTGAGGGATCGAATCTGGACGCAGCCTGCGAACGTCACTCCGTCCGCCGGAGGAACAGACGCCGGCAGGCCTTCTGCGGCGCACACACTGCCGCCCCCAGCAGCCACCCCCATGTGGCCCACCGTCGGCCCGCCGCCCGCGCATGCAGCGACTGCCTGTAGGCCCGGGCCTTCCCGGCGGCCAGTTGCGCACGCAACAGGTTTTTCCGGCATCCATGCCAGGTTTGAAAGAACGCGGCGTGGTCCGGCTCGGTCTCGCCCTGTCTTCTCGCCGCCGCGCAAGTGCAGGCGTAATCGATTCCGCACAGCAAGAGTCCCTGTGACGAGGAGACGATGGAACCTTCGTGAATGCGGTAGTGAAGCAATACCCGGTCCAGATTGGCCAGCCGGCCCCGCTCGGCCATGCGGATAAAGAAGTCGAAGTCTTCGCCGGCCCCGGGAATTCGGTAGCCGCTGAGCGCGCGAGCGTCGTCCCGGCGGAACATCACCGACGGATGACATACGATGGGTTCACCGCGCAGCAACAGGGCCAGGATTCGGTCATGCGTTTGCGGAAACCGGCCGGCGGGCAGGATGGTTTCCCCTGCCGCAAACCCGATCTGCGTGCCGACGAGCACAACGGACGGGTGTTGTTCCAGAAACGCCACCTGCGCCGCAAGGCGCCCGGGCAGGGCGATATCATCGGCGTCCATGCGGGCGTAAAGCGGGGTGTCGCAAAGATTGAGCGATCGGTTGAGCGTCGCGCCCAGCCCTATGTTGCCCTGACGGACAATCGTTATGCGCGGATCCCTCAGTTGCGCGAGGTACGCGGCCGCATCATCTGTGGAACCGTCGTCGATGATCAGGAATCTGAAATCGCGGTACGTCTGCGCCAAAACGCTGTCGACCGCCTGCCGCAGGTACGGCATGGCGTTGTAGACGGGCATAGCAAGGGTAACGAGGGGGCTCATGATGTCGTTACCGGATCGGCGGCCCGTTTCCGGCCTGTTCAGGGCGGCCCACTGAGGGGGCGCCCGTCACGCGCCGGTAGATCTCATCCACTTTCCGCGCCTTTATCTCCCAGGCAAAATCTCGCGCACGCACGAGGGCGTTGCGTGCCATACGCTGGCGCTCCTCCTCGTCGGCGTACAGGCGCTTGAGGGCGGCGGACAGTCCGGACACCAGAGATGCCGCCGAATGCGCGGCGCACCGGATGCCGCATCCGTCCGACACGGCATCGCGAAAGCCGCAGTGATCCGGGCACACGACTGGTACCCCGGCGGCGAGGGCCTCTACCACCACCGTGGAGGTGAGGTCGTACACGCTGGTCACCACCAGCACATGCGCCTTTCGCAGTGCGGCCAGTACTGCTGTGCGGGGCTGGCGTCCATGCCAGGTAAGCCGCGACGACAGGTCGCGCGTCTCCGCCATGCGACGCCAGCGACGCGCTTCCGGTCCATCCCCGAAAATATCCAGGGTCCAATCCAGCGCGGCAAAGGGTCGGCGGTTTCCCGTTCCGGCGTCGCTTGGGGTCCCGCCCGTCGTCGCCACGACCGCGTCGAAGAAAAAGGGAAGCGCCTTCCTCGCCAGAAGATGGCCGATCCATATCAGGCGCAGTGGCTCGCCCGGCCTCCGGCGTGCGAGATCGGACTCCGCGGCCGCGTCGCCGGGGGGCAGGCCCACCTCGGTGATCACCTCGCTCTCTTCACCGTAGAGCCGCAGGATTTCCGACTGGATGCCCGAGGTGGCTGCAATCAGACCGCCGTGGGCGGCTTTCATTGCCTGGCGAACGAGCGGTCGGGTGTGCTTGTCCCGTCCGTTGAGCAGATTCCGGCCTGCGTAGTAGGCCAGAGCGCGCACCCCCAGCGGTGGAAGGAGACTTAAGTTCGTCTGTTCCAATCCGCCGATCGGACCCCAGACGAAGGGAATGCCCAGCCGCCACAGTTGACCCGGCACGCGGAATCCTACGTAGGTCAACTGATGGACCAGATCAAACCCAAGCCGGCGATGGGCCTCGGCCGCGACTTGAAAGGCCCGCGGTTGCCAGATCCGTTCGTAAGCCATCAGAAATGACGGCGGCCACAGCCAGCGCTGTAATCGAATGACTACCTCAAGACGATTGATTTCCTCTACGAAAATAAACCTTGGCCGGTCCGTCTTGCCGAGCGCATCGCTGGTCTCTTTTTCAATATCCGCGCGGTGGCGATCCGTGGTCAGCACCCATACTTCATGATGCCGGGCGATGGCCTGACACCACCCCCACCCGACACCCTCTTCCGATCCGTGGTGCGGATGACAGGCATAGGCGGAGAGGAGAACCTTGAGCCTTTTCACGAAGTGCAGACCAAGACCAAGTCGACAAATTTCATTGCCTTCCACGCAATAAATCAAAGAGGGGTCTGAGCTTTCCTGTATAGGGTTCGGCCCACTGCTGGAATTTGCTACGACGCGTACGCATGGCAAAAAGCCGCGGGTGTATCATCGATAGTTGTCCGAGGTTTGTTCTAGCTTGCGCCTCACGCAGGGCCGCATTGGTTGCAAGAAGATCTTCAGCCACGTACAAGAGGATGTTCTGGGCATACCAATAGTCTACCCGAGGGTCGCTCCAAACGATCGGGCGTACACAATCGATTGGCGCGTAACCCTGCTTTGCGAACAGTTGTGCCCAGTAGTCCTGCCATTGCTCATTGACGTGAAATTCGCCGCCTTGCCGCGGTACTGCTCCGGAAAACAAGACCGCCTTTCCTATGCGTACCAGATCGGCGACAAGACTTTCCGCACGTGTCTCAGGGAGATGCTCGGCCGCCTCTACTGAAATGACCAAGTCGTATGCCTCAGGAAGGCTCAGCGGTTCGCACAAGTTCGCAGACTTAAAAGATTCCACTGGTATCTGCAGTGTCCGGCTCGTCACCCATTTGCCATCCACTCCGACTATCCGTTGCGCTCCCAACTCACGACAGACGGCCAGCCACACGCCAGTACCACACCCGATGTCGGCCACGCGGTGCGGCTGAAGCAGGTCAAACACGATCGGCAGCACCACCCGCGCCGAGCTCAGGGAGCCCGGACCAACTCTCGCGTAGAATTTTTTCGAATAGAATGACATGTTGTCTGCCTTGCCGATCCTGCATGTGCGTTGCGTATGTTAAACGGGAGGCTACGGTCAGTCCGGGGTCCTTCTTCTTGGGATTCGCGGTCCGCACCGTGCTTGCTGGCGTCCGACGCATCAGCGTCTGTCCGTCGTGTGCGCCGCACTGACCCACGGTCGTGACGCAACGGTGCAAACTCGCCACGGGTGGGGGGCCATGTCCTGAAGATCGTGCCAAGCAGGAATTTAGCCCAGAAGCAGAGCCTTTGCTACTCGGCTCGGCTTGGTCTTCATGCGGCGGTGCCTGGTGAAGCACTGGTCGCGCCCGGGCGGGGCATTTCGGGGCGCCCGAGGCGCGGTTGGCGGCGGCGAGCCGCGGTGCCGGGGGGTGCCCAACAGGACCCTGTGTGGCTGGGGCACGGTACTGCCGCGGGTGGGCTTTCCGGCTTTGGCTCTTGCTGTGTTCGCAGTCTTGCTTGACCGGCAGCCGCAAGCAATGCGGACTTTGTGCGACCGGGTGGAGGTTGCGCTATGGCGCCCCTGTCGTGTATGGTCGACACGAGGGGGTCGTGTCACGCCGGGCGACCAGCGGGTGGGTGCCATGCGCTGTGGCGGCTCGTAGCTCGCCCCCCGCAGGCGGCGGTCAGGCGCGTTGGGCGTCGGCACGCCATGTTCGTGGGCTCTTATACCTCATCTGCCGAATAGTGTGGGGATCGATTTCCTGGCGAGCTGCGGGCCGCGCCTGGAATTTGAGAAACGCCCGCCCGTGGAATTGGCGATCATCTGGCGACCCAGTGTGCCCTAGCGCCGTTCGCTGCGGTCCGCGGTGCGGATCACGGCCTGGCTTATCGCGGAGCAGCAATGCGATCTGACGTACCAACTCACCTATGTCGGATGCCGGCCGCCCCCGATATCAACGGCCGCCCGGGCGGCAAACCAGGAGCGGCGGGTGTCCCAGCCATACCGACCCGCTGACGGGACACGGCCCGCCTTGGGCGTGCAGTCATTCGTACTGCCGCTGCTGGTCTGGCTCTGCTGTTGGGCCGGGCTCAACGCAGGCCCTTGGTATTTTGAAAAGGCGCCGCAGGACCTCGTCTCTTGGATCAACGTGTTGCGTACGTTTGGACCCCTGCTCCCCCTGGCCTTGTGGCCCCTGTTGCCGCTGCTGCGGCGGCAACACCGGCTGCCGACCCTGGCCGAGGGACTGTGGATCGGTTATGCACTGTTGTCGCTGCAAGCCGCGCTGCTGACCGGTGCCGATTTCATGGTCTGCTACTGGGCGCTCGCCTATCTCGGCGTCTTCGCGGCCATCGACTGGTCTTTCGGCAGCGTCGATCCGCTGCCGCGGGCGATGGCGACCAATCACTTCATCTGGCTGTTGGCGAGTCTGCTGTTCTTCGGGATGCTGTTCGTTGCGCGCGATGTGCTGCTGGTACAGGGGAAGCTTGGGATTACTGCCCACGGGCTGGTCACCCGGGCGGATCTCGGCCAGTTCGGGCCGATCTCGCGCTCCACCGGGATGGCGCGTCTGGCCGTGATACCGGCGGTGGTTGGATTGGTGATGGCTCTCGGAGGGCGTGGCCTGCGGCGCGTGATCTGGGCTGCACTCAGTCTGGCCGCGCTGGGAGCGATCTGGTTGCTTCAGGCCCGTCAGGGCATCGTCGGGGCCGCCTTCGCGCTGGGCCTAGTGGTCTGGCTGTTCGGCGGGCGGACGCGGTTCGTCGGCGTTGCCGCAATGCTGCTGGCCGGGCTGCTGCTGCTCGGGGGGCTCTTCCCGGAGGACTGGCTGCGCTACCTGACTGAGTATGCGACCCGCGGCGACAGTCTGTCGAAATTGCAGTCGATGACCGGCCGCGACCTGATATGGCGCCTGGGCTGGCGAGTGGTGGAGGAGGCGCCCTGGCTCGGTGCCGGCCCCGAGGCGGATCGCCGCCTGATCGGCCTGAATGCGCAGAACGGACTGCTGTACGCCGCACTGGCCGCCGGTTATCCCGGTGCTGCCCTGTATCTCGGGGGCCTTCTCTGGGGCTGGATCAAGATCGCTCGGG
>Ga0247842_10007418_pt1 | contig 11885 bp, 13 predicted proteins | sample LaCruzMarch2015__3_FD_192411 | JGI IMG/M metagenome (GOLD analysis project Ga0247842, IMG submission 192411) | Freshwater microbial communities from meromictic Lake La Cruz, Castile-La Mancha, Spain - LaCruzMarch2015_19m | ecosystem: Environmental > Aquatic > Freshwater > Lake | place: Spain...
TCGCTGTCCGCAGGACAGCCCTTTTCCAGTTCCCCCCGAACGCCTGCCGCGGCGAGCGGTGCGGGGTTTGGGGGCGCACAGCCCCCATCAAGTTGGTTCTTTTACCCATTCAAAACGCCGAAGTGCCCGAACTTTCGCCACTCCCTGCCTCCCGGCGCTTCCACACGATGGGGAGGTGTTGCGGCGACCTTCCGCAGCATTGATGAGCCCAAAGATCGCCTAGTTCTCGCTGAACGTGCCAGCACCATGTTGGCTTCGCTAGGCTCAGCCTATGCAGCAAGAGGGTTGGCTTGACGGGGTGCGCTAACGCGCTGGCGTTCGCCTCGGAGAGGTTGACTCGGTTCGCTTCCGGTCTCCCTCGCCTCATGGGCGGTTTCAAGGATCGTCTACCTTTGCATACTTGATCATTTGAAATGGGTCTCCTAACGATACGGCATGCCAGCTCCGACACTTGCAGCCCTTCTAGGATTTTCCGCAGTGGCGCTTGGGGCATTTGGGGCCCACGGTTTCAAGACCCTCCTCGCCGCGAACGACACGGCAGCCATTTGGCAGACGGCCGTGCTCTACCACCTTGTTCATGCCGTGGCGGCATTGTGGGCGTCGGACCGTCGCCCATTGGTCACGGGAATCTGGGCGGTTGGAGTTCTCGTTTTTTCGGGTTCGCTCTATGTCCTTGCCGTCACAAACATCCGCTGGCTCGGAGCGATCACGCCCATTGGCGGTGTGCTCCTCCTGATCGGCTGGGCAATGCTTTTCAAGCCGTCGTCTGAGCGGCGGTTGTGAGTGGAAACAAAAAGGGACGGCTCTTTGAAGAAGCCGTCCCTTTGAAAAATTTTGCCCCGCTCGTGCCGTTCCGAAACATATCCCGTTCCCCAGTAATAGGGTGGATGACCGCCTGCCCTGCGCTCTGACTTCCAGTGAAGGCCTGTCATTGCGCCGGGAGCCTAGCCTCCGGGTGTTGATTTAATTATCGGTTCGGGAGTTTGCTCCGTTTAATCGCGAACACAGAAGGGCAAATCCTTTGCGGTGGTGAAGCGGAAATTTGGTTCCCGCAACCGCCGCGAAATTAAAAATGTTGGAAAGATCTATTCTCGAAAATCGACCTCCAAAGCCTCTTTCAGTCGAACCTTCAAGCGGTCTGTGGCGGCGGTGATTTCCTCTGTTGTCAGCGTCCGCTCGGGGGAGCGGAATGTCAAGGAAATCGCGAACGATTTTCTGTCCTCGGGAAGGCGTTGGCCGGTCGGGTCTGTGAACAAATCGAAGAGCGTGGCATCGGTGAGGAGTGGCTCGTTGGCGGCGTCGAGCGTCGCGCGGACATCGGCAAACGGCAGAGACTTCCGCGCGACCATGGCGATATCTCGCGTCGAGGCGGGAAATCTCGGGAGCGGCCGCGAACCCAGTCCGGCGGGAGTGGCCGCCATCCAGGCCGCGACATCGAGCTCGGCTGCGAGCAACGGAGCCGTCGCTCCGAGGCGTCGGGATTCTGCAGAGTGCAATGCGCCCGCGATACCGATCCGCTGGCCGTGCAAAAAAATCTCCACGGCCGCGCCGAAGGGTGCCACCGGGCTGGTCACTGGGACGAAGCCAGCCTCCCCGATCCCCACGAGATCGCCAACGAGACCTTTCAGATCAAAGACATCCCACATCCGCGCGGGCTCGCCCCGCCAATCGGCCGGCCGAACTTTACCGGATGCCACGAGCGCGAGCCGCGGGGCCTCGGAATCGGGATGGAAAACTCTCCCCGCCTCAAACAAGCAAATCGTCGAAGCCCCTTGGTCGAGGTTCCTGCGGACGGCAGCCAACAAGCCCGGAATCAAGCTCGTGCGTAACCGCGACTGATCGTCGCCGAAGGGATTCTTGAGCGCGACCGAAGGGCCGAACCACGTTGCATCGGCTTCCGAGACCAGCGTGCTCGTGCGGGCTTCAGAAAAACCCGCACCGGCCAGTTTTTGGCGGGCAGTCATGAGAAAATCGTAAACACCATCTGGCGCCGAAGCTGGGGCGAACATCCCCTCGGTTCGCGAGGGAATTTTCTCGATGCCCACGACGCGCACGACCTCCTCGATCAGGTCCGCCTCGCGGGCGATTTCCCGGCGATAGCCGGGCACGGCCCAAACGGAATCGACCCCGCCCGAGACCCGCTCGAGACCGACGCGGATCAAGGCCGCCTCGATCTCCGAGTCGGTCAAGTCGAGTCCGAGGATCGATCGCACACGCGCGTGGCGCAGGGGGATTTCGTTGCTGGCCCAGTGAGTGCCGACTTCGAGGAGAAAATCCTCAGCGACCCCGCCGGCTATTTCGATGATGAGTTCGGTGGCTCGGGCGGAGGCCGCCGCGACCATCTCCGGATCGACGCCCCGCTCGAACCGGTAGCTCGAATCGCTCAGCAGCCCGAGAGACCTTGAAGCCAACCGGACAGTCGCTGGATCGAAGACCGCACTCTCCAACAAAACCTCGGTCGTGGAATCGGTCACGCCAGAATCAGTCCCGCCCATCACGCCCGCCAGTGCGAGCGGCTGATGGTCGTCGGCAATGACGAGATACTCACTTCGCAGCGAATAGTCCCGGCCATCAAGAGCGTGAAAATTTTCCCCCTCGCCGGCTCGCCGGATTCGGATCGTGCCAGAGACCTTGGCAGCATCAAATGCATGAAGGGGTTGTCCAAGTTCGAAGAGAACATAGTTCGTTACATCGACCACATTGTTGATCGCGCGCAGACCGATCGATGTGAGCCGGTCCCGGAGCCACTGCGGACTCGGGCCGACCTTGACTCCACGGATCCGCCGAAGGGAATAATAGGAACATTCGTTGGCTTCGATGCGGATCGATTCGTTGCCTGGCTTTCCGTGAGCTGCAGGAAATTCCGGTTGCTTCAGGGTCGCGCCGGTGAAGACCGAGATCTCGCGTGCGACTCCAAAGTGACTGAGCCAGTCCGGGCGGTTTGGCGTGATCTCGAGTTCCATGAGGAGGTCCGGCGGAAAAATCGACGAGAGCGGTGCGCCAACGGTCGCATCTGGCGGAAGGATCAGAAGACCCTCCGCGTCCTCGGCCAACTTGAGTTCCTTCGCGCTGCACATCATGCCCTCGCTCTCGACGCCACGAAGCTTGCCGGTCTTGATTTTGAAATCCCCCGGCATCACCGCGCCCGGAAGCGCGAGCGGGACCTTGTCGCCGACCCGGTAATTTTTTGCACCACAGACGATCTGGCGCGGAGTGCCCGAGCCGTCGTCGACCTGGCAAACACTCAGCCGATCGGCATTCGGGTGGGGATTTGATTCGAGGACTTGAGCGACAACAACTTTATCAATCGCGGCACCCCGTTCCTCGACCGCTGAGACCTCCAGCCCAGCCCGGCGCAAGAGCGTCTCCAACTCGGACGCAGAGAGTTGGCAGTCAATAAAATCCCGGAGCCAATTAAGCGAAACTTTCATGTGAATGGGAGAATCAAGAAAATGCGGCCGGACGCGAGTGTTTTTTGCGAAGGAACCGCGCGCGAGCCGCAGTCTGGAAGTCGCAAAATCGAAAGAAGTGGCGGCGTAGCGGCGAGCACGCCCCAACAGGGTGGGGCGGCAAAATCAAAGCCGATTTCGAACGTTGCAACTTTCGCTGATGCGCTCGCCTGACGCCACGGCAAGGTTTTTTCTTGCCAATCGAAGGCTTTTTTGCAGAACTATCGGGTCGATATGAAGCCCGTAGCCATAGTTCTCCTCGTTGTTTCGGCGTTGACGACAGCGCTTTACGCCGACATTCAAGCGCCTCCTGCCTCGGATTACGGCCCGACAAGGAAGCTCGGACGCGGCATCAGCAACATCGCCTTCGGCATCACGGAGATTCCCGACAATTTGGCTGCGGTGAACTACGCCGAAGGCAATTCGGCTGCTTGGAGCTACGGGTTGGTCCGCGGTGTCGGACGATTCTTTGCGCGGCTCGGCTATGGTATTTACGAAGTCGCACTCTTCCCATTCCCGACGCAGAAGGGAACATACTACCCGCCTTACCGCAGCGATATTCCTTGGATCAACTCAGGCTACCAAGAGTTCCCGCCGGAGCTTGGCTTCAGCACAAATTACAACTACGTCCGGGACTACCAGCGCGATCCGAACTGATCCGGGCTTAGCGAAGTTCATTTTAAAATCTGTCGGCCGCTCTCACCAGCGGCCGATTTTTTTTGGGTGACGGGGACAATCTCCCAAGTTGGGGATTTGTCTGGGCTCAGCCGAAGCCATGCCCAGCTTGGGGGTGCGCCTTTGTTCGGCTTCCCGATGGTGCCGGGATTCAAGACCCGGGTCGACCCGACCATTTCGTCGCGCGGGACATGCGTGTGGCCGTGCAGGAGAAAATCTACGCCTCCGGGGGACTGCGGCGGAATATGGATCAAGCGGAATGTTCGTCCGAGGCGCTCGAAGATGAGGTGCACGGGAAGATTGAGGCCGTAGTCGTTATTACCGAGCACCGCCAAGACCGGAGGGCCGATCTGCCGGACCGCATCGAGAGTTGTGGCGTCGCAGAAGTCACCAAGGTGCCAGATCTCGTCGGCGGTCCGGAGGGCTGGAAGCGTCTCCGCCGGGAGCTTTCCATGCGTATCTGCGATGACGGCGATATTCATGAGCGTAGTGGAATCATTGAGCGGATTGATCCCAAGGGCAAGATGCGCATTTGACGTGGCGGTGGAAACCCCACAGATTTGCAGGACTAAAAATATGTGGAATGCCGCACACGATCACGTCCTGAACCTCGTCGCCTACGAGCCCGGAAAACCCGTTGAAGAGCTCGCGCGGGAAATGGGGCTGGAACCCTCCGATATCATCAAGCTCGCCTCGAACGAGAATCCATTGGGGCCCTCGCCGCGTGCGCTGGAGGCGATGCATGCCACGCTCGAACGGGCACATTTTTATCCGGACGGCGGCGGCTGGGCCCTCCGCAATGCCATTGCCACAAAGCTCGGCCTGTCTCGCGAGAATATCATTTTGGGGAACGGATCTAACGAGATCATCGAGTTTATCGGACATGCGTTTCTCCGCCCGGGCGACGAAGTCGTGACCGCGCAGCACGCCTTCGCCGTCTACACGTTGATGGCCCAACTCTTCGGCGCGACCACGGTCGAGGTTCCGGATCCCGGATTTACCCACGACCTCGATGCGATGCTCGCAGCGATCACGCCGAAAACCCGGCAAGTTTTTGTAGCCAATCCGAACAATCCGACCGGAACCATGGTCGGCCAGGACGCCATTGATCGATTCATGGACCGTGTGCCGGATCACGTTCTTGTCATCTTCGACGAGGCCTACCACGAGTTTCTCGACAATCCGCCCGACGTGCTGAAGTTCGTCCGGGACGGGAGGAATGTCATTGTGATGCGGACGTTTTCGAAAATCCAAGGACTCGCCAACCTCCGGATCGGTTACGGAATCGCCAACGAGAAGCTGGCGTCGGTGCTGCAAAAAACCCGCCAGCCATTCAATGCCAACGGAATTGCTCAAGCAGGGGCGCTTGCCGGGCTCTCGGACGAGGCTCACATGCTCCGCACGCGTGAGATCACTCATGAGGGGCGGGATTTTCTGGAGTCCGAATTCTCTGCGATGGGGCTCGAATTCGTCCCGAGCGCGGCAAATTTCGTTCTCGTGAATGTCGGCGACGGAGACAAGGTTTTCCAAGCTCTGCTTCGCCAAGGCATTATCGTCCGCGCGATGCGCAGCTACAAAATGCCGGCGTGGATCCGCGTCTCGGTGGGCACGATGGATCAGAACAAGCGCTTTGTGGCGGCCCTTCGTGCGTTGCGAGATGAATAGCGGGGATTTGAGGCGTCGCATTTTCACGTCCTGCCTGTGATACCCGAGGCTACGATCGCCGCAATTTCGACGCCTGTTGGAGAGGGCGCGATTGCCCTTCTGCGGATTTCCGGACCGGATGCACTGCAGATTCTCGAGAAGATTTTCCAGCCAGTTGGCGGCAGAAGACCATTCCCGTCGAGGCACGCCATGCTAGGAAAGATCGTCGAGAATCAAGCGGTTGTTGATCAAGTTCTCGCGACCGTTTTTCGGGCGCCTTCGAGTTACACCGGCGAAGACATGGTCGAGATTGCCTGTCACGGGGGGATTCTGCTGCCTTCACAGATCCTGGAATTGATCCTGCGTGGAGGGGCGAGGGCGGCGGAACCGGGCGAGCTGACCCGTCGTGCGTTTCTCAACGGGAAAATGGATCTCACCCGCGCGGAGGCCGTCATGGACATCATCCGCGCGCGGACTCCGCTGGCCCTCCGCGCCGCTGCGGAGCAACTCGAGGGCCAACTGGGAAAAAGAATCTTGGACCTCCGCGAGCAGTTGATTGTGACGGTGGCAAACCTGGAGGCGTGGATCGATTTTCCGGAGGAAGGAATTGATCCGGCGAGCGGGCTCCGGTTGGCAGAGAAAATCGCAGAGTGTCTCGATCAAGTCCGCGCGCTTCTCGCGACGGCAACCGGCGGGCGAATCCTCCGCGAGGGCATCCGCGTGGCGATTGTCGGACGCCCGAACGTCGGGAAATCGAGCCTTCTCAACCGCTTGCTTGGGGTCGATCGGGCGATTGTCAGCGACCGGCCCGGCACGACTCGCGACACGATCGAGGAGACAGCCTGCTTTCAGGGCATCCTCTTCCGCCTCACCGATACGGCTGGGCTCCGGGAATCCGACGACTCGGTCGAGCAAGAGGGCGTTGAGCGCTCGAGGAAATTACTTCAGCACGCCGATATTGTCCTCCACATCACGGCGGCAGACGATTTCGGAATCCCAGAGACCCTCGCCCCCGAGGAAATCCTCGTCGCCAACAAATGCGATCTCCCCGGGCCATTTCCAGACATCCCCCCTTCCGCGATTCGGATCTCATCGCTCACCGGGGAGGGCATTCCCAAATTGCTCGACGAGATCATCCGCAAAGTTGGGGGTGAACATTTGACTTCCGGTCCATCGCTCGCTGCCATCAATGCCCGCCACAAGGCACTTCTCGAATCCGCCGCCGTTGCACTGGAGGCCGCGCGCGAGCTGACGCTTTCCCATCAACCGCCGGAACTCACCGCGATCGAACTCCGGGCCGCACTGGACTCGATCGGACGGATCGTGGGGGCAGCCGACATCGAGGAAATCTTAGGTCAGGTCTTCAGCTCGTTTTGCATTGGCAAGTAACACCTCAAAAATCGAGCGGATGGGGAGGGATTCGAACCCTCGGTACCTTGCGGTACACACGCTTTCCAGGCGAGCACAATCGACCACTCTGTCACCCATCCCGACTCAGACGTAAAAGCATATGCGGCGCCTGAGCATTTGACAACATCGGTTAAAGGGGTCTAGCGGTCTCCCCCTCCTCGCAAAAACGTTGGATGGAGTGGCGGAATGTGTGGCATAGTTCAGTTTTCCCTCCTGAAAAGTGCGACAATTTGTTTTTGAAAATGCCCAGAGAGAGTTTCTCCGGTATCTCCGCCTCGGGAAGAGTCTCCACTCACCCGGGGGATTGAGCGAGATCCGAAAATTTGTCGCGGCGATTCAGATCGATCCGGAGATCCGGGAACTCTGCGGAAAATATCATGTGAGCGTGCGTGACCTCTGCACTCTCTGCATGGAGATCTTCACGCGGATGCCCGATCCGCTCCTCACCGATGACGACGGCAACCTTTTCATGCTCAAAGCGTTCGGTGACGCCGTGAGATTCGAAAATTTGCTCAAGCAGATCCATCACGCAGCGTTTGGACTGACCCCCCATCATCGCCGGCTGGCGCTCGTCCGGTGTGGGGAGAAGCAAGCGAAGGAAATCATAAAGGCACTGCCAAAGGCAAAGTCCGCGACGACCCGCTCGGATGTTCTCCAGAGCTCGATCGCAGGCAAGATGCCCGCGCTATTCGCCTGCGCAGCGACACTGATTTTGGTTCTGATCCTTCTGATCTACCTGCTCTGACGAATCTTCGTCCGAGTGATTTTTCTCCTGCCCGAATGGCTGGCAGGTGCTAGAGTGCCGACGTGAACAAGACCGTCGTTGCGGTTCAAATCCGTGCCCTCATCCCGACCTCGGCCGGGTGCGCAGCGTTTTTGGGTAACGACGAAAAGATGTTTGTGATCTACATGGATCAAGCGGTCGGGGCGGCCATCGGGATGTTCCTCAGCGGTGCGGAAAAGGAACGTCCGCTCACGCATGACCTGATGGGCCTGATTCTAACCTCGCTCGGGACAAAGGTGGAGAGAGTCATCATCAACGACCTCAAGAATGGAACGTATTTCGGTCGCTTGATCCTCACCGCCGAAAACGAGCTCCAGCAACGCAAGATCATCGAGCTCGATGCGCGCCCGAGTGATTGCATGGCGATGGCCGCCCAGCAGAAGGCACCGATCTACGTGAGCCAATCTGTTTGGGCCGAGGTGGAAGACATGAGCGAACTCCTCCAGAAGCTTCAAGAGGGTGCGGGTGATGCCGGGGATACTCGAGAGACAGAGGATTAACGCCCGCCCGCATTCTAACCTTGCTTGGCCTGCTGGAGGTCTCTATTGAAAACCGCGTGAACTTTGCCCCGACCATTGGCCTGCTCGCGATCCTGTTGGCGCCCATCTCACTCGGTGCAGCCGAGCCGATGACCACGAAATCGGAGTTCACGTCCAAGATCACCGTGAGTGCGACTCGCGCGAAAAACACGAAGATTGAAGGCGGTGATTTTGATGACAAGCGCGACAAGATTACCTTCAGCATCAAGCTCAAGAATTCCGATCCCAATCGGGCGTTCCCCGGCCTGAAGCTTGAATTCTATCTTTTCGGACAAAATATTCCCAATCCGAAGGCGCTCGAGCTACTCCAGAGATACGAGACCTCGGTCAATCTTGAGCCGCTGCAGGAATTCGAGACGAAAACGCCAGAAGTCGTGAATGAGTGGGACGATACCGGCGCGATTTTTGGTTCCAAATACAAAGGTTGGTATCTGCTCGTCTACGGCCCGACCGGCGAGCTTCTTCTGGAAAAGCACACGACCTCATTCTTGGATAACCCGGAGAAGCTTTCTACAACCAAGGTGGGTGGCTTTTACAACCGGAAGCTCGATCCGGTTTCTGAGGACTAGGTGGAAATCTCTCGCGGTCGCGCGAGAGCGCCATCACGGCAGCCATCCGGGCGAAAGGGTTGGATCGTCGTGGGAGGTGCCCCCCGCGCCGAAAGTTCGCCCGCCAGCGCGGTGAGATCGTCTTCTCCCAAGAGGTCCGGATGGACGGTTGTGCGGAGTTCGAAGGGAAGGCCGGAGGCGAGGACGAGATCGAGTGAGCGCGAGGCCAGCGCGTGGGAATTTGGCAGGCCCGTGATCGCGCCATAGCGTGCGTCGAACGGGGCTTTCACATCGAATCCAATCCAGTCGATGAGCGGGAGGAGGAGGGCCAGTCGTTCAGGGAAAATTCCGGCAGAGTGAAGGCCAACGGAAAACCCCAAATCTCGAACGTCGCGAATCGCCCCCATGAGCTCGCTCTGCGCCGTAGGCTCGCCGCCGCTGAAGACGACACCTTCCAAGAAGCCACGCCTTGCCGCAAGTTCCTCACAGACGAGCGGCCACGTCCATTGGAGGGACTCGTTCTCGAACCCCTGAAGATGGGGATTGTGACAATATCGGCATCTCCATGGACAACCCTGACAAAAAACGACGGCTGCCAAGCGCCCTGGAAAATCCAAGGTTGTGAACGGAACGAACCCGCCGACAACGAGGTCGCTAAGCGGTGCGGTGCGATTCACGCGTTAGTTCTTCGCGAAAGAGGCGACGTTCGCCATGTTCACTTTTCTTACCGGGATTGAACTGCGAGACAGGGCGGTGGTAACCCATCACGCGGGTCCAAATCTCACAGCGGGTGCGTTCGTCGTCGGGGAGGTTGGTGGTTTTCATAGATTAAGCGGCGGATTTTCTCTCAAGAAGTTGCTCATCGCAGACCGGGCAAAATGTGTGCTCACCCGCGAGGTAGCCGTGCTTCGGGCAGATCGAAAAGGTTGGTGTGATCGTCAGATAGGGGAGGCGGAAATTTGTAAAGACCCGTCGGATCAACTCGCCACAGGCGCGCGGTGAGGAAATGCGCTCGTTCATGTAGAGGTGAAGAACCGTGCCGCCGGTGTAACGCTTTTGCAGGTCGTCCTGGTGACGCAGCGCGACGAAGGGATCATCGGTCCAACCGACCGGGATTTGGCTGGAGTTTGTGTAATACGGCGCGTCGGGAGTTCCGGCTTGGAGAATGCCCTCCAAATTCTTCTGATCCATTCGCGCGAACCGAAATGTCGCACCCTCGGCCGGCGAGGCTTCGAGATTGTAGAGGTGGCCGGTCTCCTCCTGGAAGACAACCATGCGATCCCGCATGTGGTCGAGCAACCGGAGTGCAAAGTCCCGTCCCCAAGGTGTCGCGATGTGCTCGGAGTCTCCCGTGAAATTCCGGATGCATTCGTTAACCCCGTTGATCCCGACCGTTGAAAAATGATTTCTCAGCGTGCCGAGATAGCGCTTCGTGAAGGGATACAGCCCACGATCCATGTTTTCTTGGATCACCGTCCGCTTGATCTCAAGGCTCTCCCGGGCGAGGTCCATCAAATGAGTCAGGCGGCCGAGCAGTCCGGCCTCGTCTCCCGCGAAGAGGTAGCCGAGACGTGCGGCATTGATCGTGACCACTCCGATCGAGCCGGTCTGCTCGGCGGATCCGAAGAGCCCGTTGCCTCGCTTGAGAAGCTCGCGGAGATCGAGCTGGAGCCGACAACACATCGACCGGACCATGTTCGGTCGGAGTTCGGAGTTGAGGAAATTTTGAAAATACGGCAACCCATATTTCGCCGTCACCTCAAAGAGCAACTGAGCCGTTTCGCTCTCCCACGGAAAATCTTCCGTGATGTTGTAGGTCGGGATCGGGAACGTGAAGACCCGTTGCTTGGCGTCCCCGCGAGCCATCACCCGAAGGAAGGCCCGGTTGATCATTGCCATCTCCGGCTCGAGCTCCCCGTAGGTGAACCCCGCCTCCGTCCCTCCCACCAGCGCTGGCGTATCGCGCAGGTCGTCCGGGCACACCCAGTCGAACGTGAGGTTCGTAAATGGCGTCTGGGTCCCCCAGCGGGAGGGAACGTTGAGATTGAAAACAAACTCCTGCAGCCCCTGCTCGATCTCTTCCGCCGACAGGCGGTCGTGACGAACATACGCCGCCAGATAGGTGTCAACCGAACTGAATGCCTGCGCGCCGGCCCATTCGTTTTGCAGTGTTCCGAGGAAATTCACCATCTGCCCGAGGGCGGTCCGAAAGTGTTTTGGTGGGCTGGATTCGACCTTGTTTGCCACGCCATTGAACCCCTCGGCGAGCAACGCCCGCAGTGACCAACCCGCACAATAGCCACAAAACATATCAAGATCGTGGATGTGAAAATCTGCGTGACGATGCGCCTGCCCGACCAGCGGGGGATAGATGTGGTCGAGCCAGTAGTTTGCCGTTAGCTTCCCGGCCGCATTCAAAATCATCCCGCCCAAAGAATACCCCTGATTCGCATTCGCGCTGACGCGCCAGTCTGTCCGTTCGATGTATTCTTCGAGGACCGAGGCTGGCTCGACCGTAGCGGGATGGGGGCTGGACATATGATGAAGGTTGGACCGGTGGAAAATACGAGGCGCACCACAGGTGGTGGGTGGAGCACTCGTCTGGCGCAAGATATTGTATGTCACCGGCAAAACTTTCATTGATGCCCGTCAACTCCATCGTCGATTTTTTCCGGTGAAACTTCGTCGAAATCCCTGTCCCGGGGCATCGCGGGGTGCATGACGGCAGAATTATAAAGATCCGATAAGAGGGAGTTTTTCCTTGAAAGTGTCTAGGAGCGAGACATATTCGGCTTATGAATGAAAAAATCGCACAGCAGCGCCGGGATCTCCTACG
>Ga0247842_10007420_pt1 | contig 11883 bp, 8 predicted proteins | sample LaCruzMarch2015__3_FD_192411 | JGI IMG/M metagenome (GOLD analysis project Ga0247842, IMG submission 192411) | Freshwater microbial communities from meromictic Lake La Cruz, Castile-La Mancha, Spain - LaCruzMarch2015_19m | ecosystem: Environmental > Aquatic > Freshwater > Lake | place: Spain...
AGGGGCTCTCGTGGGATGATGTCCTTAGAATTCGGCAGCCCAGCCTATGAAAATACGAAAAAAAACATTAGGTTAGTGAAGAACCAAACTGAACCAGTGCCCGCGACCGAATAGTCCGCCCCGACGAGTTGCCGGCCGATGGCATCGAGCACGGCGCCCACCCGCCCGTGGCGCTCCACCGACACGAAGGCGGCGCGCTCGACCCGCCGGGTGCGCACCAGCCACAGCGCCAGTTCGGCGGCGAGCACGGTCTTGCCCTCCCCGCCCTGGCCGCGGATCACCGCCCAGCGTCCCCGACTCAACAACCGCTCCAGTGCCAGCAGGTCCCGGCTGCGCCCGATGAATCCAGTCTCCGGCGGCGCCGGCACCGCACCGAGCCGGCCGCGGAGCGCGAGCTTGAGATCCGCCCGGACCCGCGCCGCCGGAGCAGTGAACAACCGCGGGTCGGCCTTTTCCTGAAAGAGCACCGGGACGAACCAGTCCTCCAGCCGCAGGTCCCCGGCGCCCAGGAGGGTGCCGCGGAAGTCGTCGTCCTTGAGTGCGCACTGGCCGGCGAGCATGGCGTCGCCGACCCGCCGGCCCGCGGCCAGCGCGGCATAGAAGGCGAGGACGAAGCGGCGCGCGGTCTCGACCAGCACCGAATGGCTCATGGCGACCACCGAGGCGACGCCGACCTTGAGCAGTTCGGAAGCGACCGATTCGGAGGCACGCTGGGCCTCGGCGCTCTGACAGGCCTCCAGGAAGACCAGCGGGATCCGGTGGTCGCGCAGCAGCTCCCCAAGCTCGTTGGTGTAGACGGTGCTGTGGCGGCGCCGCTCCAGTTCGGCGCCGTCGCGCGGGTCCTCGAAGCAGAGCCCGCCCAGGCCCACCCGGCGGTCGTAGGTGCCGTGGCCGTCGAAGTGGACCACATGACAAGGGGCGCGCGCATCCTGCGCGCGCTTCAAAGCCGCGCGCAGGGCCGGCAAAGTCGCCGGTTCAAGCAGTCCGGCGGGACGGGGTTTGAAACCCCGTCCCGAACGTTTCGGGACTCGCGGTAAACGCCGGCATCGCGGGTACCCACAGGACCGAAAACCTGCCGGACGGGGCGAATGCCCCGTCCGGCCCGCGAGACCTGGGAGCGGCTTCAGCCGCGACGAGGCCGCGGTAACCTGTGACGTTGCGGCAGCTCGCGAGCCTGCAACCCGCTCAATTTACGCTTGCCACTATCACCTTTCGGGGCCAGGCGTTGGGCACCAGCCTGCTGTCCCGCGGGTCCCTGGACTTCTCCGATGCCTGGGGTGCCGCGCTGACCCCCGAGGTCCAGGGCGGCAGCATCCTGGTGCCGGTCCCGGCCACCGCGGCCCTGCTCCTGCCCTTCGGACTCCTGCTCGCCCGCCGTGCGCAAGCTACTTACCAGCAAAGCCAGTCCCTGCAACAGAACGGGGTACTACGCCTCAACCCCCTCGCCCGGTGCCCCGGCCGGCGCCGCACGCCCCGCATTCGGCGCCCGCGGCCCGGCCCACAGCAGGGTATGCAGTTCGTAGAGCCCGTCGCGGTGGGAGACGAGCGCGCGCTTTTCATTCGCCTTGAGCGTATGGGCGCCGTCGTCCTGGAGTTGGAAGATCAGGCCCTCCAGGTAGTGTCGGCGGCGGCGGTTGGGGGACTCGTCGGGGAGCAGCGAGGCGTGCAGCGCATAGGCGCAGGGGTCCACCACGGCGCGGTACCACAGGTCACCGCCGGTCGCCGACTCGCACACCGGGGCCTCGGCCGCCGCCAGGTTCTCATCGAGCAGTTGCAGCACGCGCGGCTGGGCCGTCTCTTCCGGGGTCAGGAAGATGCCGATCCGCCGGGCGAATTGGCCGAGCCAGACGCGGCTCGTCAGCATGGACACCGGGATCGAGAGGACCAGGCCCGCCAGCACCGGGGTGAACCACCAGAAGAAGGACGGGACATAGAGGTAGGTGAGGAAGCCGATAACGACCGCGATCAGGGTATGGGAGAGGTGGGTGGCGAAGGCCTCCGCGAACCCGGTCTGATGGTCGCCGCGCTGCTGGGCGGGCCAGCCGACATTCTGGCGCAGCAGGATGGCGGCGACGAACTTGCTCTGGAACAGCATCAGCACCGGGGCCAGCAGCACCGAGAACAGGCTCTCCAGCAGGACGCTGACGGTGGCCCGCAACAGGCCGCCGAACTGGGACCGCAGCTTACGCTTGGCCGCCAGCAGCACCAGGGCCAGGATCTTGGGCAGGAAGAGCATGGCCAGCGTCACCCACAGGACCGTGGTCATCTCCACCGTAAAGGTCTCGGGCCAGACCGGCAGGAAGTTGTCGCCAAAGAAATAGACGGGCTCCACCAGGCTCTGGAAATAGGCGGCAAGCCCAGTGACCACGAGAAAGATCAGCCACAGGGGGGATGCCAGGTAGGACATCACGCCCATGGCGAAGTGGATCCGGCTCAGGGGCTTGAACCCGCGCGCGAAGATCAGGCGGCTGTGCTGGAGATTGCCCTGACACCAGCGCCGATCCCGCTTGGCATAGTCGATCAGGGTGGGCGGGATCTCCTCGTAGCTGCCGCCCAAGTCATAGGCGAGCCAGACGCGCCAGCCGGCGCGGCGCAGCAGTGCGGCCTCCACGAAGTCGTGGCTCAGGATCTCCCCGCCGAAGGGCTCACGGCCCGGCAGCTTGGGCAGTCCGCAGTGCTCGGCAAAGGGCGCCACCCGAATGATGGCGTTGTGGCCCCAGAAGTTGCTGGTGCCCAGTTGCCAGTAGGAGAGCCCCGCGGTGAACATGCGCCCGTAGAGGCTGCCGGCGAACTGGAGCATGCGGGCGAAGAAGGAGGCGCGGTTGACCGGCACCGGCGGCACCTGGATCAGGGCCACGCAGGGATTGCGCTCCATGCGCGCCACCATCTCCACCAGGGTCTCCCCGGACATGATGCTGTCGGCATCCAGGACGATCATGTAGCGGTAGCGCGCGCCCCAGTTGCGGCAGAAGTCCGCGATATTGCCGCTCTTGCGGCTCGTGTTCTCCACCCGGTTGCGGTAGAAGAGCCGCGCCGGAGCGCCCAGTTCCGCGGCCCAGCGGCGCCACATCAATTCCTCCTGCACCCAGATGTCCGGGTCGCGGGTATCACTCACCACGAAGAGCTCGAACCCCTCGTGGCGGCCGGTCTCCACCAGTGACTGCCAGACGGCCCGCAGCCCGGCGAAGACGCGCACCGGGTCCTCGTTGTAGACCGGCATCACCAGCGCGGTCTTGAACGGGCCCGCGGGTGCGTCGGGGGCCGCGGCCCGGGTGTCGGCGGTGGCGATGGCGTAATGGTCACGCCCGGTCAGGAGCATGGCGAAGCCGATGGTGGCGGTCCAGAAGGAGGCGCTGATCCACAGGGTGAGGATGGCGTACAGGCCGAGCATGACCAGCTCGAACAACTGGGTCCCGTTATCCTGGAAGGCGACGCTGAGCAGGCTGAGCGCGCCGAGCGTGGTGAGCAGCACCAGCGAGAAGAAGATCGTGCGGCGGAAGTGGTGACCGGGCACGCCGATCCGGGACTGACTGGTCATCGCGGGCCCCTCCCGTGCGAATCGGCGGCGGCGCCGTCGCCCGGCAGCAGGCCGATCAGGCGCCGCAGGCCGGCGGCGACCGCGCGCCCGAGACGGCGCCAGAAGAGTTCGATCGTGTTCGGCACCATGGTCAGGGGGGCGTCCGGGGGCAGCGCCTCGACGCTGGCGGCGCGGATCGCCGCAGCGCAGGACTCCCCGGAGACCCCGGCAAAGCGTCCCGCCCAGTCCGGCACCGCGCCGCTCAGGACGGCGGCACGGGCACTGAACAGGGCGTCGCGATCCCCTACCAGCCCCAGCTCGGCGCCGAGCCACAGGTCGAGCAGGGCGTAGGTCTCCTCGATGGCGGCCTCCACCGGGTCTTCCAGCTTCGCGACGGCGGCGCGCGCCTCGAAGCGCTGGCGGATGCGCAGACTCAGGCGCTCCAGGTGCAGCCCCTCGGTAATGCCGAGCGCGCGCAGATAGTCCGCCACCCGCGCCGCCACCTGCTCCCAGGGGTCGACCGGCGGGCCGGACACCGCCGCCGGGACCAGATGCACCTGGCCCCGGCCACCCCCCGCCGCCGTCAATCCCGATTCCATTGGAAGCTCCAGGTCTCACTCAGCACGTCATCGCCCTTGCGCAGGTAGGCGCGCAGGTCCACGGGGCCGCCGCCGTCGGGGGTGAGTTCAAAGAACAGCCGCCAGCCCCGGGACTCCGGGTTGGGGTGGACGACCGGCCGGGACAGGGTGCCGGCGGAGGTGGTGACCACCGCCTCGACCGGCGCATCCTCCGGCAGCCCCGCCAGGGTCGCACCGGCGAAGTCGACCACGAACTTGCGCTTGCTGGAGTCCAGGGTGGCGGTGCCGGCGGCGCCGATGCGGGTGGCCGCGGTGCGCCCGCCGATCATCCGCGCCTCCGGATCGGCGGCCAGGCGCAGGCGATAGTTGTACTCAAACGCCTTGCCGAGCGGCGGCATGCGCTCGGGCACCCAGAAGGCCGCAATGTTGTCGTAGCGCTCGGAGTCGCTCGGGATCTGCACCAGTTCCACCACGCCCTTGCCCCAGTCGCCCTCGGGCTCCACGATCGCACTCGGGCGTTTCTGGTAATTGGCCTCCAGGTCCTCGTAGCTCGTGAAGGCACGGTCGCGTTGCAGCAGGCCGAAGGCGCGCGGGTTGTCCGCGTGGAAGGCGCTGATGCGCAGGCCCTTGGGGTTGACCAGCGGACGCCAGATGCGCTCCCCGGCACCGGTTTCCACGATCAGGCCGTCGGAGTCATGGACCTCGGGGCGGAAGTCGTCCATGAAGCGGTCAGTGTTTTCGGCGTGAAAGAACATACTGGTCAGCGGGGCCAGACCAAGCTTCTTCACCTTCTCGCGGAAAAACAGTTGGGCCTTCACGTCGATGACCGTCTCCAGCCCCGGGGCGATCAGGAAGCGGTAGGCACCGGCCACGCTCACGCTGTCCAGCAAGGCGTAGACCGTAATGGAGGTGGCGTCGCGGTCCGGTTTCTCCAGCCAGAACTCACGAAAGATCGGGAACTCTTCTTTGCTCGCGAGCCCGGTGTCGATGGCCAGGCCACGGGCGCTGATCCCATAGTTGAGCCCCTGGGGCACGGCGCGGAAATAACTGGCACCCAGAAAGACCGCCAACTCGTCGAACACATCGTCCCGATTGAGGGGGTAGAGCAGGCGTACCCCGGCGAACCCAAGGTCTTCCGGGATGTCGACCAGGTCCGCCGGGACCTCGTTCTTGCCGTAGTCGTAGAGGCTGCTCTTGAAGGGCACCGCGACGGCCTTGCCGCCCTCGATCAGGTTGATCGTGACCCGGTCCTTGAACAGGTTGCCGCGCGGGAAGAGTTCGACCTGGAAGGGCAGCGACTCGGCCCGCCAGATGGACTGATCGCGGCGGAAGCGCACGTCGCGGTACTGGTCGTAGTCCAGGTCAGCGAAGAAGGGGGGCAAGGGCGGCTGATCCGCCTGGTAGGGCGCGGCGGCCAGTTCGCCGGCACGCCGCACCACGGAGGCGAAGGTGAAGTGGCCGGGGACCCCCTTGTCAGTACCGCGCGCCGAGGGTCCGGCCGCCGCGGCGACTCCCCAGGCGCCTCCGGTCATCACGATAACGGTGAGCACGAAGGCCGCACCAAGGGGGAGGAGTCCGCAACGTCTCGGAATCATAGTAGGGAAATACCTGCTGTTCAGGGGTGCGCAAGAGAAGCATCGGGTTGGTCGTGAGGCCGCAACGCCCCGCCAAAACGAGGATTGTATGGCAGTGAGTGGGGCGCGCGCACGGTTCTTGATCGCTACAACGAAAAATCGACGGCGGACGCACCGCGACGCGGGCCGCACGAAGGACGGAAAAGACTGGTTGTGGACGGAAACTCGGGGTAAGCTGACCACCGATCAAGTCGCTGCGGCAGTTAACCGTACCCCCATACCAATTATCACCATGCCCACGGACGCGCCCCCTTTGCCCTCGGATCTTCAGGACAGACCCACCACGACCGCCGTCGACCCGGGCGATCTGCACCGCCGCGCCGCGGCGTCCGCGACGCTGAGCGAGTCCCGGCTCAAGGTGCTGCTGCAGAGCGCCCCGGTGGGCATCTTCATGTTGGTGAACCGGGTCTTCGTGGAGGTGAACGACCGCCTGTGCGAACTCCTGGGTTACCCGCGCGAGGCGCTGCTGGGTCAAACCACCCGACTGTGCTACGTCACGGAGGAGGACTACCTGCGCCTGGGTGAGGACATTTATCCGCGGCTCGCTCGGGACGGCAGTGCGGAGATCGAATTTCGCGCGCGCCGCGGCGATGGCCGGATCATCGACGTGTTGGTGACCTGTGCCGCAGTGGATCGGACCGATCTCGCGCAAGGCGTGGTGTCCACGCTGCGCGACGTCACGGCCCTGCGGCGCGACCAGGCACTCGTGGAGGCACGCCTCGCCCTCACCACCGGCCCCGCGACCGCCGACCTGGACACCCTGCTGCGCACCGCCCTGGCCACCGCCGAGCGCATGACCGGCAGCCGCATCGCCTTCTTCCATTTCATCCATCCGGACCAGGAAAACCTGTCCCTGCAAGCCTGGTCCACCCGCACCACGGACCAGGGCTGCCAGGTCAGCGACCTGTGTCGTCACTATCCGCTGAGCCAAGCCGGGGTCTGGGCGGACTGCGCCCGGCAGGGCGTCCCGGTCATCCACAATGCATACCAGGCCCTGCCCCACCGCCAGGGGCTGCCGCAGGGTCATGTCGCCCTGACCCGCGAGTTGACGGTACCGGTCAAGCGCGGCGACCTGCTGGCCGCCGTCATGGGCGTCGGCAATAAGCCCGAGGACTACACGGAAGCTGACCAATCCGTCGTGGCGGCCATCGCCGCCATGATTCTGGACCCGGTCGAGGCCCTGCGCGCCGACGAGGCGCTGCGCCGGGCCAACGCCCGCCTCCTGGAGGCCCAGCGGCTGGCCCGGCTGGGGGACTGGCACTACGACGTGGCCAGCCGCAAGCTCCAGTGGTCCCCCCAGGTCTATGCCATTCTCGGGCTCGACCCCGCGCGTGACCCGCCCGCCGTGGCCACCGCCGCCCGCCTCATCCACCCCGACCATCAACCCCTCTTCCAGGCCGACCTTGCACGTGCCCTGGACGCGGGCACCGCCTACGAGCACGAACTGAAGATCATCCGCCCCGACGGCACCCGGTGCCATATCCATCACCGGGGCCATGTCGAGTGCGACCCCGAGGGCCGGCCGAGCGTTTTGTTCGGCACCATCCAAGACGTCACCGAACGCACCCAGACCGAGGAGCGCCTCCGCCAGGCCGCCCGGGTCTTCGAGAGCACCAGCGAGGGCGTCATCATCACCGACGCGCAGGCGCGCATCCTCGCGGTCAATCAGGCCTTTACCCGGATCACCGGCTACGCCGAGCCCGAGGTCCTGGGCAAGACCCCGCAAATCCTGCGCTCCGGACGCCACGACCAGGGCTTCTATGCGCAGCTCTGGGGGTCCCTGAGCGCGACCGGTCAATGGCACGGGGAGATCTGGAACCGCCGCCGGAACGGGGATGTCTTCCCCGAGTGGCTGACCATCAGTGCCGTTCCGGACCAGACCGGGCAGACCACCCACTATGTCGCGGTCTTCAGCGACATCAGCCAGCTCAAGCGCTCCCAGGAGCGCCTGGACTTCCTCGCCCACCACGATGCCCTGACCGGCCTGCCCAACCGCGTCCTGCTCCAGGACCGCCTGGCCCATGCCATCCGGCGGGCGCAGCGCGAGGCCGGACGCCTGGTGCTGCTGTTCGTCGATCTGGACGGGTTCAAGGAGGTCAACGACACCCTGGGTCACGCGGTCGGTGACCGCGTCCTGATGGTGGTGGCCGAGCGGCTGGGCGAGCGCCTGCGCGCCGCGGACACCCTCGCGCGGCACGGCGGGGACGAGTTCCTGATCCTGCTCGACGGCGACACCGACGCCACCGGGGCGGCGGCGGCGGCGGACGCCTGCCTGAGCGTACTCAGCGAACCCATCACCATCGATGCCAACGCCATCCACATCTCCGCGAGCATCGGCATCGCCCTCCATCCGACCGACGGGGCCGACGCCGAGACCCTGCTGCAGAGCGCCGACCTGGCCATGTACCGGGCCAAGGAGCGGGGCCGCGGGCAGTACCAGTTCCATGCCCCGGAGATGACCGCCGCCATCCAGGAGCAACACGCGCTGGAGACCGCCCTGCGCGGCGCCCTGGCCCGCGGCGAACTGGCAGTCCACTACCAGCCCCAGGTAGAACTCGCCGACGGCCGGCTGTTCGGGATCGAGGCCCTGGCGCGCTGGACCCACCCGGAGCTCGGCCCCATCCCACCCGCGCGCTTCATCCCCATCGCCGAGCGCATCGGGCTGATCAGCGAAATCGGCGACTGGGTGCTGACCCAGGCCTGCAGTCAGTTGGCTGCCTGGCGGGCGGCCGGGCTCCCGGTCCCCGCCATGGCCGTCAATGTCTCGATCCAGCAGTTGGAGCGGGCCACCCTGCTCCCGGCCGTGCGCCGCGTCCTGGAAGAGACCGGCGTGGCCGCCGGCGACCTGGAGTTGGAGGTCACGGAATCCGTCATCATGGGTGACAACCCGCGCGTGATCACCGCGTTGAGCGATCTGCGCGCCCTGGGCGTGCGCCTGGTGGTGGACGACTTCGGCACCGGCTCCAGCGCGCTCGGGCGCCTCAACCGCGTCCCCATCGACCGGCTCAAGGTCCACGGCTCCTTCGTGCGCGAGATCGGCCGCGGCCCCCGCGAAAAGGCCATCATCCGCGCCATCATCGGCCTGGGCCGCGACCTGGGGCTCGAGGTGCTGGCACTCGGTGTCGAGCGCGAGGTCCAGCGCAACGTCCTGCGCGCGGTGGAGTGCCGCTACGCCCAGGGGTACCTGTTCGGACCGCCGATGGACGCCGCATCACTGAGCGCCCACCTGGTCGGGTGGCCGATGGCCACCCGCTAGCCCAACCCGCAGCGCACCGTCTCCGCGGCTCAGAACGCTTCAAGGTCGAGCGCCCGCACCGGGAACACAAAAATCAAATACAAAAAAAATCCGGCTATGCGCCGGATTTTTTGTTTGGTGGCTACGCCAGGATTTGAACCGGGGACCCCCGCATTATGAGTGCGGTGCTCTAACCAGCTGAGCTACGTAGCCAAGAGCCCGATAGTTTAGCGGCACCGACCCGAGTCGTCAACCCGCTGCGGCTGCGCCGACAGGGCGGAACCGTTCTAGCCAGGTCTCCCTGTTGCACCCGGCGGTTGTCCGCAACACTGGACAATGCCCGGCCGCCCGGGTATAAAGCGCCTCGGTCCCCCCGCTGCCCGAGAACGAGAGCGTGAATCTGCGCGAAGTCGTCCTGCAACCCGTCGCCGCGTCCGAGGAGGTGCGCTTCCAGGCGCTGATGGATGCCCATCACTACCTGGGCGCGCTGCCGAAGATCGGGCACACCCTGTGGTATCTCGCCACCTGGCAGGGCCAGTGGCTGGCGCTGCTGAGCTTCTCGGCGGCGGCTTGGAAGTGCGCCGCGCGTGACGCCTGGATCGGGTGGGATTTTCGCCATCAGTACGATCGCCTGCACCTGATCGCCAACAACAGTCGCTTCTTGATCCTGCCCGCACACCACTACCCGAACCTCGCCTCGCGCGTGCTGGCGATGTGCGAACGCCGACTGGCCGCGGACTGGCGCGCGCGCTTCGGCTACCCGCTGCTGTTGCTGGAGACCTTCGTCGATCCGCGCTATTTCCACGGCACCATTTACCAGGCCACCAACTGGCGTTATGTGGGCGACACCCGTGGCTTTCGCCGCACCCGGGCCGGCTACAGCGGCGCACCCCAGGCGGCCAAGCGCGTCTTTGTCCGACCCTTGCATGTGCATGCCCAAGCCCGGCTGTCACGTCCCATTCTCGCCCCCCAGTATCGTCACGGAGCCCCCAAGATCATGTTGAGCGCCGACCAGATGGTTTCGCTATCAGAGTGTTTTACCGGCATTCCGGACCCCCGCCGCGGCCAGGGACGGCGCCACCCGCTGCCCACCGTGCTGGCCATCGCCGCTGGCGCGATCCTGTGCGGGATGCGCGGCTATAAGGCCATCAGCCTGTGGGCGCAGGACTTGAGCCAACAGGCGCGGGCGCGTTTTCGCTGTCGTTACCGTGACGGTCGCTACCTGGTGCCCAGCCGCAGCGTCCTGCGTGAGGTGCTGATCCGCACGGACCCGGACACGCTCAGCGGCGCCTTGCAGCGCTGGAACCTCCAGCACGCCGACGACGAGGCACTGGCCATCGACGGCAAAACGATGTGCAATGCCATCGACGACGACGGTCGCCAAACCCACATCCTGGGCGTCGTCGGCCACCAGAGCCACACCTGCTACACCCAAAAAAAGTCGGCGCCCTGCCCGTAGACGGCGGCGACGAGGTCAAGCAAACCAATGAGATCGGGATGGTCATCCCGCTCCTTGAAGCGCTCGACATCACCGGCAAGACGATCACCACCGACGCCCTGTTGACCCAGCGCAAGCTCGCCGACTACGTCCTTGAACACGACGCCCACTACGTCTTCACCGTCAAAGACAACCAGCCGACCCTGCACGCGGATATCCGCCTGATCTTCGCGGACCGCGACCGCGCACCGCCCGACTTCCGCGAGCCGCCCACCCTGGCCCACGGCCGCATCGAACAGCGCGCGATCTGGACCACCTCACGCCTCAACCACTACCTCAACTTTCCGGGCGTCGGCCAAGCCTTCGTCATCGAGCGCGAGGTCATCGAGAAAACCACCGGCAAGCGTTCGACCGAAACCGTCTACGGCCTCACCGACCACACCCCGGACCGCGCCGATGCCGCCGCCATCTTGGCCTTCAACCGCGGCCACTGGAGCATCGAGAACAGTTGCCACTACATCCTCGACTGGAACTGGGACGAGGACCGATGCACTCTCCGCACCGGCCACGGCCCGGCGAACATCACCGCGCTACGCCGCTTCGCCATCGGTACCATCAAGGCGAAATCCCGCGACACCGTCGCCGCCACCATCCAACGTCTGGCGCGCAACGTCCGCCTCGTGTTCGACTACCTGGGCATGACCGAGAACTCGCGCCGCCGTCGGCGGGGACGGCCAGCGACGGCAGGCTAGAACGGATTGGCCGTGGGCCTGGCGGTGGTCTATCTTGACCTGGATGGCTTCAAGGCCATCAATGATGCCCACGGACACGCCGTTGGCGACCAGTTATTGGTGACCGTAGCCCACCACTTAAAGCAGACCCTGCGTGAAAGCGACACCCTGGCGCGCATCGGTGGTGACGAGTTCGTGGCCGTGCTGATCGATCTTAACGGCAGCGACGCCAGTGTGCCGCCGCTCAACCGTCTGCTCGCCGCCGCCAGCGCACCGCTGGCTCTCGGCGATCTCGTGGTGCAGGTCTCGGCCAGTCTCGGCGTCACCTTCTATCCGCAGCCGCAGGAGATAGACGCGGATCAACTGCTGCGTCAGGCCGATCAGGCCATGTATCAGGCCAAGCTGACCGGCAAGAATCGTTACCATGTCTTCAAGGACCATCACACCCCGGGGGCCGCATGATCTACGGATTTCTTTTTGGCATCATGCGGCCTTGATCATAATCCCGGGGGAGGGATCGCGCCACCCGTCGACCTCCTTAGGCGTCACGTCCGGCCAGTCGAAAGCGGTCTGGGTGCGCCAGTCGGCGATGGCGTCCCACAGGCCGGGCCGCGTCCGGTCGGGGTGCATGGCGGCATAGTCAGACTCCGACATGAGTACGGCCACCGACTTGCCGTGGCGGGTCAGATGCACGACCTCCCCGCCCTCGACCCGATGGATCAGGCCGGTCAGCGGAGCCGTGTCGGCGCA
>Ga0247842_10007421_pt1 | contig 11879 bp, 9 predicted proteins | sample LaCruzMarch2015__3_FD_192411 | JGI IMG/M metagenome (GOLD analysis project Ga0247842, IMG submission 192411) | Freshwater microbial communities from meromictic Lake La Cruz, Castile-La Mancha, Spain - LaCruzMarch2015_19m | ecosystem: Environmental > Aquatic > Freshwater > Lake | place: Spain...
TGGAGGATCACGATGACGTGCATCGGATCTGGGCGGCGGTCCGTTAGTTGTGCGTCGGGATGGGAAGAGCGTTGCGAAAGGTAATCTTCCGGAAAAAATCTGTTTGAGATGCGGCCGGCCATTTGTCTGGCGAAAAAAATGGGAGAGAGATTGGGATCAGGTAAAATTCTGCAGCGATGCGTGCCGAAGGGGGGGGCTATTCGTCCAGAAGGGCCTGAAAACGTAGACCCTTGATCTTGTTGAAATGCCGCCGATTTCGGGTGATCAGGGGTTTCTGGAGGGCTAAGGCCGTGGCGGCGATCCAAAGATCATTTTGTCCCACGAGTTTGTAGAAAGGTTGATCTTGCAACGACGAGCAGAGGCGGGCGTAAAACGGGATGACCGGCTCGGCGTTCAGGATGGGTAACCCGATATGGAGGAACTGCCGAACTCGTTCCGGATCGTGTTTGGCCTTCTCGGCGCCGTGCCAGAACTCGCCCAAAACAACCCAAGGGAGGCCGATGGATTGATCGGCGTTGCGGTTGGCGAAGGATTGGGCCCAGGACTGTTTTCTCCAGAGACCCACCAGCAGGGTCGTATCGGCAATCAGATCCATGGGTTATGTTTGGATCCTGACTTGTGCGTGATGGCTTTTTCCATTTTGTCGTTGCCGGGGAGGCGGTCGGTTTGGTGAGTTTCCACAAAACGGAGGAATGAGCCGAGGGTGCCAGGTTCGGGCACGACCCGTTTGACCACGCTCGAGAAGGACTCGTTCCCACCCTTTTTCCAGGCCTTCAGCCGGGCGTAAGCCGGTTCATCCAAGGTGATCGTCTTCATGCATTCGTGTATACACGAATAGCTGCATGAAGCAAAGATCAGAAAAGAAGCTGACGGTCAGCCAGGGATAGTTCCCGCCAGTGACCAGCCTTGAAGTCGCCTAATTCCAGAGCACCGATCCGGACGCGGATGAGGCGGAGGGTCGGGTGACCGATGGCAGCGGTCATTTTACGAACCTGCCGATTTTTCCCCTCAGTTAATTCGAGGGCGATCCAGCATTCAGGAATGGTCTTGCGGACACGGATGGGGGGATCTCGTGGAGGGAGTTGGGGTTGGGGTTCTAGAAGCCAGGCGCGACAGGGAAGGGTCTGGTGATCGCCGATGGAAACTCCTTGGGAGAGTTTTTCTAAGCCGGCTGATGTCGGTATTCCTTCCACTTGAGCCCAGTAGCAGCGGGTGTGGGCATTTTTTGGGTCCAAGAGACGCGTATTGAGGCCGGGTTCGTCGCTGAGGAGGAGCAGGCCTTCGGAGTCAGCATCGAGTCGGCCCAGGGGGTAAACATCTTTGGGGAAACCAAATTCAGCTAAGGTTCGGTTAGGGGAGCCATCTGAGGTGAATTGGGAAATCACCCCATAGGGTTTGTGAAAGGCGAGGAGCACGACGGAGGATATTCTATCGACTTTATTTCAGGAGTGAGGCTTAAAAAAGGCCTTCCTAAACGTGTTACAATTGTAACACGTATAGGTTTTGGAGGGGTTGGGATGGTTTGAGTTGGGTTGGGTCGGGGCGTAGGTTGGGTAGATGGAGGTCGTTGTCATGAAGCCCGAGCAGTTGGAGGCGCGGAGGTTGGCCGGGGAGCGAATGCACTTTGTGGATGTTCGATCTCCGGGAGAGTTTCAGCAGGTACATGTCACCGGGGCTTTGCTTTATCCTTTAGATGGACTTCAGCCTAAAAAAATCGCAACCGAGTTAGGGATCAGTGCCCAATCTCCAGCGGCGCTTCTTTGTGCGGGTGGAACGCGGGCGCGGAGGGCGGCGGAGAAGTTTTTGGCGGAAGGAATTCCCCACTGCCTCGTGGTGGAGGGTGGAACGAAGGCTTGGGAGGCGGCCGGTTTGCCCGTGGTGCGGGGGCAAGGGGTGATCTCGATCGAGCGGCAGGTTCGGATCGGAGCGGGCACGCTGGTGCTGTTGGGTGTCCTGCTGGGTTCTTGGGTGGACCCGCTCTGGTTTTTTCTAAGCGGCTTTGTCGGGGCGGGACTGATTTTCGCGGGTGTAACGGATTGGTGTGGGATGGGACTTCTTTTGGCCAAGATGCCATGGAATCAGAGTTCCGGCGGAGCAGGAAAAATTCGGCCCTCTTAACGTAAAAGAGTTTGCTTGGTGTTCTTGTCCAGAGCGGGTGTGTTCTGGATAAATTGACGGGCGGCGGCGGGGTCGTGCTTGAGCCAAAGATCAGCGGCCTCTTTCACGGCAATCTTCTGCACGGTAGGGTTAGAAATTTCGGTCGCCCACTGGGCGGCCAAGGCCGCGTCGTAGGGTCGCAGGGATTTGCAGTAAGATTCCAAAGCGGTGTCTTTCAAGTTGGGTTGGGACAGGCCTCGGACCCATTGGCCGGCGGCTTGGGGATCGGTGCGAGCCCAAGTACCCGCCACCGCAGCGATGGCAGCATTTCGATCTCCCGTTTTGGAAAGAGAAAGAGACCAGTTGGCGGCCTCCATCGGATCCATCGAGGTCCAGCGCCGGGCAACGTCACCAATTTTACTGGTGAAAAAAGCTTGTCCGCTCGAGCTAGTCAGCCAGTTGGCGGCCCCTTGGGGATCGGTGCCGATGAATGCACCGAGGGCGGCCTCGAAAAACTTTCTTTGGACAGGACCTAAGGCCAATTTGGAGCCCAGTGCTACCTCGGTGGATTGTCCCAAGCCCCAAGCGAGAGCGGAGTTAGGATCTTTTCGGACCCAATCTCCGGCTAATTTGGAAACCAAGGCCCACTGCACGTCCCCGGGTTGCTGGATCAACCAGCCAGCCGCTCCGGCAGGGTCCCGCCGTGTCCACTCGCCGAGGATCGCATCCAATGTTTTTTCTCGAATCGGGCCGGGCAGGGATCGAGCCCACTGCATGGCGTTGGCGAAATTTTTCCCAGCATGAGGCGGCGCGGTGGCGGCACTGGCGATGCCTCGGGCGGAGGCGGGGCGAAGCGACGAGATACTTTTGGCGGCGGCCGAGGAATCTTTCTTAGCCCAGATGGAGTAGGCGGTGCGGATGGCGGCGTCACGCAGGGATGGTGAACCCAGATTTCCTGCCCAGCGGGCGGCCTCCGCGGGGGTGCGGTTGGCCCAGATGGTGACCGCATCCACGAGGAGATTTTCGTCCGCACCTTGCAGAGCGGCGGCGTAGGCGTATTCACAAGCAAGCTTGGGTTCGAGAGCGGCCCAACGCTGGACCAGCCAGCGCTCGGTTTGGTCGGCCACCGCGCCTGGCGTCCAGCTTGAGAGCTGGGCGAGGCGGGCACGAATCTCAGCCAAGGGCAGTGATTGGATCGTCTTCTCATCCCACTTCGGTTCCTGTTTGGCCTTTGGGTTGGCGCTGGAGGTTTGGGGCGCGAGATTCTTCGGCTTGGAATTTGTTGCGGAAAGGGCGGTAGGTGGGTTGGTCTCGCTGTCGGGTTCCGAAACGGACGAGAAAAAAAGCGGGCGTCCAAAAAATACGCCGAGAATGAATCCGGCGAGGAGGGCAGCGGGAAGGAGGAGCTGGCGAAGGGGAGAGTCAGTTACTGGGCGTCGAGAAAGCGCTGGGCTTTTTGGCGGATTTCCTTCTGCTCGGCGCTGGGTTTTTTCTCCCATATTTTGACCATCATACCGATCCTGGGGTTCTTGCCAAAGAGCTTTGCGTGTTGGCCAAAAAAGTTCCAGTAGAGCGAATGGAAGGGGCAAGCATCCGGCCCGTCTTTTTTCTTGGGATCGAAGCGGCACGAGGCGCAGTGGTTACCCATCTTGTCCTGATAGGCGGCTCCGGCGGCGTACGGTTTCGTGGCAAAGAACCCGCCATCGGCAAAGAGAATCATTCCCAGAACGTTCGGAACCATGACCCAGTCGTACGCGTCGAGATACATTTCGGTGTACCAGCGGAGAACGGCTTTGGGTTCATACCCACCGAGGAGGAAGTAGTTACCGAGGACCATCAGGCGTTGAATGTGATGGTTGTAGGCGTGATCGACCGCACCGTGAATCGCTTGGGAAACGCAACGCATTTCCGTTTTGCCCGTATAGGCCCACTGGGGCAAGGGGCGATCCGCGCCGAGAAAGTTGACCTCACGATACTCGGGCATTTTCAGCCAGTAGATGCCGTGGATGAACTCCCGCCAGCCGAGAATCTGGCGGATGAATCCCTCGACTGAGTTGAGGGGGGCTTTACCGTCGCGGTAGGCTTTTTCGGCAGCGTGGATGCACTCGAGCGGAGTCAGGAGCCCCAAATTTAAAAGAGGAGAGAGCACGGAGTGGAACAGAATGTTTTCGCCGTCGACCATCGTGTCTTCCCAAGGGCCAAACTTTTCCAGTCGTTGACGGATGAATTGTTTGAGCCAATCCAGCGCTCCTTCGCGGGTGGTGGGAACCCATAGATCGGCGGCGAGGCCAGGGTGATGAGGAAAAAGTTTACTGACTTGGGCGGCCACCTCTTGAACGATCGGATCCTTGACGGGTGGCGGGAGGGGAGGGACTTGGGGTTTTTCTTTAGCAAATTCGCGAAAGGTGCGGCGGTTTTGATCGTCGAGGTTCCAGTCCCCGCCTTCGGGTTGACCTTGAGGGGTCATGAGGATATTTCGTTCGGTTCGGAGTCTTCGGTAGTGGGTTTCCATGAGGAGATGCTTTTTCCCTGAAGCCCAGGTGGCGAACTCGGTCCGGGGAACGAGGAATTGGGGGCTGGGGTGAGTGACGATGGGAACGCCTAACTTTTTCGAAAGCGCGGGAAGGGAGTGGAGGGAGTCGTACTCATTCGGTTCGAGCAAATGAATCTCTCGAATTCGGTGCTGATCGACCCACTGGGCGAGAGTGGTGGTGTAGTCCGCCCGTGCGGGGGAATCTGTCAGGTGATGATAAAGGGTACGGAACTTACGTTTTTTTAGGTCGGCGGAGTAGTGGCGCATGGCGGAGTAGAGGAGAGTGAGTTTCTGCTGGTGGTACTGGACATGAGTGCCGCGGGGATAAGATTCGATCATTCCGACATAGAGATCGGGGGACGGGGAGGGGATGAGGGGGTGAGATGGGAGGAGTTGATCCCCCAAAATCCAGATCAGGCGCATCAGGGTAGGTTAGGCGAGATAGGGCGGGGTCAAGTGCGGGAGAAGAGTTTTCTTGTTCCCCAAGACAAAAGGGGAAACATTGGGGGATGCTTACCTTTCCGGAAGAGATCGTGTTGCTGTCCTTGGATGACAAGAGCGGGAAGTTTGTCGATTTACCTCCTTTAGCGATGGATCAGGCACTGGCGGGGGCGGCCTTGTTGGAGTTAGCTTTTCAAAATCGGATTGATACGGATTTGACGCATTTGACCCTGGTGAATGCCAAACCGACCGGGGAGGGGATGTTGGACCCACTGCTGGAGAAGATTGTGGAGGCAAAAGACAAGAAGGACGCGAAGTATTGGGTGGGGGTTTTTTCAGCGGAGGGGGAGAAACTGCGGGAGAAGACTTTGGATCGACTGGTGCAGCGGGGGATTATCAAAAGGGAGGAGAAAAGATTTCTGTGGGTGATTCCTGGGCGGCGATATCCGATGGTGAACAACCAGGAGGAGCAGGAGGTGCGAAAGAGGATTCAATCGGTCATTGCCGAAGGGGAGGTTCCCGGGCCGCGGGATGTGGTCTTGATCAGCTTGTCGAGTGCTTGTCAGCTTTTGCGATCGGTCTTCAGCGACGCGGATTTGCTAAAATATAGCGCACGGATTGCGGAGGTTTCCAAGATGGACCTGATTGGAAGAGCGGTTTCGAAGTCGGTGGCGGAAGTTCAGGAAGCGGTGATGCGAGCGGTGTTGTATTCGGTTTAGGGTAATTTTTCCTTACCCGGAATGGGGCGTTGGAGTTGGAGTCAGGTTTGATCTGCGCAGTAACTAGTCCAAGGTAAGAGAGTGATGAACCCAGACGATTTTCATTACGCGTTGGAAAACACCAAAGTGATCCTACCTCCGCAAAAGAGGTTGGAAACGTTTGGCACGACGGTCCTGAACTACCATCTGATCACGGAGGAGATGGATGCGGTGAATCGAATGCGTGTCCGCGAGGGCCGTATTCACGCGCAAAAGCCTGAGTTGGTCACGCCGGATGGTTTTGCCAAACTCCTCTTGGATGGTTTTGGGGAAAAAGCGGAACGATACGCGGATGCGGTGAGTGAGTTCGCCTCCCAAATCGCCATTTTGAAGTACGGCTTTAGCTTTCGCAAAGATGAGACGCGACGCTATGACGTGACGGGGGCGTTGGGCGAAGTTTCTGATAAAGTGAGGAAAGAGGTCGAGGCGAAAGGGGATCCGTTGTCGGCGGTGCTGACCGGAGTGGATGATGGGTGGGAAGTTTGCCTATTGAAATTTGCGCTGGATATGGTTTTGGCCTCGGGAGGAGATCATGTGCGAGATTTGAAGAGAAGGGGTCTATTGTAGGGAAGTAGTTCTCGGTTTTGTGGGGGTCTGGCCTAGAATACGGCCAAGTGAATGCTGTAACGAAAGCGTGGTTGGGGTGGACGGCCAGAGTGATTTTCACGGTGGGGGCGGTCTGGTTTCTCTCCACGAAATTAAATTGGGGGGAGTTTGGTCAGGTGGTGCGACAGGCGGATTCTCTTTGGCTGGCTTTGGCTTCATTGACGTACGGTGGTGTCGTGGTGATCTCGATCGTGCGTTGGCACTTATTGCTCGAGGTGGCCGGGGCGGCGGTGGATTGGGGTCGGACGGCCCAACTTTCGATGGCGGGGCTTTTCTTTAACAGTGTTCTGCCTGGGATGATGGGAGGCGATGTCATGCGGGCGTATTGGGCGGCCCAAGATGCGCCGCAGGCCAGGGCGGCGGCAGTGGTTTCGATTTTATTAGAGCGGGTCCTGGGTTTGACGGCGACCGTTTCGGTTGGGGCGGCTCTTATTTTGCCCCACTGGGGCGATTTGACGTCACACCCTGTCACCCAAGCGGGGGCTTATGCCTTTCTCATCGTGTCCGGAATTCTTTTTGTTTTGCTGCTCATTTTGGCACATCCCGCCTCCGCCAGACTCATGAGTGGTAGGGAACGTGTCGGGTGGAGGAAAGTGGCGGGGGAGGGAGCCGAAGCGTGCCACATTTGTCTGACCCACCCAGTGGGGGCGGGAGCGGGGCTGGGGCTAAGCATCCTCGCGCAGCTACTCCTAGTTTCTCTATTTTACTGCGTTTCGCGTGGGATGGGGTTGCCGGTGGGATTTTGGCAATTGGCCTCGGTTCTTCCGATGGTGGCCATGATCACTGTGCTGCCGATCACCTGGAATGGATTAGGGTTACGGGAGGCGGCTTTTGTGACTTTCTTGGGGACGTTTGGAATTGCGGCCGCGCAATCGGTGGCGATCTCCCTCACGGGTTTTGCGGTGATTTTGGCGTGGAATCTTGTGGGGGGAGTGGTGTATGGGTTTCTCGGGGTTGGAACCAAAAAGCCCTAAGAACGCTCCTTGCGCTGAAGGTGACTGCGGAGAAAAGGAGCCGTACGAGAGGTCTTGGAGGTGGCCACGTGTTCGGGGGTGCCTTGGGCCATAATCTTTCCGCCGGCTTCACCGCTTTCCGGACCGATATCGATCAGGTAATCGGCCTCGGCGAGGACATCCAGGTGATGCTCGATGACGACGACCGAGTGACCTGAATCGACCAGGCGGTGCATCAGGTCAAGCAGGCGACGAACATCGGCCAGGTGTAGGCCCACGGTGGGCTCTTCCAAAAGAAAGAGGTGGTGGGCGGGACGACGGGCACGTCCTTTGGCATGGGCGTGATCGGCCGCGATCTGAGCGGAGGCCAGTTCCGTGACCAGCTTGAGACGTTGGGCTTCGCCTCCCGAGAGGGTGGGGCTGGTCTGGCCTAATTGGAGATAACCGAGGCCAGTCTCGGTCATCAAGCGGCAGGGAGTGGCGATTCTGGGGTGCGGCGCAAAAAACTCGGCCGCCTTTTCTGCGGATAAGCTCAAGGCCTGCTGGATGGAAATATCCCGATAGCGCAGAGCCAGGATTTCTGGTTTCCAGCGCATTCCGTTGCACTCTTCGCAACGAACGTCGGCCGGAGGGAGAAAACTCATCTGGACCCGAATGGTTCCAGCTCCATCGCAGGCGGGGCAGCGGCCCGGGCCCGCGTTATGGGAAAAGTGGGAGGCGGTGAATCCGGACTGTTTGGCCACCGGCAGGCTGGCGTAGAGCGTACGCAGATGATCCATCAGGCCGAGGTAGGTTGCCACGGTGGAGCGCGGGGTCTTTCCAATGGGAGATTGGTCCACCTCCACCACCCGATCGATCGCTTCGGCACCATGAACCGATTTCCAGCGTGGATCTTTTTTTCCTTTGGGCTGGGTTGTGGCCGGGAGAAGGATTTCACGGACTAAGGTGCTTTTGCCCGAACCGCTTACCCCGGAAAGCGCCGTTAGCCGATGAAGGGGAATGGCGACATCGATGCCGTGAATGTTGCGGGCGACCGCCCCGTGAATTTTAATCCACGTGGTGGATGGGTCGATGGGGCGACGTTGGCCTCGGGCGGGATGTTGAATCGGTTCCCCGAGCAGACGGGCGGTGGCGGAGCGACCTTGGGCATCGATCTGTTGCCAAGTTCCTTGGGCGACAATTTCTCCCCCGTGGACACCCGCTCCTGGGCCGAGATCGATGATATGGTCGGCCGCACGCATGGTGTCTTCGTCGTGCTCGACCACCAGGAGCGAGTTGCCGCGATCTCGAAGATTCCGCAGGATGCCAAGGAGTTTCTGATTATCGCGGGGATGAAGACCGATGGTGGGTTCATCGAGGACGTAGAGAACGCCCTGAAGGTTGGAGCCGAGCTGGGCGGCCAGACGGATTCGTTGGGATTCCCCGCCAGAAAGAGTCGGGGCGGAGCGGTCGAGATTGAGATAGTCGAGACCCACTTTCCGAAGGAAGGCAAGGCGCTGAAGGATTTCGGGCTGAATATCGCGCACGATCAAGGTTTCCCGTGGGGTGAATTTGATTTTGGAGAAAAAGGATTCAAAGTTGCGGACCGAGAGGGAGTTGATTTCGGGAATGGTTTTTCCGGCAAACCGAACCGAGCGGGCCACGGGGTTGATTCGGGCGCCGAGACAGGAGGGGCAGGGAAGGAGTTCGCCCTCGGCCAACTCTTCTCGTGCTAATTCGAGCTGCTGCTCTTTTTCCGCTTCGTCTTCGGAATCCACTTCGGGGGGTTGGGCAAAAATCGTGCCGTAGCCTTGGCACTCGGGGCACCAGCCGTGGGGACTATTGAAGGAGAAGAGTCGGGGATCGAGCTCATCGAAGGAGCGGCCTGTTTCCGGGCAGAAGAGGTGATGGCTGTAGATGGTGGATTTTCCGGTGCGATCGATGGCGTAGAGAGTGCCTTTCCCAAGGGAGAGGGCTTGAGAGACGAGGATCGGAAGATCTTTCTGGCGAGGGACAAGTTGACCCACGAGGACTTCGATCTGGTGCTCCTTGTAGCGATCCAGAGGTTGAAACTTTTCTGGCTCGACCCACTTTCCGTCCACGCGGAGGAGTTTGTACCCTTTCTTGACGGCCCAGCGGGCGACTTCGGTATGAAAGCCTTTGCGACCACGTATGAGCGGGGCGAGAAGGTCGAGGCGCTTTGATTTTCGAAGTTGGGCTTGGATTCGCTTGATGATGTCGGCTGAGTTCTGGCGGATGGCGGCCTCGCCCGTATCGGGATCGTGTTGGACGCCGAGTTTGGCGTAGAGAAGGCGAAGGAACTGATAGAGCTCGGTGACCGTAGCGACGGTGGATTTTCGGCCGCCGCGGGTGGTGCGCTGTTCGATGGCGACGGAGGGAGGGAGGCCGGTAATGGAGTCCACATCCGGCTTTTCCAGCTGTTCGACGAATTGGCGGGCGTAGGTATTAAGACAGTCGAGGTACCGGCGCTGGCCTTCGCTAAAAAGAAGATCGAAGGCGAGGGTGCTTTTGCCCGAGCCGGAGAGTCCCGTGACAACGACCATCTGATTTCGGGGAATACGAAGATCGAAGTTCTTGAGATTGTGGTGACGGGCACCCCGAACGATCATCTCGTTGGAGAACGGCTTTTTTCGTGAGGGAGGAGGAGCTTCGTTCAGGCAGAGGGAGGGAGCCGCTTTTTGGGATAGGAGAGGAGCGAGGAAAGGGGCGGTCCGGCTTTTGGGGTTTTGGGCCACCTGCTCGGGTGTACCGGCGGCAACCAGCTTGCCGCCCTCGGAGCCTGCCTCGGGGCCAAGGTCGAGAATCCAGTCGGCATTTTTGAGCACATCCATGTGGTGTTCGATGACGAGAAGGGATGCGCCTTGGTCGACCAGGCGGTGAAGCAGCCGAATCAGGAGGGCGACATCGTCCAGGTGAAGGCCGGTGGTCGGCTCATCGAGGATGAGGAGGGGGGAGTGATTCGCCTTGGGCGCACTCTTCTTTCTACCCGGTTTTGAAGATTCAGGTTGGCTGTTTTGCGGGGCTAAGTGGGCTACCAATTTTAGGCGTTGCGCTTCCCCGCCGGAAAGTTGGCTGAGGGGTTGGCCACAGCGGAGGTAGCCGAGGCCGACCTCAGAGAGGAGTTCAAGAGATGAACAGATTCTTTGGTGGCATTCACGGGCGCGGGGGGTGAGGTTGTCGCGAGGGGCAAAGTGGAGGAGGGCTTGGGCGGCAGTCATTTCCAGGAGTTGATCGATCGATTTTCCTAAGTACGGGGCCGCGAGAACGTGGGGCTGGAACCGGTGACCTTCACAGGTGGGGCAAGTGACAAAGACGTCGGAAAGGAACTGCATCGAGATTTTTTCGTAGCCCATGCCCCCGCATCGCTCGCATCGTCCGCCGCCCGCGTTGAAGGAGAAGGAGGAGGCGGGTAGCCCGGCGCTTTGGGCCTCTTCGGTGGAGGCGTAGAGTTCGCGGACCAGATCGTAAATATCGAGGTAGAGGAGTGGGGTAGAGCGCGGGGTTTGCGAAAGTGGAGATTGATCGACCAAAAGAACGTCGGAGATGGTCTCGCTTCCAGTGAGGGAGCGGATGGAGGGTGGATTTTCGACCGCACGCCCCATTTGGTGAAAGAGGGTTTTGTAAATGACTTCGTGAACGAGGGTGCTTTTGCCCGAACCGCTGACTCCGGAAACGGCAACGAGTCGGCGCAAGGGAAAGGAGGTGCTAAGATTTTTGAGATTGTGGCAGTCGGCTCCTTGCAGCCGGAGCCAAGGGTGGCCTTTCTCTGGGCAGGGGCGCCGGGTGGGCAAGGGAATGGTGCGGCGGCCGGAAAGATAGGCGCCAGTGGGGGAGTTTTTGACTTTCGAGAGTCCGGCGGGAGGGCCGGAGTAGAGAAGCTGGCCGCCTTCGCCCCCAGAACCGGGGCCGAGTTCGAGAATGTTTTCGGCGGAGCGGATGACGGTTTCATCGTGTTCGACCACGAGAACGGTGTTGCCGGCGGCGCGAAGTTCGCGGAGGAGATCGAGGAGGCGTCCGGTGTCGCGGGGGTGGAGGCCGATGCTGGGTTCGTCGAGGACAAAGAGGGTGCCGGTCAGACCCGTGCCGAGGCATCCGGTGAGGTTGACGCGTTGGAGTTCGCCGCCGGAGAGAGTCCGGGTGGGGCGATCGAGCGTGAGGTAGCCGAGACCCACGCTGAGAAGAAAGCGGAGGCGATGGCGAATATTTTCCAGGGGCGTTTGGGCGGAGGCGTCTTTGGTTTTTACCTTTTGCAGGAGGCTGGAAAGATCGGTCAGGGAGAGAGAGTTGAGTTCGGGCATGGTTTTTCCGGCGAGGCGCCAGAAGGTTGTTTCGGGTCGGTAACGCTGGCCGCGGCAGGTGGGGCAGGGACGATAAGTGCGGTAGCGGGCGAGCAGAATCCGGACATGCATTTTGTAGGTTTTCGTTTCGAGCCAACGAAAGAACCCGCGAACGCCGTACCAGTCGCCTGAGTCCCACAGTTCGGAGAGTTCT
>Ga0247842_10007422_pt1 | contig 11879 bp, 12 predicted proteins | sample LaCruzMarch2015__3_FD_192411 | JGI IMG/M metagenome (GOLD analysis project Ga0247842, IMG submission 192411) | Freshwater microbial communities from meromictic Lake La Cruz, Castile-La Mancha, Spain - LaCruzMarch2015_19m | ecosystem: Environmental > Aquatic > Freshwater > Lake | place: Spain...
GTTTGTCTGTGCCCTCTTTCTTCTGCGCCAGAAATGCTTCCCGCGTGGATTCGCCCAGGATTTCAAACGGGAACATCAGGACCTTGCCGACGATCTTCCGCGGCTGGCCGGGCAACTGACGGAATTGCGGATAGTGCGCGTTCCGGGCGCAATCCCAGAAACGTTCAGGCAATACGACATCTTTTTCCCGTTCGATGACCAGCACTTCGCCGCTGACGTCATTGTGAACGCCCAAGGTGACCTTATCTTCATCATCCGGCCTGCTCTTGGCATGGAACCTGCCCTTGAAATACTTCTCCGGCGCTTCCACCTGTTGAACAGGCGCAGTTGGTCCAATATCCGGGTTGGCGGGAGGGGCGCTCGGCGCCGCGACTTCCGGCGTATTCTCTTGTTCGTCGTACTGGGGCACCGCATCCGCCGGCGATTGCCGGTCCGGCGTCTGGTGTCCGTTGTCTGTCTTCTCTGTCGGCCGTCTTTCTTGCTTGCGGCTCATAGTGTCCTCCTTGGTTTGGTTGCTCTCTGCTGGTTTGAAAATAGGTAGGGGCCGACGTACCTGCCGGTCCTTAAAAAAAAGCGGGGTCAAATGAGTGGGTGAGCACTCACCTGCCCCGCTTTCCATGAACACGCCCGGTGGCCGCCGAACGTTTTATCCCAACTTAATTGTCGTACTGCTCGGCTTCGAAGTACATGATCTGGCCATTGCCATTCAACGTGTTGCTCTTGATCGAGAAACCCGCCGGCGTCATTACGCCAAGCGCCAAAGGCGCCAAGTCGTACATGCCGTTGATTTGCTGGACCATGCCCGAAGGGGCCGCTTCGTTCAGTTCGACTTCGACGCCTTCGCCGCCAGTGTTGCTGAGTGCCGCCTGGATGACATACCATTTGCCATCAATGCAGATCGGAGAACCTTCGCCGATATACGTGCCGACCACATCGCCGTTGAACTTCCCGGTAACCCCCGTTACAAGGGTCCAGGCATCAATTGCCGGAGCGCCGGCCGCAATGTCTAAGCCTTTGTAGTCTTTCCGGTCGAACCCGATATAAGCGCCTTCGCCATAGACCAGGTTGGCGGCGGACTGCATATCCAACGTCAACATTTCTCCGCCGCGATACGGGGCAATGCCCGCGCCGATCGCAAGAGCGGCCGATACGCCCTGGGTTTCCAGCACGCCGGCAATCTGCAACTTGCTCCGCGAATTCCGCGACCACTTGGCCACCAAGCAGGTCGTTGCTTCGGTGTTCCGCACGATCACCTTGTCAGGGATGAACCCGCAGCAGACATACAATGTCGCGCCGGTCCCGTTAAATACTCCAGATACTTTTTTTGACATAACCAATCCTCCCGATTTTTATCTCTCCCGCGTTTCGTAGCCGCGCCGATGACGGCGCGGCATCGTTATATCCGTCCGACCTGCCCCCCGTAGCCCCTTCTTGGCGTAGGGGGGTCAGTCCAATCCGCCCTTACGGATTCGCTGTGCAAGCCACTTCGCCGCGCGCCATGAAGAGCTGGTTAAGGATTACGATACCCTGCCAGGTCTTCCAGCTCACCAAGCCTCTTTGCCCAAGAGGATCATCCGTTGTCTTCTTCGGATTGACGACGCCGATCTCAATGGCGTTCTGACCCTGCATCGGCACCATTCCATAGGCATCTTTGCCGAGGAACAGGACCGGATACACGTCGCAGGCCGTCGCGTTGCTCACGGCGCTTCCGCCCGAGAGATACGTGGTCCCGGCAACACCCGCGGCCAGGAACGGCTCGAACAATGCCGTCAGGATGAACCGGAACTGGTCCACCTTGCCCACTTCGCCGGGCAGAGCCTTGTCCGAATTCGAGTACTGTTCCGTCGGCGTAAACCCTGCCAGGAGTTTGATGTCCGGCAGCAGGTCCGTATGCCCGAGGGCAAAGAACGCCGGCGCCACGGGTTCGGTCGAAATAGCGCCCGACGCCTTGATGATCTCCGAAATCTCGCGCGCCTTGTTCCGTTTGAATGTCCGATACACTTTGCGGAGCATGCTGTTCGATATCGTTCCGTTCACCGTCGCCCGCGTTGTCGCCGTTCCCGGCAAGAACACGTTCGTTCCGGCTTTCAGGCCGTTGTACCGAATCACTTCGATCGTTTCCGCTGATTGTTCGGAGCATAGTTTCGTGGCCTCGTCCAGAACCGGGTCCTCGTGCGTGTCGATGATTACGTCCGTAATCCAAACCACGTCGCCGAACTGTTCCAGGTTGCAGTTCACATCCGTGAAGGTCAGCCGCTGACCAGCCGGTGAAATGCCTTCCGCCAGCGGTGCCGTTGCGCGCGCCAGCGAGTTGTACCGCCGATACTTCCGGGTCTTGGTCTTGTTCTTGCCCTGCGGATCAACCTGCCCGAACCGCTCCAACACCATCAGATGCTGGCCGCGATCCAACAGTTTGCGCGTGGCAAATCCAGCCGTCCGCGGACTGATGTCGCCGTAATTAGTGATCTCCATAGCCATTTCCTCCCATGCCCCGCATAGCTTTTAGCGACGCGGGGTGCTTGTTTCGTCCCGATGCACCTTGCTCGTCGGGACACTTCCGCACGGAGGCTCATGGCCTTCCAACCTTGCCCTGCATAGCCGTCTCGGCGACGCAGGGTCAAATGAACTGAAATTTACTGAATCGTTTACACCTGGGACACTTGAACTCGATGATGGTCCCGGGAGGAAACTCCCCTACACAAAGCAGTTTTTTCCTGCCGGTCCGGCCGTCCCATAATTGCGTACATACAGGATGCGGACACCGTACCTCCTTTCCGTTTTTAATTTCTATGACGTCCTCTTTTTTGCCCATATCCGCCTTCTTCTTGCCGGCGTCTGTCGTCCGATGTCTGGTCAGCCCTTCCCGCCCTCGGTAAACCCTGCCCCAAAATCATCCTTACCCTTGTCCCCGCCCGTCGTGTCGGCGCCCTGTCGGCCACGCAATGTTTCCTTGTGCAAATCATCGCGTTTTGTCTTCTTGTCGGTCTCCTGTACCGTTTTCACTTCCTTGGCCGCTTTCGCCAGGTGTTCCTTGTAGGCGTCAATGATGACAATCCCGTCTTGCTTGTCCACCGAACTGCCCATGGCTTGCACCATCTTGGACTGCTTGCCCAGCCAGGTCCTGAATTCCGGACTCGCCGCAATCTTGCGGCCATCAGGATGCGCTTCCTGAACTCCCTGCCAGAACTCCATGTTCGTCAAGGCTGTGTTCATCTTCTGCAAGGCATCTGGCGTAACCACCTGGCCGGATTGAATCAGGTTCTGCACGGCCTGTTGTGCCATGGCCTGGCCAATCAATACGGCTGATTGACCAACTTCCGGGTACTCCGTCAGAAAATCTTTCAGGGCAACTTCCTTGCCGTCCACCCCGATCTTCGCGTCCATTAACCCAGGCACCTTGGCTAAATCGCCCATGACTACCTGCAATGCCGCAGGCGGCAAACCTGCCGACCCCGCCTTCGTGGCGTCTGGTATCTGGCTTCCAGCGGCCGCTTTCTCCGATCCGGCGGTCGGCGTCTGGTTTCCGGCGTCTGGCTGGCCACCGGCTTCCTTCTCCACCGCCCGGGCCTCAAGTCGTTCCGCCGCCGTCTTCTCTTCAGCCGGTTTATCCCCAGTAGGTTTGTCCTCGGCGGACTTATCCCCAGCCGGTTTATCATCCGCTGGCTTATCTCCCGCCGGCGCCGTTGCGCCCGCTGGTTTGTCATCAGCCGGTTTATTGTCGTCCGTCTTGTCGCCGGAAGGTTTATCCTTCTTGTCCGGCTTGGCGTCCGTCTTGCCGGCCTGCGGTGAACCCGCATCATCAAAGGCTGATCCGAACGCCGGATCCACCTTGTGCACGTCCTCATCATGCTCCGCGACTTGACCGGCAATCGCCGGTTGACCGGAAACATCCGGTTGCTTTGTGTCGGCTGGCATTGTCATTGGCATTCCTCCTGTTTGGTCCGTCCTTGCCCGGCGTAGCCGTTTTGGCGAAACCGGGTCTGTCCTGCGGATCTCCGTACCTGCCCTGCGAAACTCCTTAAGTGAAGCATGGGCTGTAAATAAAAAAGCGAGGCAAATGAGTGGGTGAGCACTCACCTGCCCCGCTTTCCGTGCCGCACAATCCGATGGCCGTCGAATTGTTTAAATTCGTTAATGTGTCGTTGTACCCGTAGTCGTTATAGTCACATTAGTCACCACAGCATCGCCGCCGGTAACTGTTACCGCCGCCGTGGCGTTGGTCGTAAAGTTAGGCAGTGCGGAACATGCCGCCGTGGCGTTGGTCGGGTAGTCAAGCAACGCGGAACTGACCGCTGTTGCATTGGTAATAAACGCAGGTAATGCCGAACTGGATGCCGTTGCATTCGTGGCAAAGTCAGGCAACGCCGAACAGGTGGCCGATACAGCGGACACATAAATAATGCTATTGGTGACCACATTGCTTGATCCATCCAGATATATCCACGTGTTTGTGGACAGGGTGGCTGTCACTGTAATCGTGGGTGTCTGCACTCCCGGTGTCTGCGGCGTAACCGTGATCGTAGGCGTCACCGCGCCGGGCGCCTGCGGAGTCACAGTGATCGTCGGCGTTTGAGCACCTGGTCGCTGGACCGTAACCGTGATCGTAGGCGTCACCGCGCCGGGCGCCTGCGGAGTCACAACGGCAGTCGCCGTCACCGCGCCGGTCTGTTTGGTCACGACCGCGTTGGTCAGGAAGGCATTGTCTTTCAAGGCGCTGGTCTGATTCAACTCCGCCGCCGTGGCCGTCAGTTCCACACCCTTAAATTTAACCACCCCTTCAAAGTCGTTCATTCCCCAGCGCGTGAAATCGCCGCGTTCATTCAGGGCCAAAACTTGCCCCGCCGATAAAACCGTCATTGCCGCCGCCATCAACATTGCCTTTGTCAGTTTGGAAAACTTCATGGTTCCCTGCCTTTCTTAATGTTTTTCGACCTGGTCCACCGGCGATTGCCGGTTAATGATCGCCTGGGCATCACCCGATAACCCAAGCACTTTTTTAAACGCCCAAATTGCGCCCGCCTGAAACCGCAAATCCCTGTGGATATCCGCATCGTTTATCCGCGGATGGTCCTCATACTCCACACGTTTTAATGCGAGTTCATTTTCGACCGCCTTGATTAATGCGCGCCCGCCACCGGTTTCCGGCAGCGTGGCGAGATTTAAAACTTCACTTGAATCCAGTATTTTATTCAGAATCATTCCTGATAGTTCCGTCTTATACCAAAAAAGCCGATTATATTCAAGCTTATTATTTTACCCAACCGGTGCCGGTGCGCCCGGTGCCGATGGTGCGCCTGTTTCCGCCGGTACTGGTGCTTTCTGGTTCTGTCCTTTGGACTGTTGTCCGCCGGCGATTGCCGGTCCGCCCTCTGGCGTCTGGCGTCCGATTTCCACCACCGCCTTAGCCCTCTCGATCGCCAGTTTCTCCGGGACCGCCACCGCCTCTGCCGACGCCTTGGCCGCCCGGGCCTGTGCCTCCTGTGCCTTCGCACCCGTTAAAGCCAATTCCTCCGGCGCTTTAGCCGGTGTCTGTCCGGCAGCCGTCGTCTGACTTGCGGCCGCCGCAAGTTGTTCAGCTTCGGCCTGCTTCTCGGCTTCACTCTTCAGCACCTCATCCGGTTCCATATCCAGTGCCTTGGCAATGTTTTCCATCAGTTTGCGCACGCGGGCCTCAGCCAGAAATGCCGGGTTTGATACGATCAGGTCCATAAACTGCTTGATCTTGCTGATCCGCTCAATCCGGTCTTGGAATGAGTTGAACCCAAGAGCCTTGACGATGTAATTGCCCTTGCCCTTACTCACGGTCGGATCGCTCATGTTGTAGTCGTAAAACGCCTCGACAATCGGCTCAATCAATCCTTCATCCTGATTGCGGATGACACTCCCGATGTACTTGCCGGCCTTCTCGACCTGCTGGCTGATCTCAAACGCCGTTACCCGCTGGTCCGTCTGGATCCCCTGCTGAATCTTCGGAATCATGGTGTCCTGATCCAGAAACTGCATCGCCATTTCGATCAACTGCATCAGGGAGGCGCCCACGTCAGTAAACTCGACCTGGGCGATTGCTTTCCGCGCATCGTCACACTCTTCCGAAATATCAAACAGCAACCCCGGCTTGACTTCCTTGATGTCGCCCTCGATGTATCGCCGTTTGACGCCGGCTATCAGGTTCGCCGTCAGTTTTTTATTGTCTTCCATGGCGCGAATAGCGCCATTCAGGACCACCTGCATGTTCTCGGCATTGTCCGCCACGCCGGTCCCGCCAATGTCATCCAGATTCTCTTCCCAAACGGACCGGAAGAACGGTCGCTCCTCGGGACTGGTCCGGCAATATCGCACCACCTGGTCACCAGCCACACAGACCATGACCTCGACGTCATCACCCTCTTCATAATCCTGTTGTTTGCCGAACGTCGGGATCTCGGTGATCCGGCCATTGCCGGAAAGAGGCTTGTTTGCTAACAGTTCTTCCTCGTATTTATCGGCCGTCTCCTTCGGCACACGCCCCCAAAACTCCAGGTATAGGATGGTGTTCTGCCTGAATTTGATGTTCCGCAATGCCGGGGTCAGGGATTCGGTGTCCTTCTCCGGCACAGAAGATGAATCCCCTTGTTTGCCCGCATTGGCCAGCACCGTATCAATCGAATCGGATAGGAAATAGGCCCGCTCTTTCCGCGATCTCAACCAGAACGGGGAAGTTAATTGACGATGAATAACGCCCGCACCCTCTAAAAGTTTGTCGGTTTCCAAGTCCCGGAAGATGTCCCACCATGGTACATATTCCCACGCCGGCGCATTATGACTTTCGGCATACGGTTCAAAGGCCATGAGTTCAGGCGGGAGTCGGTCAAGGTTTTCAATCCCCGGAATCTGCGGAGCGTTCAAACGCCACCCGCGCCGAACCACGTCAATCACCAGTTTCTTTGCGTAGGTCTCGCCGAATATGGCGGCGGATAGGATATTCTTGAGGAAGGACCGGTCCGCGGAGCAATCGCTGAACTGCTGGTCTATCAGGCGCTCCATATCGTCAATGTCCTGGCGAACGGATTTAGCCTGATCCTCCGGCAATCCGGCCAGGTTGACTTCATCCCAGGGCGAAGGCGCCAACATGAACGGGATCCTGCCGCCCATCAGCATCATGTCGGATACCAGGGCGAAGGCGGAGATGATCTTCTGTTTGGTCGCATTGAAAAACGTATTGGACCGCCAGCCTTCGCCCTCGCCCTTCTTCCATGTCCCGGTGCTTATACCCCGGAAAGCTTCAAGGTTCTTTGTGCATTTCAGTTGCAGGGGAAGTCTGTTCTGCCGCCATTGCTCATAGCGCTTGAGGATGAATTCAGCCATCGGATTAGAACTGGTTGTAGGCTGATAAATACTCATAGTCAGTTCCAAATAAAAAAGGCGCAGAGGAGTTCGCCGCACTTGCGGTTTGCACTCACCTGCGCCTTTGACCGAATGGCCGTTCAGTCAGTATTCTGCTTTTGCCCCATTAATACCAAAATCGCCCACTAAAGTCAAGCCGGTTTATTTGTTTCCTACGCCATCGGGTTATATACTTTGGATTCATACCCACACGGACATGAATATTTCTTAAATGCCCCGCTTTTCTTATCAAAATATATCGTTGCGCCATAACCTTTACAATTTGGACATAACATCACGCCGTCTGGACACATCTCCCACATTTTTGCAATTGCCTTACCTAAGGGACTATCAACATCCAGACTGTGCGCCATCCATTTCATTGGTTATCCTCATACATTTTAACCGCGTTATCCCATGAACCAGAAGCACCGCTCGGATCGTCATCGTAATGCCCATGGAATCCATTTCCCTGTCCAGGCATAACTACGGTCCGACATCGAGTACAGGTGCATGGATCATTATCTGCCAGTGGAATATTATCGCCACATCTATCACATTTGACGTTCTTAAAATATCCTTCTATGTTCATCTGTTGTCCGTCATCCGTCGTCTGTCGTCTGTCGTCAGGTCTTCCTTTCCCTCCAAGGACTCCGCTCCATCCCGGCCAGCGCGCACATGAGCGCCAGCACCGCCGGAAACGACTCGATCTTCTCGGCGCCCATGGCCAACTGATATTGCCGTAACTGTCCGTGCAGTTCGCCGCCATCATCCGAACCCCGGTATTTCAGACGGTCAGTGTTGAGATACTTCCAATAGAGCGGCGTCACCTGTTCTTCGTCCTGCCAAGGAACCTCGATGAATTGCGGTTTAGGTTCGATCATCAGCGACCGGATCACCTGCAGGAGATATGCCTTGTGCGTCTGTTCGTCCTGGTGCCAATAGTAATCCCGGCAGGCATACGATGTCCAAACCTGGTTGAACCATGACGCTACCCCGTCAAACTCAATGCGCCCATCCGCGCCAACAATCGGGTCCACGCAGGAAAACGCCTTCTCTTCAAACACCAAGCGTTTGCCCGTCAGGATGCTCTGGCCGATAATCAACACAAACCCCACCGCCGCGCATTCTGACCCGACCCGCACCGTCACCGGCCAGCAGATCCCGCCGCGCAGATAGTATTCCCCATCCAGCGGATGCTTCGTGTCCTCGTCAACGCCGAACCATAGCCGCACGGTCCGCCTGGCCGCGTCAATTGCCCGTCTGTTTGGTCGTTCTATCTTCATTGTTTTTCTCTTGTCCACCGGAGATGTCCGGCACGGGTTCGCCAAAATCAGTTACCCGGACCGGCTCTTGTGGAGTCAACCCTAAGATTTGCCGCAGGTCCACAACCCGTCCCGGCGGCAAACATTCCTGTAACTCTATCTCTAACTCGCGCTGGCCGATGTCTTCCTTGTGGACCGCGATCCGATGAACGAACACCTTGCACTTCGTTCCCCGTTCCGTTATGCCTTCCCACAGCCGGACGGGCACACCCTCAATCCGTGTCACCTTTTCTGTCGCCGTGATCTCAACCTTCATCGTATCGCTCCTTCCTATGCCCTGCGTAGTCCCTTGGACGAAGCAGGGTCTGTTTTCTGTTTTGAAAGCAAACAGGATGCACCCTACTCGACGCGAGCCATGAGCTTGTTCATGGTGAAGCTTCCCATTAGGAGCTACCCTTCAGGGATATTCTCGCCGTCCGCATACCGGGATTTCGTCGGACCCGTTCCTCAAGTGCCCCTTCACACTCCCTCCGCACGGTTCTCCGCGCAGCCGTCCGGGGCTCTGACGGGCAGACTGGTGTATCGCCTGTCCGGGCTTTCGCCGCATCCTGCCTGTTAAAAATCATTCTTGTGATCCGTCCGATCCGTCTGGTCCGTCATCCGTCGTCCGCCGTCCGCCGTCTGTCTTTCTGGTCACGCCACTCCCCTGTCTACGCCGCCCGCCACGATCCGCTTGGATGCCTGCACCCCGCCGACCGGCCGCGCCATGCACACCAACGCAGAGGAATCGTAACAATTGCGGACTATAATTCCGCCCTGTATTGAAAATAAATGAACATCAGGAACCGTTAAGCAGTAAACGTCAGCAGCACCTGCGTCAGTGACGCGTTCTACGATAAGCCCATCCGCACTTGTATGAACAGGTAACAACGTCTGCATCTTTGGTCTTAAAGTGTTTCTTACAGATTGGGCAGACCTTTGCGACCCATCCTTTTTGAGAACGATACCACCAAGTTTGACTACAGGTTCCACAACAGAAACGTCTTTTTGATTTACCCCGTCTTCGTGTAAGAAATTTCTTGCCGCACTGTTGGCACTTGCATCGAACGTCAACGATGTCTGACTGTTTCCGTGCTTTTGAAAGGAAATGACGTTGCCGATCCAGTGCCGCACCCACCCATGGATGCCTTGTTCTGTGTTCCATCTGTGAAACACATTCGAGATTTTCAATTTGATTATTTCCCCGATTCCCATCACGATGATGAATAAGCATTCCATTAGGAATTTTACCCTTAATCTTTTCGTAAACAATCCGGTGGAGAAGTTTCCCTGTTCTATTACTGAAACATCGTGCATTACCATGCCAATAAAATCGCTCCCCGTTAAACAACTGAAGTCTCTCGCTAATGACTGTGACACGCATAATGTCCTCCCTTTTGATTGACCGGCCTCAATCCATCCTTCGGTCGTTAATAACTTATGGTCTGGAGTACACTGTATCACACACCCACAACGCAATGCAACACTGATAATTAAAGCGTTCTTGCGCGTTAATCTGCATTTCTCAAACAATCTAATCCCATCGGCCGTATAAACAAATCCGCATTTTCCAACTATATCCCTGATTTTCTGTTGCCCAGACGGACTGTCAACGAGCATATCCCCGGCAAGACAGTGGTCTTCGGAATTGGTTTGAACGTCTTCTACATTATTCGAGTCCGGCTGCAGGAGCGGGATTGTCCGGATGAACGCCTCACACCCCCGATACACCACCATCATCGGCATCCGGCCATCCTTGAATATCCTCAACCTCTGATGAAACTGCCTGATCTTCAAGATGCGACTCGGATCCCCAGGCGTCAGGACCAGGCCGGCGCGCGCAAACACCTCCGCTGTGGATGGTCCCTGCCCGCCGCCACGGTAATCCGGTTTCTTGTTGAAGCACGTGGGATCACACAGCCGGACGATCCGACGGCCCCATATCCCCTGTGACTTCTCGTGTTTAATGATCTCTTCGGCTATCTCCTCATCCGTCTGGCGGAGCCCCACGTCGATCTGACCAGGCATCATGCCGTAAAGCTCGGTGAACTGGTATAATCGCCCTTCCCCGTCCACCCACCACCACCCGGTTGAATACGGTTTGCCGAAGCCCCAGTCGAACGTCATATAAAGTGGCACATTGTCCGGTACCGGCATCGGGTTAATCACATGGTACTTCTCATCAAACCCGAACATCTGCCCAATGAATATATCCCAACGCCCTTCCTTGTATGCCGTGCGATACGGCTCTGGCAACCCGTCCAGCCGCGCAACATACCCCGGGTCCATCTCCATTAAGCTCGGGTTATCCTCCAGCACTGCCGGAATATATTGGCGGAACATCCCGCCCTCCTTCGCTGGCGCCTCCACGATCTCAAGCGGCTCCGCATAGTCCACCCAGCGTTTTTTGACGAACCGATGCCCAATGCCACCTGGATTGCTCGCACAGATGATACCGGGTATCTTGTGCCGCCAATTCGGCGGTATATCCAACGTGCACCGCACACGCCCGCGCAAGTAATCGTAAATGAACTCTGTGAATGAGGTCAACTCATCGATCGCAAGCAGATTAATCTCCGCCCCTTGATAGTCGAAAACGTCCTTCTCATATTGACAATGGCACATGTGAAGTATCGCGCCATGTGGACATGCCCATCGTTTTTTCTGATCATTCCACTTGCACAGGTTACGGGGAAATTCCATCAATGACGGAATAATATGGTTCCGTTCAAGTTCAGGAAACGTCCGCCGAAACAGATATATCTGAATGTTCGGAACACGCAACGCCCACCGCAAACATTCCATGCGTAACGCCTTTGACTTTCCAGGCCCCGCCGCGCCGCCGAACAGGATTTCGTTCGCCGCACTCTGATGCAGGATGTTCTGCTTATTATGGGCCACGTAATCCATGATCTATTCCTTCTGAACCAATCCTTTGTTGACTTTTACTGTTTGCCCGGTTTTCAATTTCAACTTCTTGGGATACAGAACAGCGGTTTTGAATTTATCGCCGTCCTGCCAACGTTGGATGAGCACTGAGTCAACATGCACCTTCCATCTCACCACCTCGCCGATGACCGCGCAAATTCCGCCAGGACCTGACTTGACTACCGAATTCTCGTCTGCAATGGTTATCGCCGCTATGCCCCTCTCGCCGGTCGCCGATGCACTGCCACTCTCGCCGGTCGCCGATGCACTGCCCCTACCGCCGGG
>Ga0247842_10007423_pt1 | contig 11879 bp, 15 predicted proteins | sample LaCruzMarch2015__3_FD_192411 | JGI IMG/M metagenome (GOLD analysis project Ga0247842, IMG submission 192411) | Freshwater microbial communities from meromictic Lake La Cruz, Castile-La Mancha, Spain - LaCruzMarch2015_19m | ecosystem: Environmental > Aquatic > Freshwater > Lake | place: Spain...
CCAGAGAATTCGACCATGCCGTTACCAGATTCGTCTCCACAACCCACCATTGCCGATCCATTAAGTTCGTGCACACCATGACTTCAAGCCGGTTGGTCAGTGTGTCAGGGTAATCCACCCGAAGGAGCATTCCTGAACTGACCATCCCTATTTTAGCCACCACAATATTGGTATCGGAACCAGCCATCCGCATCATTGTCATTCCGCCCGACAATGAAACACGGGAGGCGGTATTTAGCGTCGCAGAATCCTGCGCCACCAAGGCATCCCAGAGCGATGCAACCTTTTCTTCCGCATATACCTCGACATAACTGTCCGGAATCAGGGCGATCTCCATCTCAACATGTGAGGGATCAAGCCATTCCTCATCCGCAATCCTGCGCTCCACGGAAAAGGCTGAATCATAAATCCACGGATGAATCTTGCCAGCCAGCCAGCGAGAATCATAATCGGCTCGGGGCTTGAAAACATAGAACACCTTCCCGTCTGCATTCAGCACCTCGATCTCCCTTGTCGCCTTCACCTCACGGAGTTTAAGGTGATAAACAGGGCTTCCGTACTCGGCCTCATACACAAGGCCATTCAGGAATGATGAGGGAAAAGTCTTGGGATCAAATGAAAATAGCCCGCGCGAAAAACAAACTGGCTTCGTCATTCCGGGTACAAATAATTGGATCGTTTCCAGTTGCTGAGCGAACAGTTGTTCAACAAGGAAAGCGGGGCAGTCGGCAACGTTTTCCTTGAGTTCGGCAATCAGCGACGCTTGACGCTCGGCGATAATCTTCTTACTCAATCCGGTGCCAGCCCACACCACCAGTGCTGTGGTCAAAAGAGCCAGCATGGCAAACAATGAAATTACTCGAATCCGTTTACTGCCCGCCGTCAGTGTTTCAAGCATCATTATCCTCTTCTTTCCGAGGTCCTCTCCAAAAAAAGAGGCGCGAACTCCAAGTTAATATCCCAACCGAAGGGCTAGCACACCCTGTTGAAGAGACATCAACAAGGAGCCGCGCCCACAGGGGGGCGCGTTCCGATCCGCGTCTTCTCTTCAACTTGAAAATTGCTGGTTTTCAGAAGAAGCGATCTGCGCGTTAAATGCAGAAACCTATTGTTCTTGTTCAGTCTTCCGTGAAAGGGTTCTCCTCTGTCTTGCTCGGAAGATGGCAACCGGTTTCAGGCCGATGACCGATGTCGAACAGTAAGGGACGCACGCATCAAAATTGCAAGCACTTTTTAAAGATTGAGAGAGTTTTGGCGAACGGATCTATCACCACCCCACCCGCCCCAGTTGATTTCTTCCCCTCTAATGGAGGGTATCAACATGAAAACATATATGGTCGTCGGTCTTTGTTCCGGGTTCTTGGTTTGTGGAGGGTGCGCGTCCATGGTGAAGAAGGTGGACGTCAATAAGGGGCTGGATAGTTATTACAGCCAGCCGCGGACGGTTGACTTGGTCACGATCAAGGGATCGAACATGACCATTTCAGCGACAGGAGTGAACGAAATGAAGGTTTCGTCCATCCTGCCGCCGTTGAATGCCATCCCCAGGGAGCCAGGTGTCCTAGAGAAGGCCATTGGTGGAGTTGCGGACGTGGCGAAGTTCGGGCTCGGGTTCTATTACGGGAACCAGATGCTGGGAAAGGCACTGGAACAGCCGCGGACGGTAAGTCCTGAGATTGTCAGGCCGGAAGTGATTCAGGCAGGGCAGTAATGCCCATGGGCAATGGGAGATAGAGAGCTGCGGGAACATGTTGAGGGTGGTGAGCGGCGAAGCGGCGAGAGCGGAGTGAGGGGAGCCGAACACCGCCATTCATGGGCGGTTGTAAGCCAGCGCATGCAACCGCGCGTTCGCACATCAGTATCTCCAGTATCCTTCCTCGTCCCATCGACTCTGAGGCCTGAAAAGCACGTCTTTCCAGAGTGGGATCGGTTTTCCGTAGAATACGAAATCGTCCCAACCCTTCCCCTTCGGCAGTGTGTAGTCGACAAATGCCCCGTCTTTTTTTCTGATCTCCTCCCAAGTGGCAACGCCATCCCATCCGATGTTCACGGCATTTCGCACGTTGGTGAACTTTCCGGGAACCGGGTAAAAGGCGAGTTGGCCTGGTTCTGGGCACGGGATCACGATCCGCAGGTTCCGATCATAGACAAACTTTGCTCTACCCGGCACAGCCTCGCTTGTCGTGATTACGTGCGCAAATGACGCAACCACGACAACGATTACTCCGATGCCGATCAGACATCCATTTCCCTTGCTTTGCGTGGCCACCTGTTCGACAGATCTCATGGGTTCTTCTTCTCCATGATCTTGCACAGCGGGACGGCGATGGCCGTCATGACAACATAGGCCACAATTCCACTTGCAAACAAGCAGCCGGCCCACACTGCGATGGCTCCCAATAGAGATCGCCCTTCGGAGAATCGGAGCGCGCAAATAACCCCAATGACAAAGCCAATGCCTTGAGTTACAGCATAAAGAATACAGCCCAAAGCGTCTTTTTTGGCATCAATATTCATTCATGTCTCCTGGTGCGAACATATATTCAGCGTCATGACATGATTTCCGGAATCATGATCCAGAAGGTCGTCTGGCGTTTGTTTCTGCCAGACACCTTCTCCGGCGGCGCAAGTCGTACGGAGCGAGGGTCGCTGGTTATTTACCATTGAAGTCTTTTTTGAATTCCTGTCTTGCCTCGGGCACATCTCTTGCCGGTGCCCAGTGGACCCTGCCAAATGAGTCGGAGAGACCTATATGCGTACATTGCTCTCGAAGGAAGCAATCCTTGTCGTACGGAATGAGAAGGTCAAGGGTGTCGCCAACCTCAAGCCGAGAGGGTAGCTTTCCGCTGAGCGGATTGGTGTAGTCATGGAGCAGGACTGCACGTTTTGAACGACGCATGAGCTTTCGCCATAAGGGGGCGGTGCGAAGTTGGATCATGCAACACCGAATGTGGCCAGGACCGAAATTTGTGGCGGAGAGCATCAACGTCTTAATCGGCATGGGGATTGATGGCCCCATAATCTCCCGGAGGGAGAAACTCACCCTGAGTCGTGCTTTGAGCACAATGTCGCGATAAATGTTCCAACCGATCGAGATTCCGCTCACGCATAGGGCAAGAATGGAAATACCGATCGGCGCGAACTTAATGATGATCTCGGGTGTCATATTCATAAGTCTACAACTTAAGTTGTACGCGATGACGTTCTCACGGTTTGTAACCCGTGCTCACCTCGTCAGAGTAATTGCCTTTTCTCCCCCGCCTACCGTTGCAAGAAGTTCATAGACTGTTTTCTGATCGCACCCCATTGCTTGCGCGATATCGGCGTAGGAAACGATTAACGATTTCCGGTCGACCATGCATTTCGAAAGGTACACCTCCATCTTATTAGCAAGATCCAAACAACGTAAATATTCAGCTTTTCTTTGGGAGTTTTCGCATCGGCATAAGGGAACTGGAATGTGGAGAGAAAAACCATCCATACGCTTGACCTTTCAAAATGCCTTAAGAAGTGTAAAAATGTTATCCGCCTCCGTCAAGGCGTTCCTTCACCAGCCATTTTCCCGTCCCGCCCAGTTGATTTCTGTGCCCTTAGTGGAGCCCATCGACTGGCTCAGGGTGGAGGCATGGTAGATGGCAGTCCAGATTTACAGTCAAAAGAACAACGCATGGCGGGACGCCTATAATCCATTACGCGGGATGAACCTTGCCCGGTTGATGGCCCTGCTTGACGCCGGGGAACGCGGGCAATATGCCGACCTCCAGTGGTTCTACCACTTCATGGAGCGGTCGGATCCGATGGTGTTTTCGGTGATGCAGAGGCGACGGGCCGTGTTGCTTTCGTGCGATTGGGACGTGCGCCAGGTGGCGCAGGAACCAGGGTTCAGGGTTCGGGGTTCAGGGAAGAACGGACAGACTGAAGGCGGATTCGACCAGGTACTGGCTGATGAGCAGGCGGCGCTGTTGCGTGAGGCGTATGACCGGGTGGAGAATCTCCGCGACGCGGTTTCTTTTCTGTTTACCGGGTTCTTCCGCGGGTTCGGCCACCTTGAGAAGCATTATGCCCCTTCGGGATTGGTGACGCGATTGGAGCCAGTCGAACAGTGGTTCTGGGTTCGGGACGGAATGTACGGGGCCTGGGAATACAACCAGAACGCTGTCAGCGGACGCAAGCGCGGGAGCGCGATTGACCCGGCCAACTTCGTGATCCTGGACACTGTCCCCATTGACCGGTTGCTGGCTCTTCAATACCTGGGCCGTACCCTGACTCAAAAGGACTGGGATTCCTTTCTGGAGGTCTACGGGATTCCCTCCGTGTTCCTGGTCGGGCCGCCGAACACACCGGATTCCAAGGCGGCCGAATATCAAACGATTGCCGAGCAACTGATTTCCGATGGGCGTGGGTACCTGCCAAACGGGAGCGACATCAAGTATGTCAATGGCGGCGGAAATTATCCGCCGTTCCGGGAACGGCTTGAATACCTGGACCGTCAAATCACGTTGGTGGCCACGGGTGGATTGCTGACGATGTTGACGGAGCCGGGATCCGGAACCCTGGCTGGCAACGCGCACACGGACACATTTCTCCAGATTGCCCGGAGCGATGCGGCGATGGTGAGTGAAGTGATGCAAAAGCACTTCGATTTACCGCTCTTGAGTGAGTTTTTTCCGGGCCAGCCTGTACACGCCTATTTTGAGTTCGCACCGAGCACCGGTAGTGAGGTCTCCCGTGTGGTGGCGGATGCTGAAACATTGGCGCGGGCCGGGGTGGCGATTGATCTCGACGAACTCAGCGAAAAGACCGGTTACAAGTTGAGAGTTCCTGATCCCGTCGGAAAATAATTTGGCGCATTATCGGCAACCTGCGTTAGCGTAAAGAAGGATTACCACCCGCCGAGTACGGCTGGAGACGCCGAGCCACAGAGAAGAGAAGAAAATACAATGTTGCGTTTATTTCGCCCACGGGAATACCGTGGCCAAAATAAACGCAACCCTTCTTGGAGGAGGATCAGAGGGGGAGGAGACTTAGCCATCCTGTCAGCTACAAAACCATCCTTTTGATGCCAGATTTCAGGACGGCAGAGTTGAAGTTGATGAGCAGGCCGACGCGGCATTGCGTCAGTCTCAGGTATGAGAGCAGTTGGGCCTCGTGAATAACCTCCAAACGGGAAACAGCCTTGATTTCGACAACAATTGACTTATCAACCAGGATATCCAGCCGGAGATCAGACCCCACGGCTTCACCTTTATAGAGCAATGGCAATTGCACTTGGTTGCTGAAAGGAATGTTCCGCAAGTGTAGTTCCCTGCATAAACTTCTTTCGTAGATGTCCTCATAGAGCCCCGGCCCCCAGTGTTTGTGCACTTCAATTGCAGCACCAATGATTTCAAATGTTAGTTTGTCACTAGTCATAGTGCTACTATAGACGACATCCGCCTGTTAATGCATTCAAATTCCTTCTCCCTCGCGGGGTATTCCTTCAAGAAGGCGTGGCGTTTATTTTGGTCACGTGTACCCGCGTGAACGAAATAAACGCCACATTTGCATTTTCTTCTCTGCGTCTTGGTGTCTCAAGCGAAGCGGGTGGTGAAACATTTCTTTCGGAATGCGGAAAGGCCAGTTGATTTTTGTGCCTTATATAGAGGACTTCAATGAATTTGATTTTGAACCGCGATTTCACGATGCCAACCGATGGATGGTACCAGTTTGCGCCGATTGGGGAATTCCCGCACGCGGGTGCTGACGTCATCCAGGTTGTGGACACGGAAGCCTGCATGGCCATGAGCGCCCGGTTCAAGGCGGACGCGGCGGTCGCGAACTTTGCCGGGCTGCTTATCGACTTCGATCACTTCTCCATGGATGGCTCGCAACGGTCGGAAGCGGCTGGATGGGTGACTGACATGGAGAGTCGCGACACCGGATTGTGGGGAAAGATTCGCTGGTCGGATATTGGCGAGGCGGCGGTCAAGGGCGGGCGGTATCGATTCCTGTCACCGGTATGGGCTCGGTCGGACTGCGTGGATCTGGGCCCTTCGATAGGCTCAGGGCAGGTAGCGGCACGAATCCGGCCTGTCCGGATGATCAATGCGGCCCTGACAAATGATCCGAATTTGAAGGGGTTGAGGCCGCTTTCAAACAGAATTCAGGATTCAGAAGTCAGAAGTCAGAATCGGGGATCTGATCAGAAGGACGCAATGGACGGTAAGGCACAACAGAAGGGTAATGACATGAAAGCAGTGATGGAAAAGTTGGTGAATCATCTGGGGTTGGCGGCGGACGCAACGGAAGCAGTCATCCTGGAGAAGATGGGTGGGTTGATTGCGGCGACCGTAGTGACGGATTTGCAGAACTCCCTGTCGGCGCTCCAGACAAAGCATGACGGATTGGTGGCAAACCTGAAAACGGTTGAGGATGAGTTGGTGAACCGACACCTGGCCGACTATGAGGGTTTAATCAACGAGGGGTCAAAGCCCTTCTGGGCCCAGCAGTTGATTCAGAACCGGGTTGGGGCGTTGGCGGTACTCGGTGATCTGCGAGAAATGGCAGGAAACACTGTCGCCGCTCCTGACACCTCCAAAGGCGGTAATAAAGAGACCACTCGGAAACCTCTGCACAACCGGGCGACTGTACGGGTTGTGGTACCTGCCGGGGATGGGTCGGGGACTCCGGATGCCGAGAGCAAAGCGGTGAAAATTCGCAACCGGGCGCATGAGATTGCCGGCGCGGAGAAAATTCCGTTTGGGGTGGCATTTCGGAGGGCAGAGCGGGAGGTCATCGGCCAGTAGGCCGACTCAGTGGGCAGCAAGCAGTTTGCAGTAGGCAGAATAATTTCAAAGAAAGGGCAGATCAATGAGTCAGAGCAATACGAGGGTTGGGGATATTCGGGTTAAGGCGGGCGTGGATTTGACGGGGAAAGAGGGATACCTCGCTAAGATGAACGATGCCTGGGGGCCGGTCGTGGAACTGGTCAAGTTCACCGGGGACCGCCCGCTGTATGTGGTGGTTGAGGGGGCGGCGGTTTCGAAGTTGGCCTCGGTGCGGCCGCTGGATCCTGCGCGGAATGTCCGGTTGGTTCTGTCTGGCACCTGTAACCCGGGGAATACCCTGGTTGCCATGGTTGAGGCGGGCGCGAACAACGGCAAGGTTCAGGCGTTGCCGGCGGGGGCTGGGACGTATCTCGGGGTGGCTGTCGCAGAGGAGGCGGGGGTTGACGGGCAGTTGGTTCTGGCCCGGCCGTCGTTGATCGGGAACATCGTGGTGGCGGGGGCGTAAGGGTTAGTTGGCAGTGGGCAGTAAACAGTGAGCAGTTTCTAAAGAAGGGAAAATAGTATGAGCAGATTGAGTGATTTGAGTGCGTCCCCAACCCTGCGGGAGTATGCCCAGGGTGCGGCGCAGAGTGCGATTATGCCGGTGGCGGACTTTTTGGCGCCGACCGTCGAGGTGGCGACGAGTGTGGGCCGGTTCAAGAGTTACTCGGAGAAACATCGGTTCCATATCCCGGACACCCTGCGCACGCTGGGCGGGCGGGCCTCTGAACTGCGGTTCGAGGCGACGGATGCGACGTTCAACTGTGAACCGCACGCCTTGGACTACCCGGTGGACAACCTGGAGCAGCTCGAGGCCGAAGGGCTCGAGAATATGCTCAGGGAAGGCGCCACGGCGGTTGCGGAAGTGGCGGCACTGTCCCATGAGAAGGCTGTCATTGACGCGGCCCTGGCGGCCGTAGGGGCCGGGACGGGGATGACCTGGAATGACGCGGCGGATCCGATCTCTGACGTGGATGACGCCATCCTGTCGGTGATCAAGGCGGCCAAGTACGGCAGCCTGATGGGTGTCGGCCTCCTGTTCGGCGCGACGGCCTGGAAGATCTTCAAGAACCAGGCCAAGGTGCGCGGGCGGTTTGTCGTGGGCAATGGCCAGGGCAAATCCGGATTGGGGCTTGCGGTGCCGACCGAGCAGTCGGCGAGCCAGATGTTCATCGGCACGCCGGATGTGCGGACCTCCTACATGATCTACGACACCGCCCCCGAGGGGAAGGCGGCGGGGATCGAGTTCCTGTTGGACAACACGGTATTGATCTTCGCCCGTAAGGATGCCCCGAGTCGCCGTGACCCGAGTTTCATGAAGACGTTCCGTCTCATGAACAAGTTCATGGTGCCGGGTTCCTATATGCGCGATGACGGCCGCGTCGAGGTGGCGAAGTTCGACTGGTCGGAAGACGTGAAGGTGACGAACAGCGCGGCCTGCGTAAGGCTGAACGTCGCAACGGAGTAGGTCACGGTTCGGGGGAATGCGCGGGGGCCTGGAGTGATCCGGGTCCCCGCTTTGGTTTCGGAGTTTGGCGATGAGTGGTTGGTCAAAGTTTACGGTTGAGACAGTGGAAAACGGGATGCCGACGGAGATGGACAACCTGTACCGGACTTGGGTGGATGCAAATCCATCAAAGGCAAACCGGCTGAAGGATCATGTCGCCGAAACTCTGGCGTCATTCCGGAAAGCTGTGGGTACCCAAGCATGGGTCATCATGGATGAGGATCCGGACACGATCCCGGCGACGGGGATCCGTCATGCTTTGAATATGGTGTTTTTCAACCTGGGCATGGAAATGGGCGTCCAGTTTGCGCCGGAAGTTTATGGCCTGAACGTACAGGCAAATATCTGGTTGAGGATGGCAGAGGCGGGGTCGTTGAAGACTGTGGAAGCGGCTTCTTCAGGATCACCAAGTTATGGAAGCGAAAGGCACAGGGAATTATGAAGAACATGGCGTTAGTGTTTTGTTTACTGATGGGTCTCGTAAGCGGGTGTCAGGCAGGATGGTTGAATCCGAACCAGCAAGGGTTCGTGATTCAGACTTTCACAACGTATCAGCCCATGAGCGGGAATAACACCGGGACAATTGTCACCAATGGCAATTCCTACCAGTTCGCCGGGGACAATGCCGGGGCGGTCTGGATCGGCGGGCCGGGTTCGCAGTTCCGTGGCAAGAATGAGGGACAGATGGTCCTGAACGGCGAAGGAACATTTGTCCTTGGTGCGTTTGGGCCTCTGGCGACCGTGACCAACCGTGGGAAAGGGTCTCTGCTCCTGGGGAACCTCTCGGGCGGCCAGAAGGCGGTGATTACCGATGTCGCTCATGCCTCGATCCTACTGGGGGCCGGGACGGCCAGCAACAGTCAGTCAATTGTGGTGGGTGATGACAACGCTTCGCATGGCAACAAATCGGTGACGGCAGGGTCGGTCTGGGCCACCGGCACCGGGTTCTTTGGGCGGGGTGATGGGCTGACCAATCTCAGGGAGTTCGACACGAACGCCCTCGCCGCGATAGCGGCGCATGCCGGGCTTTCCGCTGGGGTACACGGCGTGAAGAACAGCCGCTATGTCTCATTGGCCGGGGCGCATGTGAGCCCCTTTATGACATGGGCAACGGCGGCCACCAATATCCAGGCGGCGGTTGATGTGGCGTTGGAGGGGGAAACCGTATGGGTCTCGAACGGCGTCTATGCGGCCGGAAGCAGGGTGGCGGGCGACATGACAAGCCGAGTGGCCATTACGAATGCCATCACGGTCCGGAGCGTGAATGGTCCAAGCGACACCATTATCCGGGGCACTCCGACCATTTGTGGCGTCTACATGGCCGAGAAAGCCTGGCTGATTGGGATGACAGTGACAAACGGGGGTGCCTATGGCGTGAATGTTGGCGGCGTTTCCGGTGGGTCGCTTTCAAACTGTGTATTGTCAGGAAATACCGGTTTCACTGCGGGCGGGGCCTATTCCAACACGCTATACCATTGCACACTAACAGGGAATACGGGGTACGGCGGGGGCGGAGCCGCCTTTGGTTGCACCCTCTTTGACTGCCTATTGGTCGGGAACCAGTGCGATACCGCGGGAGCAACTCTCTGCACCTTGTACAACTGCACGCTGGTGAACAACTCAGGCGACGCGGGATCCGTGTTCTACTGCACCCTCTACAATTGCATTTCATCAGGGAACAGTGAGTTCGATTGGGATAGCGCGATCTATTTCTCCCTTGGGAGTTACTACCCGATGAACGGAGTCGGGAATATTGACGCTGATCCGCTCTTCGTGGATGCGGCCAACGGAGATTACCGGTTGCGCCCGAACTCGCCCTGTATCAATGCCGGCACGAACGGTGCCTGGACTGTCGGGGCCGTTGACTTCGACGGCCAGCGGCGAATCTATCCGGCCGGCGGACGGGTGGACATGGGTGCCTTTGAGTTCACGGGAGATGCCCAGTCCTTTCACAAGGGCGATGCCGTGCTGACGGCTGGTCAGGCGCTGGGACTGGGGGCGGTCGGGCAATTCATGATCCTGAACGGGACGCAGTTGGTTTTCGTGGCCGTGGCCGTGACAAATGTCCTGGATGGGGACATCCGACACCCGTGAGACGTTGATTTCTGCCTGTTATTTGAAAGCCATCAATTCCGGGAGTTACCTATGAAACGCAGCATTCTATCAATATTTGGGTTTCTGATAATTGCCGGGGCAGTCTATGCGGCGCCCTGGGCACAAACATATCCACTCAAGGGCGCGACGGTGGCGGTTACCAACCAGCATCTCAATACCGTATGGATGCCCGAGGTGGTCTTGTGGAAGTTCGCGGCGGCTACGAATGCCACCCTGACGGTCTCCCGAGTGAGCCAGGGAAACACCTACCTCATCGGCAGTCTCTCCGTGACGAATGCCAGCACAGTTGTCTGGATCCCGGAGGCGGACTTCCCGTTTGAATATGGGGATGCCCTGCAGCTGAGCAGCACTGTGACCAACGGGCAGGTACAAATTATCCGGAAAGGGAACTGACGTGAAATATGCGGCGTTGATTTTTGGCGGTTTGATCCTGGCGTCGATCCTCTGCATGGCGGATGGCGGCAAGAAATTGAAACCGGAGCACTGGGTGATTGATGGGGCCCCGGCTGAGTGGACCAGCGACACGTCATATTTGGGATGGCTGACCAACCTGCCGATCCGGGCCGGGAACAATATCAAGGTGACTTCAACCCCGACCGGCACCGTGGTGGCGGCGTCCATGGGAGACGTGACAAACCATTACGGCTGGATCCCGGCCGACTACCTCTTCACCTGCCCACAGGAAACCCTGACCAATTCGAATGGCGGGGCGGTTTTCACCAAGCATGACAAAACGAAGACCGAATTCGCGGGGCCGATCTCATGCCCGGCGCCCATAGGGTATTCGTCGAACGTGACTTTCCAGTGGTTCACCTACCACTCCAAGACCGGCACCTACGCCATGGCCTGCCGGTGGCGCGAGGGCGGCCTGAAAGCGTGGACATGCGCGACCAGTGGTTTGTTCCAGGCCAGCACCACCCTGACCAATCTTTCAATGGCGACCCTCACGGCGTATGCGCCCGCCCCTGACAGCGGCCTGATTGAGATGGAGTACTGGGTGGTGCCGACGAATGCACCTGGTGGCGGGACGGCGGGCGGTTACGGGTATGTCCGGGGGATGAAAATTGAGTTTTGGGCAAAATATTAGGAGGGCGTGAAAATGACAGGAAAAATTGAAGCGATAGTGGCGGGCGGCGCGGCGCTGGGGGCAACCACGGCGGCCGCCTTGCCCGATTCTGAAAGTCTCGACGCGATTGGGCGCTGGCCCTTGGTCGTCGTCCTGGGCGCCGTGTGCTGCTTCTGCGTCTGGATCATTTACTGCCAGGGGTGCCAGTTCGGGAAGCGGTTGGACAAGTTGTCGGACGCCATCCTGAAACTGGCGGCCAACCTGAAAGAGCGGCCGTGTATCCGGCACAAGGAGAATGACTGATGAGTTCTGAATTACTCAAGAAGCCGCCGTGCGGGTGTTCATGCAAGCGAAAGACGGCCCAGGCGGCCCCAGGCGGGGCGAC
>Ga0247842_10007426_pt1 | contig 11877 bp, 10 predicted proteins | sample LaCruzMarch2015__3_FD_192411 | JGI IMG/M metagenome (GOLD analysis project Ga0247842, IMG submission 192411) | Freshwater microbial communities from meromictic Lake La Cruz, Castile-La Mancha, Spain - LaCruzMarch2015_19m | ecosystem: Environmental > Aquatic > Freshwater > Lake | place: Spain...
AAACAGTAATGTGATGGATACTATACAGACTATAGCTCAGTTAAATGACTCCGGTACTTATTTTTGGAGAGTGAAAGCTTTGAATTCATCCAGTTCCGGTGAATGGTCAAATATAAGAACTTTCAAAACGGGGAATCAATTTCCTCAAGCTCCAGTATTACTACATCCTGCTAATTCTTCTGCTCACCAGCCCCTGACACAGGCATTCCGATGGAAAAAATCTTATATACAGTCTGATAATCAGTTAAAAGTAAGAACAAAAACCGAAAAAATACAAAAAGAACTCAAATCAGATTTAAATATTAAGGAAACGAAAGATTTACCAATTTCAAAAGAAAAAGTCTTTGTTGACAAAACTAACAAAACCCTATATAAAGAGGAATCTCAGACTGATAACATATCTAATTACTGGTTTGAACTCGTAAGGGACACTGTTTCTATGTCAAACCTTCTTCGTGATTCCGTTCTTGCCGATACAGTTAAATTAGTTTCAAGTCTCGAAAACCTGAAAGACTATTACTGGAGAGTAAAAGCTAAGAATGAAATTGGATGGGGCAATTTTTCTGCATGGTCAAAATTTACTACTATATCACCGCCCGATTTCAGTCACTCTGCCGTTCCTCCGTCAGGAAGTAATTCAACAACCACATTCGGAGCAACAGACCTAACTTTTAATGCTAATGTGTCAATTCCCGCAAATGTCACCGTAGCATATTATTCGGTTCCTCCAGTTAGCGGTGAGTTACCTGCGGGTATTTTATCCGTTAGTCAGTATTACTGGATAATTCAGGATTTGGGTATTGAATTCTCGGACGGACTTTTTAAGATTCCTTTATCCGCAATCGGTGGAGTTTCAGACCCGTCAAAACTTGTCTTTCTGAAGCGGTCTAATGCAGGAGATAACTGGATTAATATAGGCGGCGTAATTCAGGACGGATATTTGGTTAATACAATACCGTTCACTTCCTTCAGCGAGTTTGCGATTGCCTCTCAGGACGCACAGCCTCTGCAGAATTCATATATATCAATAACTGTCATACCGCAGGGGTTTTATGATGCAGTACTGAACCGTCTTAATATGAGAGACACTGTAACAGCACTTTTAAGAAGTGTTGACTCACCATACTCGTTAATAGATTCTGCGAGGGGTGTCATAGATTCCCTCACGTTTACGATAAAGTTTGGATTTAAGATAGCGCCGACAGGGACATATTACATCGTAATCAAACACAGAAACTCAATTGAGACATGGTGCAAGTCAGGCGGTATAGCGTTTACGAAGTATGCAACAATCAACTATGATTTTACAAGTTCCATTATGCAGGCATACGGAGATAATATGATATTAAAAGGATCAAGAGTGTGTATTTACAGCGGAGATATAAATCAGGACGGAAGTGTTGACGCAAGTGACAGGTCTTCCACATGGAACGACAGGAATAAGACGGGGTATGAGGCTTCGGATGTTGACGGAAGCGGAGTTGTGGACGCAAACGACAGGTCTATGGTCTGGAATAACAGAAATCTTATTACAGAAAAACCTGCTCTTGATAACTTTAATATGAAACATAAGAACGATAAACGAGACAAGGAAATAAAGAACACTGATATAAAGGGCAAGGATATAAAGAAAGATAAGCAAAGCGATAACGAGTTAAAACTTGACGGCTCAAAGAAAAAATCCGACAGTTCGAATACTAAGAACGACGGTTCAAAGAAATCCGACGGTTCTAATTCACAGAAGAAGAATAAGTCTAAATAATATTGGGAAATTAATAATTAAATAAAAACATTAATTTTGAACTTATAATATAAAAAGTATGAAAACGCTAAAATTATTTCAACTGGCAATAGTAATTGTAGTACTGCTAACTGCAAATTTATTTGCTCAGGTACAATTTAAGGCATACGTAAAGAATCAGGAAGTTGTACTTAATGATCCGGCTTATGCCGGTGCAAACACCGTGTATTTTGATGTTTATCTTCAGCAAAATGGCGGTACAGGCCCGCTTTATTTAGCAAATTCGGATTTTAAATTCACGTTTAATTTTGGCAATTTTACTATTACAAATGGAACTGCTGATTTTAAAAGGGTTTCTTCGAGTTCAACAGTTTTTTACAATTCTCTTGGTTCGCAAATTGTGCCTCCGCCTTCGTTATCTCCGACATATCAGGCATCAACCAATTTGCTTATTATTAACTATAATGGCGTCGCCCCGGGTGATCAGGAAACATTTGATACTTATGTTCCAAAGATTGATGGAACGCTTGATAAGCATAAGCTCGGAAGATTTGTCGTAAAAACAATCATTAATACGAGCGGTACATTTGGTCTGACATGGAGTCCTGCAACTGTTGTCATGTCATATTCTCCGGTTGATCCCTGGTTATCTAATTCTGCAACAGGAACATACGAAGTAATAACTAATCAACCACTTCCCGTGGAATTAGCGTCATTCACGGCTAACATAAATATTCGGGACGTATCGCTTAATTGGAGAACAGTTAAAGAGACGAATAATAAGGGTTTTGAAATAGAGCGCAAGAAAACCGATGATGAATGGACAAAAGTTGGTTACATTGACGGCAAAGGCACAACCAATACGGAAACAGCATACAATTTTGACGACAAGAAGCTCAACAGCGGCAAATATAACTACCGCCTCAAACAGGTTGATTACAACGGTAACTTCGAATATCATTCGTTGAACACCGTAATTGAAGTAGGATTGCCGACAAAGTTTGACCTGAGCCAGAACTATCCCAATCCGTTTAACCCGACGACGAAAATTGATTATCAATTACCAACAGAAGGTAAAGTCTCAATCCGTATTTATGATGTTACGGGAAGGGAAGTAAAAACGCTAATGAACAACGAACAGCGAACCGCGGGATATTACACAATTGATTTCAACGGCGGCAGTATGGCAAGCGGAATGTACTTCTATAGGTTTATAGCCGAATCGAACAGCAAACAAAACGTTATGACGAAAAAAATGGTCCTCGTCAAATGACGGTGGGAAGAGCCGTAGTGGATGTGCGGTTGGATAACATTGTGCTATTAACAGGAAACCCCGCCGGGGTTTAAGAGCGTAAGAGCAAAGAACTGGAAACGGCACGGGGATGGGTAATAACATCGTGCTATTAACATAAAAACCCGCTGGGGTTTGAGCGCGGATACGTACATTTGCGAATGATGTCGGGTATAAGGCAATGATAAAATCGGAGCTGAGGACATTCAGGACACAGCCGTAGGACTTAACAGTATTAGAACACAGATAATTAGTAAATTACATTGATGTTTTTAAATTTAATTCCAAATTTTTTAAACGGAAAAGGGTTTCCTTTAGTAAATTTTCCCTTACCCATTCTTTCTTAGCCGGGGTTAGCAACTCTCCAATTTCTCTTAAAATATACCGGTTAGTTTTTTTCTCTAATATGTTTATACATTTTCTGATAAAATCAGTTGATTTTAGTTTAGTCCTTTTAAAAATAATTTTTTCGTTTAAGTTGTAACCGGATTTCAGGAAAAAATTTACATCGAAAATATCCCGGTTAGATTCCCCTTCTCTTTCATACAACGCTACAAGCTTGTTAGAAAACATATCTTCCTTCACCATAACTTTTAAAGTTAAACCCAAATAATTAACAGATTCGTATTCCGAACCAAATTTTCTTTTGTTTATTTCAACTTTAATGTTCTTTGAGGTTTCATCATAAGCTGCCATAAAAAATATTGTGTTTTTCTTGTTGAACATATCTTTAATAACAAAACGCGTGCTTAAAATTTTGTTTACTTTTCCAAATATAATTTCCGGGTCGGAATTGTCAATTAAATCAAAATCAATATCAACTGAAAACCTGTCAAGTCCGTAAATTAAATGTAATGCAGTTCCTCCTTTAAATCCCAAAACAGATGAGAGATGAATATCGGTATATACCTGTTTAAGGATTTCTACTATGTGCATTCTATGCCGGTTAATGTCTTTAAGCATTTTTATTGTGTTTTTTATAAAGTTTATCTATTTTGGTTTTTAAATTTTTTCTTTCGTAAATTTCCGAATATTCAAATAATCTATCCCAATTTACCGTATTTAAGTTATCAAAATAATATTCACTGTAGGTATATAACGAATCAAGAATAGCCCTTTCGGTATTTGCAATTGAATATTTTCCGGTAATTATTCCAAGCGGATTGCACAGCGCCGTGTCTTTTATTTTTTTATAAACATAAGTGTCTCCGTTTACAATAATTTCCCTGCTTAAATAGGAAAGTAAAAATATTGATGAATTATATTGGAAAATTATATTGTTCCTGAATAATACGGTTTCAAGGCTGATATAAGATGGTTTATATAATTTATTTGCGGCTTCAAGTCTGTCGTAGTTTTCATTTAAAGCATACAATCCGTTGCGGATATTAATTAGTTCTCCCTTTTTTACATAATAGTGAATTTTAACCGAAGCGCGATTATAATCTGTTTCACACCAATTCAGGCAAATTTCATTAAATGAGAAAACTGTTTTTCCCGTTCTTATTAATATGGATATTTTCGAAAACATTGTTTTGTGAACTATATATTAGTTTTTCCCTAATATATAGTTTATTTAACTAAATTTAAAGTAACTTTATCAGCCGAATATTGACATGCCGAAGAATAAAACGGTAAGCACGATTAATACTATAACGGCAGACCAGCCGACTGCATTGTTCACAAACTTATTAGTATATTCACCCATTACTTTTTTCTTGTTAACAACCCGCATCATGGAGATAAGCACTACAGGCAGAAGCATACCGTTTAACACCTGGGTTACAATCGTGATTTTGATAAGCGGCGCATCCGGAATGAGAATAATTATCATAGATATTATGAGAATACCTGTGTAGAGAATGAAAAACTCAGGAGCTTCTTTCCATTTCTTGTCAATTCCGGCTTCGAATCCGAATGCTTCGCAAACATAGAATGCCGTTGCAAGCGGAAGAATTGTCGCCGAAAAAATAGACGCAATAAATAAACCCAGTGCAAAAACGACCGATGCAAGATTTCCCGCGAGGGGTTTCAGCGCAAGCGCGGCATCTTTTGCCTCATTTATGATTATCCCCTGCTGATGCATCGTGGAGGCGCAGGCAACTATTATGAAAAAAGCGACAACAACGGTTGCAAGACAGCCGATTAATATATCGAGCATTACAAACCTGTAATTCTCTTTCTTCAGTCCTTTTTCAATAACGGATGACTGCATATAAAACTGCATCCACGGCGCAATGGTTGTGCCGATGACGCCGATGACAATTGCGAGATAGCCTGTATTCATTTCGACTTTCGGATAAATAATTGACTGTCCGATTTCACTCCAGTTCGGTTTTCCCATCAGGGCAGAAATGATGTACATAAACAATGCAAGACTGAATACGATGAATACTCTCTCTGCAATTTTATAATTCCCTTTAACGACGAGAAGCCAGACGGCAACTCCCGCAATCGGGACGGAAATATACTTGCTTATACCGAGCACCTCCATACTTCCCGCTACGCCTGCGAATTCAGTGGTTGAATTTCCGATATCCGCAATTAACAGTCCTACGAAAATAAAGAACGTAACTTTTAATCCCGAATTCTCCCTGATTAAGTCGGCAAGCCCTTTGCCCGTAACAATTCCCATTCGCGCATTCATCTCCTGTATTACAATCAGCACTATAAATGCGGGAATTAAAGTCCAGATAAGTTTATAACCGTAAACAGCGCCCGCGACGGAATAAGTAGTTATACCGCCGGCGTCGTTATCCACACTGCCGGTAATTAATCCTGGACCGAGTATTGCAAAGAATATCGCGAAGTTCCTGAATAATGTACGCCGTGACGCTTTAAATTCTTTTCCGAGCATTCTTTACTCAGTTTTTCTTTTATTGAGAAGGTCTTCTACTATATCGTCAATCACAACGACACCCTCCATTATCTTATCCCTGTTAATAACGGGAATTGCAAGGAGGTTATACTTCGAAATAATTTCCGCAATCGAATCAAGTTCGTCGGTATCATAAACATAAGCAACCGTTCTTCTCATTATATCATTCAGTATCATATTCGAGTCGGCAATGACCAGGTCGCGGAGCGATACGGTGCCTTTTAAGCGGTTGTCGTTATCAACAACGTAAAGATAATATATCGTATCCGATTCGGGCTTCACTTCACGCAGATAATTCAAAGTATCCTCAACCGATATTGCTTCCTTAAAAGATAAAAATTCCGTCATCATTAAACTGCCAACCGTATCATCTTCGTACCGTAATATTTCACGAATGTCATCGGATGATTCCTTTTCGATTTCGTTGAGAATCAATTCCGCTTTATCCTCTTCAAGTTCATCAATAAGGTCGGCGGCTTCATCGGCTGGCATTTTCTCGAGAACGTCCGCGGCTTTTTCTATCGAAAGACTTTCAATTATTTCGACCTGCGCTTCGGGTTCGAGTTCTTCGAGAACGTCTGCCGCTTTTTCCTCATCGAGAGATTCGAATAATGCTTTTCGGGATTTTTTATCGAGGTCTTCTATAACATCGGCAAGGTCGGACGGATGCAGTGTCTGCAGTTTCGCATAAGGTTTAGAAAGCGTGATTCCGAATGTAGTAGAATCAACCGCTTCAACATCGTCGAACAGTATATACCTTCCCGGTACCTTCCATTTAAACGGCGACAGCATTGCGGCGGCAGGCTGTTCTATTCCGAGCCGCCGGAAAATTCCGTTGAGACCTACATCAACGGCAACTGCATAAGAGCCTGAATGCACTTTAACCAAACGAACGTCGTTTACACGCACGAGTTTGCGTCCGTTTATATCGAGAATTTGTTTATCGAGAATATTTTCGACGAGATAAAGAATGTTGACGTTTTCCGGAATAATATATTCAATAATTTCTTCACAGTAAACCACGCAATTGTATTGTATGCGTCTTATATCGAATTTCTCGAAATCGAGGATTCTGTCTTGTCCTTTAATTTTCACTTTAACGGCTACTACCCGAGGTTTTTCCTGCGTGAATGTGACAAGCAAATCTTTGACTATGCCGAGCGGTTCTCCGGAGTTGTCGAAGAATTTTTTGTCTATGATTTTACTCAGATAATATGTGACTAAATAACTCATGGAAAACGATTTAAAAATTTGTTTTTAGAAAAGCCGAGTCGCGGCGCCAGTCTTTGCGGACTTTCACGAACAGTTTCAGGAAAATTTCCTTACCGCGGAATTCCTCTATTGCGCGGCGGGAAATCTCTCCGAGTTTCTTGATTTTAGCGCCGCCTTTACCGATCAGTATCTGCTTCTGAGATTCGCGTTCGAGAATTATATCCGCATTAATGAAATCTTTATTTACAGCGCCGCGCTCTTTAAACTCGCGGACTTCCACGAATACGCTGTAAGGAATTTCTTCTTTGTAAAGTTCAAGTATTTTCTCGCGGATGATTTCGGCAACAAAGAACTTTTCGGGTCTGTCCGTAAGTGTATCGGGATCGAAAAGGAATTCCCCTCCCGAAGGTACTTCGGGAAGCAGTTCAATCACACGGTTAATGACAGAATCGAGATTGAAATTCAGTTTCGCGGCAATGGGGATAACATCCTTCAGACCGAGCTCTTTATGCAGAGTAATGAACATGTGCTTTACGTCGGATTCCATAACCTTGTCAATTTTATTCAGCACGGTGATTCTTCCCGCTCTCCCGAATTCGACGGCAAATTCCGTTTCGACCTGTTTCAGTTCATCGAGTTTAAACGTAGTGCAATCCACTACATATATCAGGACGTCGGCATCGGCAAAAGCCGATTTAACCTCTTTCAGCATAAGGCTTTGAAGTTCGTATTTCGGCTCGAGTATTCCGGGAGTATCGAGGAATATAACCTGATAATCTTTTCCTGTGAGTATGCCGGTGATTTTATTGCGTGTTGTCTGCGCTTTCGGATTAACTGCGGCGAGTTTAAAGCCGAGGAGCATATTCATTATGGTTGATTTGCCCGCATTAGGTTTTCCGACGAGTGCGGCGTATCCGCATTTTTTTTGTGTCATATTAATTAAACTTCTATTATTCTTTAATTTTAATCTGCGTTATTGAATTCATTATTATCTGCGGTTTTCCGTTGAACGTACTGATTTTACCGGTGACTTCAGCAGTTTTGTTTTTAAATCTGGTGAGGTCGCCGAACTCCTTAAACTTATCGGGAAAAACGACGGCAGTGAAAGTGTTTTTGGGATAGCGCCTGTCGAAATTCAGATACGCAACTTTTTCGCGCACGACAACATCGGCGATAAGACCCGTCACTGTTACAGTTTTATTTATGTATGATACGGCAGAAGATGAAGATATGGAAACTGACTCATTAAGAGTTTTGTTTCCGGCGGCGGAATTAGTACTATCCGCTTCCGGGATTTTCTTTGATGAATGAGAAGAATCTTTAACAGTTGAGGCGGTTGAATTGACAGTATCGCCCTGTTTTTTTATAACCACATCTTCTTTTTTTCCGCAGGAAGAAAACAGCAGAACAGTGAAACAAAACAACAGAATAAAATATTTCATAAAAATTATCGCGGCTTGTTTAACAAAAAGTCGAGTTGAGACTGAACCTTACTGCCGAAATCGGGATTTAGCTCGAGCACTTTTTTATAATCCTTTATTGCGGCTTCGGGATTCCGGAGCTGTTCGTGCACAATACCGCGGTAATAATAAAATTCGGCTTTCTCCGGGCGGATTTCGATTGCCGTATTAAAATCTTTAAGAGCAGGTTCATACTCTTTGAGCTGAAGCAGGATTATTCCGCGCTTTTCATATCCTGCGGGATTTTGCGGGTCGAGAGCGACTGCGTAATCAATATCTTTCATGGCAGAGACAGCATCGCCCATTGATAAATGAACCAGCGCTCTTTCCCGCCAGGGGTCGGGGTTATAAGGCTGATAATGTATCGCCTTACCGAAATCGTTAAGCGCGGAAGACAGATTATTATTTTGCAGATATGCATAACCGCGCCCTAAGTAAGCCGATACGTTAGTCTGGTCTATATTAATCGCCTGAGTGAAATCATTTGCGGCAAGGTCAAACTGTCCCATTGCAGTATGCAATACACCGCGATTCAGGAAAGCCTGATCGTAATTCGGGTCAAGCTGAATTGCTTTTGAATAATCATTCATGGCAGAGGGGAAATTCTTCATTTTCGTATAAGTATTTCCCCGAAGCGTAATAGCGAACTGATCATCAACATTAATCTGCAGATACTCATTGAAATATTTAAGCGCAGTTTCATAATCTCCGCCGTTGAAAGACGCAGTGCCCATCATAAGAAGCTGTTTAGGAGTATATTGGGGATATATCTCCGCGGACAGGACAATTGTTATGAGGGCAATAAAAAGTAATAATTTCTTCATGCTATTTTGATTTATTGAGTTTATCTTTTGCTTCGGTCAGATAGCTTTCGACTGATGCTTTTAATGAAGGGCTAAGCTTCAATCCATATTCTATATCCTCTACTGCTTTTGCGTAATTATCCATAGTGAGATAGAGGATGCCGCGGCGGACGTATATTTCGCCTTCGTTTGGGTCGAGTTTAAGAGCGGTTTCATAATCCGCCATTGCTTTATCATATTCCCTGAGATATTTATAGACTGTGCCGCGGAAATAGAAATTTTTTGCCAAGCCTGCATTGATGTCTATTGCTCTATTGACATCCGCCAGAGCTTCTTCATATTTTTCAAGATGCAGATATAAAGCGCCGCGGTTCCAGTAAATATCTATATATTCGGGGTCAACGGATACAGCTTTGCGGAATACTTCAAAAGCTTCGGGGAATTTATTCACGTAAGCATAGATAGTAGCAAGGGAAATAATCGCTACAACATCGGTTGAATCGAGCTTAAGTGATTTATCTATATCGGAGTATGCTTTTTCGATATCTTTCATCATCAGCCAGACTACACACCTGTTTGCATAAGCCTTTGCGTAAAGAGTATCATATTTAATTGCTTCATTTAAATTATTCAGCGCTTTTTCCCAGTCTTTGTATTCTATATATATAACTCCGACAGCATTAAGGGCGCGCGTTTCAGCAGGATTTTTCTTCAGGACTATGCTGTAATAGCTGAGCGCCGTCTGCCAGTCTTTAATCTTCATTGCATCATTGCCTTTTTTCATAAGAGAGTCTATGGGCTGAGCAGAAGAAGGCAGAACAGAGGATATCAGAAATAAAATCACAATAAACATTTTCATGTTAAATAAATTAAATTTTCATTAAACAGATTTACTTCCCGGAAAAATCATTTATGTAAGTTAAATAAAAATTAAGTTTATTTCTATTTACTTAATTTTTTAGTATGATATATTTTTGAGTTTATTTTAATACCCGGTGTGAGTTAAATTACAGTAATTACAAATTATCTTAAAGATATTTCAATAATGCTGGATAAAAAATCAAAAAAGCTTGAACTGCAGATTGACGAGTTTCTGGATAAAGTACTTAACGGAGGTTTGCTTTTTAAGCAGGGGGTCAGATATTATCTTAACCGCATACCCGACATGTTTGAGAAAACACTTGAAGAAATTGATTCAGTCGAGAATCAGGCGGATGCGCTGAGGAGGCTGGTTGAAACACAGCTATATATGCATACACTGATTCCCGAGCATCGCGGTGACGTACTGGGGCTGCTGGAAAGTTCAGATAAGGTATTGAATTTCGCGAAGGGAACTCTTTTTCAGTTTTCTGTTGAAACGCCCTACATCGCTGAGCAGTACGTTCAGACATTTTCGGAATTAACCGATGTGTCCGTTTCCGCAGTAGAGGCAATGGTTTCGGCAGTGCGTTCATATTTTTCGGAAATGCATTCGGTAAGGGATTATATCAACAAAACCATATTTTTCGAAAAAGAATCGGATAAATTTGCCGATCGTCTTAAACGTACGATTTTTCAGGACGGTGAGCTTGACCTGGCGCGGAAGATTCACATGCGGTATTTCGCACATAACATAGAGGGTATTGCTGACGCGGCAGAAGATGTATGCGACAGACTTTCTATTGCAGTGATTAAGAGGTACGGATAGTATATGATCTGGTTATATCTTACAAGCGGGTTATTCTTAGGATGGTCTTTAGGCGCTAACGACGCGGCTAATATATTCGGCGCGGCGGTTAGTACTAAGATGGTGAGATTCACTACTGCCGCAATTGTTGCGTCAATATTCATAATCTTAGGCGCGGTTTTTGGGGGAGCGGGAACTACGCATACACTGGGAGTCCTGGGTGACGTAAACGCAATTGCAGGATCATTTACCGTTGCATTAGCTGCGGCTCTGACAGTGTTTTTACTGATACGGCGGAGCCTGCCAGTATCCGTTTCACAGGCAATCGTAGGGGCAATTTTAGGCTGGAATCTTTTCACATCATCGCCTACCGATATAAACTCCTTAATCAATATCGTTCTTTCATGGATTGTCAATCCGTTGCTTGCCTGCGCGCTTTCTTTTTCAATATATTATCTGCTGAGGGCTTATATAAAGAAATCGAGTATGCATATATTACGCCTTGACAGATATACACGTATTGCTTTTCTGATAGTGGCAGGGTTCGGTGCTTACGCGCTGGGGGCTAATAACATTGCGAAAGTTGTGGGTGTATTTATCACATCGTCGCCGTTTCAGGACGTGAAAATATTCGGAGTTACAATTACGGGAGTTGAACAGTTATTCTTCGCAGGCGCCTGCTCGATGGCAGTGGGAATAATAACATATTCCAATAAAACCATCTCTACAATCGGCACGAAGATATACAAACTGACTCCCCTCTCGGCCCTTTCATCGGTGCTGGCGGCTTCGATAGTACTGTTTTTGTTTTCATCAACCACATTAG
>Ga0247842_10007428_pt1 | contig 11876 bp, 6 predicted proteins | sample LaCruzMarch2015__3_FD_192411 | JGI IMG/M metagenome (GOLD analysis project Ga0247842, IMG submission 192411) | Freshwater microbial communities from meromictic Lake La Cruz, Castile-La Mancha, Spain - LaCruzMarch2015_19m | ecosystem: Environmental > Aquatic > Freshwater > Lake | place: Spain...
GCAATGGACCGGAGTTATCTTCACAATAGACTCCGGTTGAGTTACGGGTTATTATATTTCCCTGAATCAGGGGAAACGAGTTTGACAAACTTATTCCGTTTTCTGCATTCCTGTTAATATTATTGTTATCAATCCTCATTCCTTCAGCCATGTCAACCATATAATAGCTGTCGGTTACATATATTCCGTCCACACAATCAGTTATTTCATTATCGGTAATATATGCTTGCACAGAATCTGCCATTATTCCGTAATAACCGTTTTGAATCAGGCAGTAGCTTATTGTGTCAATACTCCCCGGATTTAGTTGAACACTGTTTTTAGTTGAATCGTTGGGGCTCTGGAAGTCAATTGTAATAAGACTGTCATTATAGTTCTTCCCTTTTGCTATAAGTGAGCCATTTACTATTAACTTAGCTCCGTCGTAGAAATTCAGTGTCGAGCCCGGTCTTATGTCTAATTTACCGTTTAAGTTCACTATGATATTCTTATAGCAATTATATGTTCCCATTACCGTTAATGTTTTCCCGGAGTTTATGGTAAGATCGTTTTCGATTAGTGTCTCTGAAGTTACTGTTTCATTATGATTTATCTCACCCCCATACTTGACACTTGGTCTAACTGAGTAAAGCTTTGCGTCGCCTTTACCTATTATATCAACAAATGAAGATGTATCAGTGCTTGTAGTAATAAACTTATAAGTAGTATCCCGATATTCTTTTACCGTCCAGTTATGATATCCGCTTAAACCCATTAAACTGACCCTTATCCCTGTGTATTCACTATAGTATCTGTTTAATAACATGAAATACTTTGTCAAATTACTCCCCGCAAAAAGTCCCACGTCTAAAAACATTGCCCCGTCATATTCAGCATCTTTACTTATTCTCTTAAGATTCTCCCTGTTTATTTCCGCACTTGTATATGTAATATCGGTATTCGGTATTTGCGTGCTTTGCAAAATGTTTCTCAATGTGATTCCGTACAATCCTTTTAACCTTGGGCTAATCGTATCCCTCGTTGTATACCAGAGATAGTGTTTTTCGTCAGTTAAAACATTATATAGCGAGATTATTAATTCATTATTACCGTAGTAATAATTGTTCAAAATTATTCCCTTTGAACCATATAGTAAACTTAGATTTATCTGGTACAGATACTGAGCTACTGTTGGTACTTTGTCCGGCCCTGCTAAATTATTTAATATATCATAGTATAGCCATTTCCCGGTCTGTATACTGCTCCAAAACAGAGTATCTATTTTGTTAATAACTTTCAAGTGACACTCCGTAAGATGTATCAGGTTATCACTTTTATATTCAGGATTTTCCTTTTCTCTCCATGGAAGATTATAAGGATAAAAATTTAACATTACACTCTTGACTTTGCTTCTCTTTGATAGTTCTTCTACACGATATACGCTTTCAGAAGGGGCGGGATTATCGGACTCAAACCATCCGCTGAAGTTACCTGCCAGTGAGACAACCAACTGTTTTGTACCGTTTGTTGCCGACCTAATTAGACTGTCTACGTATTTTAACGGGTCACAGTTATCTATGTTGCTCGGTTCGTCTACTGCATACCAGCCAACTATTGTACTGTCATATTTGTCAACAGGATAGGCAAATAATGAATCGTTTGCCTGCCATCGTATTCCTCGATCATATTCTTTAAACTCAATTAAACTTCTTCCTCTATCATCTGAAGTAATCACTTGATCAACCCACAATCTGACGTAGTTTAATCCTTTCCACTCAATCCGGAATTCCACATATCTTGCTGCAATCGAGCCGGCAAAGTTATCTTTTACCGTGGACAAAGTTTTTGTTATACTTTCCTGAAGCCCTTCTAAATTGTAAGAGATTATTTTTGATTTAATGCTATTATAGGGTTTTAAATCAGATATCTCAAGAATCAGTGAGTCTATAGTTATTGGCGGTTGTGTCATCGGATGAGGATTATATGTAACTCTGAGTATGCACACTGTGTCATCTTCGGATTCAAGTTGAGTTATGCTGTCCTGAGATAATAACGGATTGGTATCCATTTTCAAAATGTACCTGGCTTCATATTCCCTGATTCTTTGTGTGTTATCCCCCGGTTCAATTATATAATGAGGTGATTGAAAATATCCGGGACCTTTTAGTAAGGTATCCTTTCCGGCACCGGATATTGTTCTTACCCAGGTTATTCCCCCTTCGTTTATTACTTCACCTATTGCGTTTTTATAAGCAAGCGTAACTTTTCCAACTGCTGTATCCGTTCCCTCCGCTTCCCACTCTGTATAAGAGGCGTCTGTATACTTCGCAATATAATTAACATAAGGGGAATCGGGAATTGTATTGTATGGTACAATTCTTAATCCCGCATTGTTTAGTCTATCAAACAGGATAGCCCTTACTTCCTGAGCTATCACACCGTCTCCCCCCATATCCTTCATACTCTGTATCCGGTTCTGAGTTGTATTTGAATCCAGGCTCCATGGGAATATATATAACGGTATTTTATCATATTCTGCAATATGCTGTTGTCCTTGCAAAATACCGGTTAAAAAGAGTATAATAAAAAATAAATATTGCGTCTTCATATTTTTTTAATTTATTGAATTATATTATCGAGTTCATTTTTCATTTGATCAAAATCATCTTCTTTATATCCATAAAGCGGGGGATGCCGGCTTCATCGACTGCTTCGATGCGGTAGAGATATATTCCGCTGGCATATTTCCCGGCGTTGAATTCAACCTCATAATAACCGGCAGACTTATTCTCGTTTACCAGAACTTCCAGCACTTCCCCTTTTATGTCGTATATTATCACTTTTACATAACTGCTTACTACCAACTGATAACTGATTACTGTACTCGGATTAAAAGGATTCGGGTAGTTCTGGTATAAGTGATAATCTCTTTTTACTTCTGTTACGTATTCCCCCTCATCTGTTAAAACAAACGCCACTTCATCGCTCCCTTCGCTCATATTTCCCTGTTTGTCTGCAGCTTTTATACGGTAATAAAGTCTGCCCGTTTCCGATGTAAAATAATCCTCTATTATTGTATCCTTTTGAGTCAGGAATATATGACTGCTGTCCATCGGGAAGTTTGAAACTGTATCTTTGTATATAATGTAATGACTTGTATCCGCCTCACTGTTCTTTGCCCATTTAACTATTATTCTCTTCTCATCGGGAATGAGAATTGGTACAATTCCTGAGGGTCTCTTTGGTGGCAAGTCCTGATACTGATAAATCTGTCCCAATGGTCCTCCAAACATTCCTATATCACTCCTTGTCCCGTCCGGGTCAAGAATTGCCGGATCGCCTGCATCAATTCCAGGTGAATATGTCTGAAGATGATAATCATAACTCCCATTTACCACTGCCACAGTATCGTTAACCAGCATCGGATCAGCGAATAAATCGCTTTCTCCAAACTTAACGCTTCCGCTCCCATTTATAGCATTCTTCCAGAATATATTATAGTCCGTCATTAATGTATCAATAGCACAATATATCGCCGGTCTGGTACCTTTTGTGTTCATAATAATATTGTTTCTTACATTCCACAAATTGCCGCGACTAAAAACAATACACATGCTTGTCGATGTATTCATGTGCTGAAAATAGGTTGTGACATTATTGATAAAATTGCTTGTGCTTCCCGAGGCTTGTGGAAAGTTAAATAATTTGTAATCGTACCCGGAAGCAAAATTATTTAAAATGTTAGAATATGTATTCCCCTCTGCGTGAATTCCCGAATAACCAATATCTTTTCCCATTATAATATTTCCCTGACTTCTGAACAAACTATAATCGTTTCTTATACCCGTCCCCCTGCCAAAATCATTTATGGTTATAATCAAACAATCTTTTATCACATAGGCAAATTGTGTTGTCATCGCCACACTGGATACCCCTCTCAAAGTTTCACTTAAAATACATCCTTCAATTAAAATATCATTTGTAAAATAGCCTATCAACCCAATAGCTGCTAAACCTTTTTGTACTTTGCAGTTTTTTATTGTCACACTACAATCCAATATACTTACAGTATAAAAACCCGGAATTACCCCTTTCCCAATTAGTGTAATGTTTTCAACCCTGGATTTCTTTTTAAAACAGAACGAGCAATCCGGTTCCATTGGTGCAGGCCCGGGAACAAGATCGGTAGCATCTACTACTGTGCTGTCCATACTCACTCCCAAAATTGTCAGTTCCTTTATTACATAAAACCATTCCCGGTATATGCCATTTCCAACAATTATCGTATCCCCGTCAACGCAGATATTCAGGCATTTTTGAATACTGTCGCTTGCCGTTTCCCAAGTAATGTATGGTGGGGTGCTGCTCCCCGTCTTGCTTACGTACCTTATCGTCCCAAAAGCTCCCTGCGCAAGCAGTATAATCAGAAATATTATTCTTAAACTATTCATTTTATTTGCCATTGAAGTTATAAAGTTTATCAAGTTATCCCGCAAGCGGGATGAGGCTTAGAACGCCTCATAAAGTTCATAAAGTAAAACGCATCTTTCATAATCAAGTTTTTAGGCGAATAAATGTGGAAACGCGCTGAGGTGAGCCTTCGCGTTGGATAAAATAATCGCCAAAAGCGTGATTGTTATCATCTATATGGGGAGTGGTTGAATAAGTGATGTCCCAGTCCGGTTTTCTGAGCAGACTTCCCTGCGGAGGAGGTTTTAGAAACATTACAATCTGTTTGTCAAGATATTTCATGGTTCATTTTACAATATTAAATCTTTTTTACAATATCAATTTACAAAATTAATTAATACAAGTCTATCAGCCCCAGGCTGATTTTTAAAAATAAATGTGGTGTTTTTAGCGTTTTTTCGACACTTGGCTTTTCCTCAATTCATTCATTCATTCATCCATTCAATCATTCATCCATTCATTCATTCTTTTCTGTCCTCCTTCGCCGAAGGCGAATTCCGACTTCCGCCTCCTCGGCAGGATAATTCCTAATTCATAATTGTTTTTGTATATTTGAAAAATTGAATTTAATTTTTCGTTTATTTATGGATGAGTTTATTAGAAATCAGGTTTCCGAGCCCTCTGAGCAAATCAATTCCGGTGTTGAAGAAGAAATTGCTTTAACAAGCAGGGTCGTTTTATTCAATGACGACTGGCATACTTTTGATGAAGTGATTGTTCAGTTGATTAAAGCCGTAAATTGCTCTTTTGAAATTGCAAGAGGATTTGCTTTTGAAATTCATGTCAAAGGGAAAGCAATTGTTTTCTCCGGGTCAATGAATGAATGCCTTAGAGTTTCTTCTGTACTCGAGGAAATTGCCCTGAACACCCAGATTATTACTTGAAGCTAAAAAGCCGGAACTGTCCTGATGTCTTCTTGGTTTAAATCATTTTTGAAATTTAGATAGAGGTTTCCATGCTTGGAAGATTTTTTGCATTTATTGCTTTCGCAATTCTTTTTATTGCTCCGGTCTCGTTTTCTCAAACCGGACTTCCTCCTGATCTTGATTCTTACATCAATAAAGTTCTTACTGATTTTCAAACTCCGGGAGCCGGCGTTGCAATTGTTAAAGACGGCAAAGTGCTTTTGGCTAAAGGATTCGGCACTAAACTACTCGGTGAAGATCAGCCTGTCGATGAAAATACTCTTTTCGGAATCGCCTCAAATACAAAGGCATTTACAGCAACTGCTATCGCTATTCTTGTTGAAAGGGGAGTGCTCGAGTGGGAAAAACCTGTGATAAATTATCTCCCATGGTTTCAACTTTCGGATTCATATATTACAAGTCAGACTACAGTAAGGGACTTGCTGGTTCACAGGATCGGCCTTGATCTTGGCGCCGGAGACCTCCTCTGGTGGCCTGAGTCGAAATTTGACAGAACTGAAATTGTGAAACGATTAAAATATCTTCCGTTTGCATCGGGATTCAGGTCTCAATACGCATACGACAACGTCCTCTATATCGTAGCCGGTGTATTGATTAAAGAGGTGACGGGACTCTCATGGGAAGATTTTGTTGAAAAGGAAATCCTCAATAAAATTGGCATGAAGAGGAGTAAATTGAGGTATGCTGATTTGCTTAAAACAGATAATGTCTCCGGGACCCATGCTGTAATTAACGGAAAGATAAAAATAGTTGCTCCTTTCCTTAAAGACAATGCAAATCCCGCTGCGGGGCTGAACGTTTCTGCTTCCGACATTGCAAAGTGGATGACAGTCCTCCTCGACTCCGGTCGTGTTAACGAAACTGAACGGATTTTCAACCCCAAATCGATCGGGCAGTTATGGGGACTTGTCACTCCTATAACTGTCAGACCTCCTGCAAAAGAACTTGAACCCCTTAAAAGCAATTTCCGCGGTTATGCTCTCGGATTCGGTCTCCGCGATTACAGGGGATATAAGGTTGTCTCTCACACCGGCGCACTTCCGGGTTTCTATTCACAGGTTTATTTGATCCCTGACCTGAAAATCGGAGTTGCTATCCTTACCAATTCGGAAACTAGCGAGGCTTTCTCGGTTATTTCAAATTATATTGTTGATTATCTCATGAAGGCACCCGCTACTGACTGGCTCACAGCCTATAAAACAGTAAAAACTCGAAATGAATCCGGAAGTTCCGACTTTATGAAAGAGCTTGAAGAAAAAAGAAATAAAGAATCCAAACCCTCCTTATCGCTTTTGGATTATGCCGGTACCTACCGTGATGCATGGTACGGGGATATTATTATTGAACCTGTGGACGGTAAGTTGATTATGAAGTTCTCCATGACTGATGTTCTTATCGGAGATATTGAACACTGGCAGTACAACACATTCGTAGTCAGATGGAGGGATGCCGAACTGCGTGCTGATGCTTTTGTTAATTTTCATCTAACACCCTCGGGGGAAATTGAATACGTAAAAATGGAAGCTGTATCACCGGACACTGATTTCAGTTTCGATTTCCAGCATCTTCACCTTATTCCGGTTAAGTGATCACGTTAGAGTATTAAATTCCCATTTCGTAGATCCGCCATGTCCGTCAGTTGACAGACGCATCGGAGAAGAGGTGAATTATTCTCCGTCTGCAGAATTTCAGATTACCACGTTTTTATGCCGGCACAGGGAGGGTGAAAGATGTTCCGCCTTGCAAGGAGGCTGTAAGTTGTTCCTCCTTTTCAAATGAAAACAGAGGAAAGACTATCATCTGACTGTATTCCGGAAAACGGGAGGTTATTTCATCATCCAAAACGAAGGAGTGAACAAGTTCATTAACGGTTATCTCGCTGAATAATGAAAAACAGGCAAGGAGTTGTTCAATCTTTTCGCACGGCTGAGTCAGAACTATAACAAGATCAAGCCTGAACTGAGTGGCGACAGGATCGAAGATATTTTCCGGAAGAGTAACCGTGAGGGTGTTTCCGGAAAAGGCGACGGACTTAACCGGGTCCAACCAGGCAACGGGGACGAGAGAGTTTTTGGAGGAGATGAAGGCGCCCGAGAGACGGGGGGAATTGAAGTTAAGTATCCTGTGATATGGAGACCACCCGATGAGGGATTCGTCACACCAGAACTGCTTAATGTACTTATTTTTGTTAAGAAAAGAGGAAAACTTAACCAGGGAGACAAGCCTGTTTCTTGAAAAGAGGGCAAGTTCAGAGTTGCTTGTTGTATAGGAGGTGGGGCGCTGAACAATAAACTGTTGACCGCGAACAACACGGAAGACAACAGGGCCCAATTTGCCTGAAGCTTTGCCGAAAACGAAGTTTCTGATTTTAGCCATATAGGAGGACTCCGGTATTAGTGAGTTTTATGATGTTTCCAGGGAAAAGCGAGGAAAAATTCGGGATAAATTTGCTAAGAATATGCGGATTGGTTTTCAATGGCTTTTCAATGGGTTTACAATGGGTTTTGGTTCAGGGAGGAGAGTGGCGGACGTGAGCCGGGATTCCCAGTTTGTGTTATTTTAGTTCGATTTTTCAGAATCAGTATTATTTTCATAATTTAACAAGTAAAAATATATTTACATACACAATATAATACACGGAAGGGAAAAAACGCGATCATAATGTGATCTTTTTTTGGGAAAAAGTGGAAAAGTTGTCTGAACTGTGATTAATATGATTAGTGTGATTAGTGTGAAAAGTTGTGTGAACCGCAGATTACTCAGATTACACAGATTAAAGGATTCAATGATTCCGACTCGCCGGAGGTGGAGGTGGAGGGGGAGAGAGAGGAAAAGATCCCGCCCAAGCGGGACAGGGGAAAAGAGGAAAAGATCCCGCCCAAGCGGGACAGGGGAAAAGAGGAAAAGAGATAAAAAGATAAAGAGGAAAAGGGCGTCGGACTATGGTTAATGAGATAACAACAATTGTGCAACACGGGCTAAATCGAACGGCAATATCCATTCATAATTCATAATTCATTTTCATCCCTTTGAGCATTTTGATAACTGACGAAATATTAGTATATTTCAGTTAGTGAGATAGAAATAAATGATTCATGATATTTATTTATAGATCGGATATATGGAAAAGAACGATAAAAGTGAAGAAATTGAATCTGCTGAAAACAAATCTCTTTTAAAAATTAAAATGAAATCCGCAGATGAAGAAAGTAAATTCGCGGAAAACATATTAGACACTGTCCGTGAACCTTTAATTGCTCTTAATAAAGAGTTAAGGGTTGTAAAAGCCAACCGTTCATTTTATAATTTCTTTAAGGTAAGTCCCGGTGAAACGATTGGAACGCTTATTTATGATTTGGGCAACAGGCAATGGAATATCCCTAAACTGAGAGAACTTCTGGAGACAATCATTCCTGAAAAAACAGCATTCGATGACTATGAGGTTGAACACGATTTTTCTTCAATAGGTAAACGGATTATGCTTTTGAATGCGCGGCAAATTCAGGAAGGTTGGGGAGAAGAATCGGTAATTCTTCTGGCTATTCAGGATATTACCGAACGCAGACTTACAGAACGGGGAGAGAAGGAAATGTTCATTCATCAATTAGAGTACCGGTCTGAACTTCTGGAGGCGGCAAATAAGGAACTCGAGGCGTTTAATTATTCAGTCTCACACGATCTTCGTGCACCTTTGCGCCATATTAGCGGATACGTGGAATTGCTTAATAACCGTTTCTATTCTGTTTTATCAGATAAGGGGAAGCACTATCTGGACTCTATTGCGGATTCCGTTCATCAGATGGGTTTGCTCATTGATAATCTGCTCCAGTTCTCGAGAAGCGGGCGGGTGGAGATGCATCGGTCAGATTGTTCTATGAATGAAATAGTTCGCGATGTGATCCAATTTCTCACTCTGGCTAATCCTGATCGCAATATCGAATGGAATGTTGCAAGTTTACCACATGTTTTCTGTGATGGCGATATGATGCGCATCGTTTGGATGAATCTTCTGAGCAACGCGGTCAAATTCTCGCAAACAAGGGAAAAGGCTTTGATTGAAATCGGAGTTAAAGTTGAAACTGAAGAATTAAGATTTTTTGTAAAGGATAACGGAGTCGGGTTTGATATGCAATATGCGGAGAAGCTATTTGGAGTTTTCCAGCGCCTCCACCCGATAGAGGATTTTGAAGGGACAGGAATCGGTCTGGCAAATGTGCGTCGGATAATAGTCCGCCACGGTGGACGTACTTGGGCAGAATCTGAACCCGATAAAGGTGCTTCATTTTATTTTTCAATAACAGATATTTAAGGAGAAGAAATCATGGTAGAACTGCGAACGATACTTTTAGCAGAAGACAATCCGAAGGATGTTGAGTTGACTCTTGAGGCGTTGTTCGAAGATAACCTTGCCAATCAGGTTGTTGTCGTCAGAGATGGTGTGGAGGCAATGGAATTTCTTAGATGCGAAGGGAAGTACAAGGGGCGAAAACCCGGGAATCCTGCAGTCCTGCTGCTCGACATAAAAATGCCCCGTATGGATGGCATCGAAGTTCTCCGGGCTATTCGAAGCGATCCAGCTCTGAAAACATTACCTGTGGTAATTCTTACTTCTTCCCGTGAGGAACAAGACATGATAAAAAGTTATGAGCTGGGGGTCAATGCTTATGTCGTAAAACCGGTTGACTTTAAAGATTTTATAAAAGCAGTAAAGCATATAGGTGTGTTCTGGGCTGTTGTTAATGAAGTCCCGCCCGGATTATAACTAACAAAGCAAACATACACAGATAAGGAGTAAAATGTTAAAAATACTTTATCTTGAGGACTCAAAGAAAGATATCGAGATAATCCGCGAATTGCTGAAAGACTCGGGATTAGATTTTACTATGGATTGCACAAAGGAAGAAACAGAGTTTGAATCTATGCTCCGCACCCGCAATTACAACATTATTCTCGCTGATTTTAAGCTTCCCGGTTTCGATGGGTTTCAAGCATTTCAAAAGGTTATGGAAATCTCCCCGGATGTTCCCTTCATTTGTGTCTCCGGAGCAATCGGCGAGGAGACCGCTGTCGAACTTTTAAAGCGTGGAGCTGTTGATTATGTCTTAAAGGATCGGTTAAAAAGGCTTCCATCCGCTATTAAACGCGCTCTTGACGAAGCAAAAGAGCAGGGGACTCTCCGGCATGCTTACGAAGAAACCCGTGTTGCACTTGCCAAGTATAAAGCATTGTTCGACTGTTTCCCATTGGGCATTAATGTAACAGACAATGCAGGCAATATTTTAGAAACCAATCTGACTGCCGAAAATCTGCTTGGTGTACCACGGGATACTCAAAGCCAACGCGAAATTGACAGCTCTGAGTGGAGCATCATACGTCTGGATGGAACTCCCAAGCCCCCTGATGAATATGCCAGTGTAAGAGCACTGAAACAAAAGTGCAAAGTGGAAAATGTAGAAATGGGTATAGTCAAATCTGATGATAAAATTACTTGGATTAACGTTTCAGCCACCCCTATTCCCCTGGAAGGATATGGTGTAGTTATCACATTTAATGATATAACCGAGCGAATAAACTCTGAGAAACAAATAATTTCTGCAAAAGAAAAAGCTGAAGAGATGAACCGCCTAAAGTCAAGTTTTCTTGCGAACATGAGTCACGAATTGCGCACCCCTTTAATGTATATAAATGGATTCTCGGATATTTTGCAGCAGGATATCGGAAACCCTGAATTTAAAGAAATGGCAAGAGACATTTTCAAGAGTGGTGTCCGTTTGTCGGAAACTTTGAACCTTATTTTGGACTTATCTAAATTAGAATCGGAAAAAATGGACTTTGTTTATAAGAAGGTGGATCTGGTTAAGGAAACTGAAGATATCTTAAAGCTGTTCACAGAGGAAGCCCGCAAAAAAGGTTTATTCCTGAAATCTTTATTTAGTCACCCTTCTCTCTTTCTCAACACAGACGGGCGGGCGATCCGTTCAATCCTCAATAATCTTATTAACAATGCTGTTAAATATACTATCCGTGGGGGCATAACCGTCGGGGTTTCTCTCATAGATGACTTTGTTGAAATTAAAGTTATTGATACCGGTATAGGAATTTCAAAAGATAATTTCCGGATTATTTTTGATGAATTCCGGCAGGTAAGTGAGGGTATAAGCAGGAATTTTGAAGGCACCGGGTTAGGGCTGAATATTACAAAAAAATTAGTTGAGAAATTCGGGGGTGTAATCTCACTTGAAAGCGAAATCGGGAAAGGGACTTCCTTTACTGTTAAATTGCCGGTTACAAATAAAGAAGAAATCATGGATGCGAAGACAACATTCGAAGAAGCTCAACTGCGCGGAGCGACCGGACAAATATCAATAAAGCCTGTTGCTTTGCTGGTGGATGATGATCCGTATGCTTATCCGATACTGAAGAAATGTTCAGAAGAACTAATTGACCTGGAAAGCAGTCTTGATAGTGAGTCAGCGTTTAATCTTTGCAACCAAAAGCAGT
>Ga0247842_10007430_pt1 | contig 11873 bp, 10 predicted proteins | sample LaCruzMarch2015__3_FD_192411 | JGI IMG/M metagenome (GOLD analysis project Ga0247842, IMG submission 192411) | Freshwater microbial communities from meromictic Lake La Cruz, Castile-La Mancha, Spain - LaCruzMarch2015_19m | ecosystem: Environmental > Aquatic > Freshwater > Lake | place: Spain...
CAAGCTCTCCTCCCAAAAGGCAAATTTTGCCCCCACCCAAAATTTGCCTTTTGGGAGGAAAATAAAACCATGAAGCCAATAAAATTTTCAAGGGGCGAAATTTAGTTTGAAAAGAGCTGATTTAGTGATAAAATATAAAAAATTGAAGTAAGTAATATGCTTTCATTAAAATTATAGCATTATATTGAAATATGTCAATATGAATATGATAGGCGAGAATATAAAAAAGATAAGAAAGAAAAAAGGCATATCTCAGGACAAGTTGTCAAAATTAGCAGATGTTACCCTTACCACGCTTACAAAAATAGAAACTGGAATTAACACTAATCCTACAGTTAATACAATGCAGAAGATAGCAAAAGCCTTAGGCGTAAGTGTGGACAGTTTACTTAAAACATAATTTAGGTGCATTATGAAACTCTCGAAAAGCCAAATTGAAACGATAACAAAACTACTTAAAGAGGGAAAGCCGCTTCCAGAGGATTATAAGAATATCTTTTTTCCTGTTACTAAAAAAGAATACGAGCTTGTTTATGCTGAAAAAGAAAGGGAAGAAGATGTATTGGCTGAAACAATGGCAGTTCCGTTGCAGCCGGTTAAAACCTTTGGCGAAAACGGGAAGGATTGGACCAACAAACTAATATTTGGGGACAATATTCAGATTCTAAAGGCATTATTAAATAATTCTGAAATAAAGGGTAAGGTTAAATTAGTGTATATTGATCCACCATTTGGTACTGGGGATGAATATAGTATTAATAAAGGCGCTTCAGCTTATTCTGCTAAGTTAATGGGTGCCAAATTCATCGAGTTTCTTCGTAAACGCCTAATATTTTTACGTGAAATCCTTGCTCACGATGGAAGTATTTATGTAAGAATAGATTATCATTTCGGGCATTATATAAAAGCTATAATGGATGAGGTGTTTGGACCAGAAAATTTTCAAAACGAGATTATTATAAATAGATTCAAAAGACAACTTTCAGACATTAGTCGCTATAATGTGGCTACCGATCAGCTATTTTATTATACCTTGTCTTCAGGTGCTACGTTTAATCAACAAGATCGTAAGCGTATTTGCACATTCTGCGGTAAAGAAACCGAACCGCAGTGGAGAGGAATGAGTTCCCCAGGACTAAGGAATCCTCCAGAAAGAGTTATATTTGGGAAAAAGCTTTTGCCGCCTAAGGGTCGACATTGGACTTTTACTCAAGATAAGGTCAATCAGATGAAAAAAGATGAACGAATAAGAATAAATGAAAGTATAACTTATACAGATTTAAATGGGAATAAAATAAAAGGGTTGCCAGAATATTTACAAACTGAAAATACCCCCGTTGATTCAAATTGGACCGATCTTAAAGGATATGTTTTTGGCGCACGATATCCTACTGAGAATCCAGAAGAACTTTTACAACGTGTTGTATTGGCATCTTCTAATCCAGGTGATTTAATAATGGATTGTTTTGCAGGTTCCGGGACAACTCTTGCAGTTGCAGAAAAATATGGAAGACGATGGATAGGCGTTGATTGTGGTAAGCTCGCTATTTATACAATACAGAAAAGAATGCTACGAATTTCTGAAAGCGCTAATTTGGAAAATCTAAAAGAAAAATATGGAAAAGCTTGCGCACCCTTTACTCTTTACAACGCTGGTCTATATGATTATCAAAAAGTAAAAGAATTATCTTGGGAAGAATATAGAAATTTTGCTTTAAGATTATTTCAGTGTCGCGATGAAAAACATACTATTGCTAAAATAGAGCTCGATGGATATTTAGGAAGCAGCGATGTCGTAGTATTTAATTATCAGAAACATAAAGACGTTGTATTAGATAGGGGGTTTATCGATGATCTTCATTCGGCGCTAGGCGATAGAATTAGCGATAAGTTTTTTATTATTAGTCCTGCAGCAAATGTAAAATTTCTAGAGGATTATATCGAGAAGAATAAAATAAAGTATTATATTTTGAGAATCCCTTATTCTATTATTAATGAGTTACATCAAAAAGATTTTCAAGCTATAAGGCAGCCTGTAGATGAAATGGATGTCAACGATACGGTTGAAGCAGTAGGTTTTGATTTTATTCAAATACCAAACGTAGAATGCGAATATTTTATAGAAAAAACTAAGAAAAAAGGCCTATTTGCAAAAGAGAAAGAATGTGTGATTAAGATAAAGAAATTTGAAAGCCAAATCATTTCAAAAAAACCGCTTGAATTTAAAAACAGAGAAACACTTTCCATGATAATGCTTGATTACGATTACGATGGAAAAGTTTTTGATATAGATGATGTCTTTTACGCAGAAAGTCTTCAAAATGAGAGTTTTGAAGTCAGATTTGATAAGGACAAGATCAAAGATGAGATGATGATAATTTATGTAGATATTTTTGGAAATGAGAAACGAGAAATGAAAAAGCTAACTGATTTCAAAATAAAGAAATAAAATGGCTATTTTAGATAGGCAGACATTTACAAATCAAGATTTAGTTTTAAAGGTCTCGGATAATATTGATCCTGAGAAATTTGGCATCAATAAATATGAAGCCTTTCTTGATGCTCTTTGTGGTGAGCGAGAATATCAAAAAGAAGCTATTAGAGAGACACTGAGATACTTATTAAGTGGAGAATATAAGAGCCTAAAGAGCTTGGCAGAAGAGAATTACCACGGCAATCCTAAGTTGCAAGAAAGATACGCTTCTTTGGATGATTTTTATGGAAATCTACAACTTCCAGATAAGTTATCTTGTTCGTTAGATATGGCGACCGCTACTGGAAAAAGTTATGTTATGTACGGAATTGCTCGTATAATGCTTGCAGAGGCAAAGGTTGATCAAGTTTTAGCTTTATGTCCATCAAATACAATAGAAACAGGCTTGACAGAGAAATTTAGGCTACTTTCTGGAGATAAAACATTAAAAGACCTGCTTCCAAAAAATTCTAAAATATCTAACCCCAGCATAATAAATGCTTCGGAGACAATTAAAAAAGGCGATATTTGTATAGAAAATATACACGCCACTTATATTAATACCAAAAAATCGGCTATAGAAGATAGTTTAGCTAGTAAAGGCGAAAGGACTCTTGTATTAAATGACGAAGCACACCATTTAACCAATCCTTCCGATAAAGCTTTTAAAAAATGGAAAGAATTTCTGCTAGAACCAAAATATAGTTTTAAATATATAGTCGGTCTATCTGGCACCTGTTATACAGAAGATGATTATTTTAGTGATGTAGTTTATCGTTATCCGATTAAGCAAGCAATGGAAGAGGGGACGGCGAAGCTAATTAAATATGTAGCTGAGGACAGCTCTGGCTCGGAAGATGAAAAATTTCAAAAAATTTATGATAATCATATAGAAAATAAAAAGATAAAATATAGAAAAATTAAACCTCTTACAATCTTGGTCACAAAGAATATTGCCGCTTGTGAAAAATTAACAGACAAGCTTATAAATTTTATCTCTAAAAAAGAAAAAATTGATAAAGAAGATGCATCAAAAAAGATTTTAATTGTTACTTCCGCTGCTAAGCATAAGAACAATATACCAAAGTTAAAGACCGTAGATGATAAAAAAGAACCCATAGAATGGATAACTTCAGTGAGTATGCTTTCCGAAGGCTGGGATGTTAAGAATGTTTTTCAAATTGTACCTCATGAAGAGAGAGCGTTTAATTCAAAGCTTCTTATAGCTCAAGTATTAGGCAGAGGGTTAAGAATACCGGAAGCATATAAAGGCGAACGTCCATTAGTTACCGTATTTAATCATGATAAGTGGAGTAGTAGTATAAAACATTTAGTTGATGAAGTATTAGAAATTGAAAAACGGATCCATAGCTATATAGTAGAGAAGAAAGAAGATTATAATTTTGATTTATATAATATGGAGTATAAAAAAGTAGAAAAGACCGAAGAGACTCCCCAAGAAAAAGAATACGAATTTAAAAAAGGATATATTACTTTCAGTAGCCAGGCGCCTAAAGTTGAAAAAGCAACGATTTATGTTAGGGCATTAAGAGGAGAACAGGAGGTAAAAAAGACAACTATTGAGTTTAAAATGTATTCTGTAGCTGAATCAGTGCAGGAGGTTTTTAATAAATTGCGTGTTATTGATATGGATTTGAATACAGCATACAGCAAGAAATTTAGTAAGGATAAAATTGAACAAATTATCAAAAATTCTCTTCGAAGAATTAATGAAAAGAAAGATAGGATAAGCCAAGAAAATTTGCAAAAAACGCTTCAAGCGTTTGGGGTAGTATATAGAAAAAAGACCAAAAGCCTACGATTTAGAATTCAAGAAGAAAGACTAAAAAAGATGAATACTAAGCAAATAGACAAAAATAGCATGGGGGTAGGAAATTTTAGGAGAGATAGCTCTATTTTTTATGATGAATACTCTTTGAATAAAGGCAAAGCCGAAGATAAAAAACTACTCAAAGATTTGCAAAATGATGAAACTTTGCCTCGTTCGTCACTTGTTTATGTTCCCAATAAATATAATTTTAAAACGCCTTTAAATATTTCTTTAGCAGCTTATAAGCCAGAGCGTGAATTTGTAAGACGACTTGTTGAGGAAGAAAACGCCAAAACGATTGATGCTTGGATTAAGTCTCTGGATGTGGGATTTTATAGTATCGAATATTCATGGCGAAAAGGTGAACATCCAAAACAAGGAAGTTTCAATCCAGATTTCTTTATTAAAATAGGAAATGATATATTAGTGATTGAAATTAAGATGGACAAAGATGTTTCAGTTGAAAACAAGGCAAAATTAAAATATGCTAAGGCACATTTTAATAGAATTAATAGGTTTCAGCGTAATCAGAAGTATTATTTTAAGTTTCTCTCTCCAGAAAGCTACGATCTATTTTTCCAATCACTCAGAAAGAAAGTATATGATAAATTTAAAGGGAAATTAGAGGCGGATTTAGAATAGCCTCTAAAAAATAATATAAAATATATTATAGTTTTTGTACTATTTTGAAGATTTTTATTAATCTATTCCAATATCATTTTTCAAAGTGTTTCTGGGACAGTGTGAAGCGTAGGCTTGGGACATATTGATAGGGAGACTTCAAAACGGTACAAAAGACTACTAGATATTTGACTATCGGAATGATAAATATGCTTAAAATAGTAGTACCACCCATAGATACCCAACAACAAATCGTCTCCCAGCTTGAACAAGAACAAAAGCTCATCGAAGCAAATAATAAAGTAATAGAAATATTTGAAAACAAGATAAAGAATAAGATAACCGAGATATGAGGCTAGATTATGACATAAAAGAGATATTTTGAGAAAATTTCACAAAAATACTTGACATTTTATATTTTTGATGTATCATTAAAAGAGTTGATAGTCTAGAATTATTAGAAAAATTCTCAAAAATTTACTTGATTTCAGTATTTTTTGTTGTATAATTAAATTAAATGAGAGATATTCACACAGGAGGATAAAATGTTAATTCAATTTAAGGTAGGTAATTTTCTATCTTTTAGAGATATGGTTACTTTAAGCATGGTAGCTTCTCCAATAAAGGAGCATAGAGATACAAATGTATTTGAAGCAGACAAAATAAAATTATTAAAGAGTGCTGTTATTTACGGAGCTAATGCTAGTGGCAAAAGTAATTTATTTAGAGCGATGAGATTTGCCCGTAAATTTATTTTTATTTCTTCAAAAGAAACGCAAGCTACAGAAGAAATAAAAGTTGCAAATTTTAAATTAAGCACAGAGACAGAAAATAAACCAAGTTTTTTTGAGTTTGTTTTTCTGCAGGAAGGGATAAGGTACAGATATGGCTTTGAGATAAATCGTGCAGAAGTTTTACGGGAATGGCTTTTTTATAACCCAAAAACTAAAGAAGCAAAACTTTTTGAAAGAGAAAGTAATAATATAAAAGTCGGATTAAATTTTCAAGAAGGGAAAGAGTTTATAGACAAGACTAGAAAAAATGCCCTTTTTTTATCAGTAGTTGCCCAATTTAATGGAGCCATTTCTACAAAAATTCTAGGGTGGTTTAAGAACTTTAGAATAATTTCTGGATTAGACGATGGAAGATATCTAAATTATACTCTTACAAAACTCGAGGATCAAAATTTCAAAAATGAGATAATCGAATTTTTGAAAATTGCTGATGTTGGCATTGAAGATTTCGATGTAGAACAAGCGGAAATAAGTCTAGGGGATTTGCCAAAAGCGCTGGTTGAAAAATTATTGAAGGATGAATCCCGTCCCCCAGACAAAATAGTAGAGACTAAATTAAAGACAGTTCACAAAAAATTTGACAAGGCAGAGAGTGTTTCATCTTTAGAGAAGTTTAATCTTGGTAGCGAAGAATCAGAAGGAACTAAGAAATTATTCGCAATCTCAGGACCGATAATAGATACTTTAAAAAATGGGAGAATATTGGCTATAGACGAATTTGACTCAAGATTACATCCTTTGCTCTCTCAATTTTTAATAAGATTATTCAACTCTAAGATTAAAAACCCCCTTAATGCCCAGTTAATCTTTGCTTCTCATGATACCAGTTTTTTTAATAAAAATTTTTTCAGACGAGATCAAGTTTGGTTTGCAGCAAAAGATAAATATGGAGCTACAGATTTGTATTCTTTAGTTGAATATAAAAAAGAAACAGGCAAAGTCAGAAAAGATGCTTCTTTTAGCAAGGATTATTTTTTAGGAAAATATGGGGCTGTGCCTGATACAGGGGAGATTAAATCTTTATTTTAATTTATATTTATGGCAAAAATTGAAAATACCTTAAAGCGAAAGACATATTTTCGCGAAATAATAGATAGATTTCTGATTGTATGTGAAGGAGAAAAGACAGAGCCAAATTATTTTAGAAAGTTTCCAATAAATAAAGATATTGTTGAAATCAAAGTAGAGGGAGCTGGTTATGTTACAGATAGTTTGGTTGCAAAAGCTATTGAGCTAAAAGAGAAAGCCATCCAAGAAAAAAGACCATATAATCAGGTGTGGTGCGTATTTGACAAGGATTCTAATCCTTCTCATAATTTTAACAGGGCTATTCAATTGGCAAAGAATAATAATATTAAAATAGCTTATTCTAATGAAGCATTTGAATTGTGGTATTTATTGCATTTTGAATACCTACAGTCAGCTCTTCCAAGAAATAGATATATCGATAAATTAAGCATATTATTAGGGCATGCTTATCAGAAGAATAGTATAATTATGTACGACGAGCTTAGAAATAAACAGAAGAAGGCGAGATTGTTTGCAGATAAACTTTTACAGAGTTATCCAATTTTTAACCCAGCTAACAACAATCCTTCTACAACAGTCCATTTATTAGTTAAAGAAATAAATAGATTTTTGGAATAGCTATTGGGTTAAATATAGATCTGTTTAAGAAGTTAAGGTTACTTAAAAAGGACATAGAAAAGCATGCGTAGATGCCCATTAATTTTAATTATTATTATTTCTGCAGTAATTTTAATATTTCTTGGGACTGAAGCCTATAAATGGTTGACATGTTATAATTCTTTTCATACTCCTACGCCAATCATGGAACAAGAATTTAAAAAAATTGAAACTATCCTTCAAGGAACACCACAAGAAACTATTGCCGGTTTTAATAGTTTATTATCAGATTTAGTTGCTAAAGAAGATGCTGTCACGTCATTACTTGAGCAAAAGGCCTCAACGCAGATGGGAACAATGTCAATTATTGTTACAATAATTTTGGCTATACTCGGCTTGCTTACAAAAGATGCGCTTATGCCTTTTTCAAAAAATGGGAAGAAGAAAATATTTTATGCTTTTTGTATAACGGTTATGATTTTCCTATTTTCTATTTATGCAACACACTTTAGCTATATGATTAGAAATGATTTTGCTTCTTATAATTTAGATGATATGATAAATACTTTGAAAGATTCGAAAGGTTCTTTCATTTCTTTTCAAATATCCAATATTCTAGCAAATTACCAAATTTATAGAATTAATGATTGGGTAAATGAATGCAAGGCGAATTGGTTAGCAGCTAGTATATGGTCTTTTATGACAGGGATATTTATTTTTTCATGTATATGTTTGATAATTATCGCGTTTAAGAATAATGTGTTTCGATCCAAAAAGGAGAATTAGTATGGCAAAAAGAAAAGGTGCTAGAAAAAAGAAAAAGTAAAGCAATTATTTGTTAGAATAGCTAAATTTCGCCCCTTGAAAATTTTATTGGCTTCATGGTTTTATTTTCCTCCCAAAAGGCAAATTTTGGGTGGGGGCAAAATTTGCCTTTTGGGAGGAGAGCTTGGGCTGGCTCGGACTCTGGCCGTATGGAGTGTTTTAGAGTGTATGATAGGCCAGAGGTGGACGAACAGCATTAGATACATTAGACAGCGATAGAATGAGGACGCTGTCTGCTGCGGCGGTGGGCGGCGGCACCGCCGCAGCAGACAGCCGAGCCAAACGTTGGAAATTTTAAAGGCACTTTACTTTAAGGGTAAACCCTTAAAGTAAGTTCGAACAAAACGGTAAACACACCGCCACGTAGGATAGGGGGCGTCTTGTAAGAAGGGGCGGAAGGTACCTTCCGTCGAAAAAACGAGGCGCCGCTCTTTTAAAATAAAGTTCCTGAACCAATCTTTTAGTCATTTCTGTTTTTGAGATTTATATTTATCTCAAAAGCAAAATGACTGATTCTAAATTTCCCTCACGAATGAAAGGAGCTTTGCCCTCTATGAAATACTTTATATATGCCCGTAAGTCCACTGATGATGAGGATAGGCAAATACTATCTATCGAAGCGCAGCTTGTAGAGTTACGCCAGTATGCTACACGCGAAAATCTCACAGTTATTACTGAACTGGTGGAAGCTAAGACTGCCAAGAAACCAGGCAGGCCTCTCTTCAATGATATGCTTATGAGGATACAGCGCCACGAAGCAGATGGCATACTGGCATGGCATCCAGATCGTCTCGCTCGAAATAGTGTTGATGGCGGCAAGATTATTTATTTAGTGGATCAGGGCATCATTAAGGACTTGCGATTCCCAACATATCGTTTCGATGATAATGCTCAAGGTAAGTTTATGCTGTCTATCGCATTTGGGCAGAGTAAATATTATATTGATGCCCTGTCAGAAAATATAAAGCGTGGCATACGTTTGAAACTCTCTAAGGGCATATGGCCTCAGTGGGCGCCGATAGGTTATATCAATGACCGTATAACAAGGACTATTATTGTTGATGAGGGCAAAGCTCCTTTTATTACGAAATCTTTCGCCCTATATGCTACAGGTGAATATGCGCTTAGCGAGTTACGAGATAAGATAACTTCGTTAGGCCTTACTGGATATAAGAATAAGCCTTTAAGTATCAGCCAATATCAGCATACTCTCAAGAACCCAATATACTATGGCGTATTCAGATATAAGGGCGAAATTTACGAGGGAACTCACGAACCAATTATCACAAAGAAACTTTTTGATAAGTGCCAGGAGGTTATGGCAAGACGAGGTAGACCTAAGAAAGAATCAAAGCGCTTTGTCTTGCGTGGCCTTATGAAATGCGGCGAGTGCGGACGCATGATCACAGCTGAAACACAGAAAGGCCATACTTATTATAGATGCACTAAGAGATATACGATTTGTTCGCAGAAGTATGTGCGTGAAGAATTACTATCTCAGCAAATCAGCTCTATTCTTCAAAAAGTTTCTTTGTGTGATGACTGGACAGCTAATATATTAAAAGAATTAGAAAAAGATAAACTAGAGGCTGTCCATTCATCACGCCCCCATCAGCAAAATCTACGAGATAAAATAGTTAGTGTTGATAATAAGATAAATAAACTTATAGATATGTACCTTGAGAATAGTCTTTCGCTTGAAGAATATCAAAAAGCTAAAGAGAAGCTTATTAACGAGAAGAAAGAATCACAGGAATCATTGAAGGATTTTGCTGATGGGGGCGATAATTGGTTCGAACTGGCGAAAGATTTCGTAACTACCTTAAATAGAATAGATTATGCAGTTCGTGAGGGAAATTTAGAATCCCAGAAAGAATTTCTGGAAAAGATTGGTTCGAACTTTATTTTAAAAGAGCGGAGTTTGATTTTTTCGACGGAAAAGCCTTTTTCTTTGTTCGCCGAAGCCGCCCCGTTTCTTACATGGCGGAGGAGGTAGGATTCGAACCCACGAGGCCCTTGCGAGCCTAACGGTTTTCAAGACCGCCGCATTCGACCGCTCTGCCACTCCTCCACTTTTCCCTCGTCATTTCATTCCTCGGGACTCCTTCGCTCCGCTCAATCGCAAGGCGGTCTCATTCAACCGCTCTGACACTCTTCCAATAATTTTTTCTTTAAATCTTCTATCCAACTTTTAATCATATTAGACATATTAAATCTTTGCTTTCTTTTAAAAATTTTATTTTTTATCTTAGTCATCATGTTAAGTGTAATTCTAAACTATCTCAATTCTTTAAGCCCCATCATGAGTTCGTCTTTTTTCTCTGCAAAATTTATTGCTGTTTCTTTTGTTATTTTGTCAGCCCTGTATAGATCTAAGAGGACCTGATTAAAAGTCTGCATGCCATACATGCCGCCATCTTTGATATAATATTCTATCTCATGAATTTTACCTTCTTTCATAAGATCTACTATCGTAGGCGTAGGAATCAAGACTTCGGACGCAGGCACACGACCTGTCCCATCCTTTAAAGGCACAAGCCTCAACGACACAATACCCTTCAATAATAAAGACAGCTGCATCCTGACTTCTGTGTGCTGGTGAGGTTGGAAGAAATTTACAACCCTTTCAATAGTGTGAGAAGTACTGATAGTATGCAGATTTGCTATTACGAGCTGCCCTGTTTCAGCAGCTGTGAGTGCAATTGACATGACATCTGCTGTCCTTATGTCTCCTATAAATATAATATCAGGTGTCTGGAGCATACTATATTCCAAAGCCCTGTGAAAACTTTCAGTATCTATCCTTATTTCTCTCTGGCTTATTATAGATCTTTTGTCCTGAAACAGATATTCGATAGGGTCTTCTAGCGTCACAATATGTTTAGACATATTCTTATTTATATATTCTATCATACTCGCAACAGTAGTAGATTTTCCGCTGCCAGTAGTCCCTGTTACGAGAACAAGGCCTCTTTTTTCATTACATAAATTTTCGAGAACTTCTACCGGAAGATTAAGCTCTTTAAATGACAGAACCTGTGTGTTGATAGCCCGGATTACCATAACAGGCGTACCTCTCTGTTGAAATATAGTAGCCCTAAAACGGCCGAAGTCTTTTACTCCAAAACAAACCACATTTTCTCTCTGGTCCTTATATATATGTTTATGGCCCTTAGTAACTGCATCGCCAACCAAGACCTCCAAGTCATGTTCATCCAGAATAGCCTCATTCTTAAAAAGTTCGCCATTTATCCTCATACAAACAGAGCTTCCTGCTTTGAGAATAACATCGGAGGCTTTTCTTTCGAGCATTTCTTTTAATATATTAATTAGATCCATAAATACAACCTCCTTAGGCTTTCCGATAAACATCTAATTTTTCAAATAGAAATGCCATAGTTATGAAAATCGATAGTCGAAAATAGACCGAATCGAAAATCTTCCGTAATTAAATCTCAAATTTCGATTCTCTGCCAATTTTGCCTGATTAAAACGAAGGCAAAATTGGCGGAGTGTTTACCAGTTTGTTCGAACTTATTATAAGGGTTCTTGTTGAAGGAATCAACTTAAATTTGTTTGAGGAGGGTGTGATTGCTGTTGAGTAAGAAAGGTTTAGTGTTGTCGCGTCAGGCTACTGCGACAAATAGGAGCAGTAGCCTGACGCTTACGCTTCGATTATGCTGCCAGTCTGGGAAGTATGTGT
>Ga0247842_10007431_pt1 | contig 11870 bp, 11 predicted proteins | sample LaCruzMarch2015__3_FD_192411 | JGI IMG/M metagenome (GOLD analysis project Ga0247842, IMG submission 192411) | Freshwater microbial communities from meromictic Lake La Cruz, Castile-La Mancha, Spain - LaCruzMarch2015_19m | ecosystem: Environmental > Aquatic > Freshwater > Lake | place: Spain...
AACCCGCTGAATCGCAGCCTCCCAAGCGCCTATTGTTGTCGCTTTGCTGCGCCGCGGAGGAAATCTGTCAGTGCCAATATTCTATCCCAAAAAGCGGGAAACTTTTACTCAGAAATCGCCTTAGGTTACGAGGGTCGCGAGCCGACGACCGGCGCGATGCCAGTCGGCGCGGCGGACGAGCAGGCCGAGGCCCGGCAGCAGCAGCACCAGGGTTGGCGGCAGCGGCACCGCGGCTGCGGCAATCGCGACATTGCCGATGGCGAACCAGTCCGCTTCGTCGAAATCGCCATCCTCCAACAGGAACTCAAGCACGACGGACTGGCCGGCGAAGGCGCCGATCGCGGCGCTGGCAGTGCCCTTGCCGGTTGGGGCACTCGTGTCGAAGGGGGGTTGGGGGAACAGGTCGATGTAGTTGGTGAAGCCCGCAAGCCACAACACCGCTTGGACGAAATCCGCTGGCGGGTCGGCGGCGGTCAGCGCCCATTGGTAGTCGAAGCTGAGTGTCTGGGCACTGGGGTCGAGATCGAAGGACTGGAACAGCGAGACCTCGAAGTTGACGGGGTCGTTCGCGAGCTTGGCGAAACCGCCGTTCATCAGCGTAAACTGGGGTCCGGTCGGCGGATCGACCAGACTCCGGTTAGAAGTCACGTTGTCGCGTACCGCGCCCGTCCAGCCCTCGAAGTTTGCAAAGGCGCCGTTGACGAATGGCCCGGCCCAGGCGGCTGACTGCGTCAGCCCCAGGCACAGCGCCACGGCTGATAAAAGATTGATTATGCTTCGCATCATCCTCACCAGGGTTGCGCTGCGCCACCGCAGCTGGGACTGCCGCAGCGGTCGAAAATGTTCCCTCCGGGCCTCTGCTTACAATTATTTACAGTAGTGGGCGTCGTATGTCAAACCATCACACTAGGATCATGGGCGGCCCGCCCGTCGCCACTGCTTCGCACCGGCTGAGGTCCGGCCTGTTCGCCGCGGTGTCGCTGCCTGCTGCACCGGAGGCCCGCAGGACGATCGCCACTGCGCCATGAGCACCATGGCGGGGCCGCCCTACGCGTGGGTCCGGGCAAAGTCCAACATGCGCTGGATCGGGATCACGGCGGCTTGGCGCACGGCCTCGTCGATCGCGATCTCCTGATCCTGGGTGAGCAGGACGCGCTCCAGGCTCTGCAGCGCATTCATGGCCATCCAGGGGCAATGGGCGCAGCTCTCGCAGGTGGCACCCTCACCGGCCGTGGGCGCGGCGATCAGGGTCTTGTGGGGGGCGAGCTGGTGCATCTTCCAGAAGATGCCCGCGTCGGTGGCGACGATGAACTCCTGGTTGGGCAGGTCCACCACGGCCCGGATCAACTGCGTGGTCGAACCCACCACATCGGCCTGGTCCACGACCTCGTCCGGGGCCTCCGGGTGGACCAGCACCGCCGCCTTGGGGTGCAGCCGGCGCACCCGCTCCAGGGCGAAGGACTTGAACTCCTCGTGGACGACACAGGCCCCGTCCCACAGCAGCATCGCGGCCCCGGTCTGGCGCTCGATATAGTGACCCAGGTGCCGGTCCGGCGCCCACAGGACTTGCTGTCCCTGGGCCTTCAGGTGCCTGACGATCGGCAGCGCGATGCTGGAGGTGACCACCCAGTCGGCCCGCGCCTTCACCCGGGCGCTGGTGTTGGCATAGACCACCACGGTGTGGTCCGGGTGGGCGTCGCAGAAGGCGGCAAAGGCGTCCGCCGGGCAGCCCTCGTCTAGTGAACAGGTCGCCTTCAGGTCGGGCATCAGTACGCGTTTCTCGGGGTTTAAGATCTTGGCCGTCTCACCCATGAAGCGGACCCCGCAGACCACCAGGGTGCGGGCCTCGCTGGCCGCGCCGAAGCGGGCCATCTCCAGCGAATCGGCCACACAGCCGCCGGTCTCCTCGGCCAGGGATTGCAGGTCGCCGTCGGTGTAATAGTGGGCGACCAGGACGGCGCCCTGGGCGGCCAGCAGGGCGGCGATGCGCGCCTTGAGTGCGTCGGTCTCGCCCGCGCTCAACGCCGGCCACCGCGGGTGGGGCGGGACCGCGAGCGGGGGGCGGGGGGGCGCGGTGACGGGGGTGCTGCTCATGAAGTGGTGCTCGGCGGGGGCCGGTGGGTCCGGCAGGCATTGGAATAGGCCCATTATGCACCGACCTGTGGCTGCGGCTGAGCCCCGGGCAGGTCCGGCCCCCCATGGAGCGGCCCGCGGCGGCATGGACCGGTGTCGGTCCCTGGCGGATAATGGGCCGCCGGCCTGGCGCCGGCGTTAGGTTTCCCAATCCGAATCCCGTCCATCGAGGATCACACGATCATGCAGACGAAAGAAGAGTATCTGGCGAAACTGAAGGTCCAACTCGACGAGTGGCAGGGCGACCTGGAGGTCCTGCGCGGCAAGGCGGAGACCGCCACCGAGGACGCCAAGGCCAAGATCCACGAGCAGATCGCCGAACTGCGGGCCAAGTGGGACGAGGGCCATGCCCGGCGCGAGGAGATCAAGGACGCCGCCGACGACAAGTGGGAGGAATTCAAGGACGAGGCCGAGGCGAAGTGGGAGGAGTTCAAGGTCGGCGCCAAGGACTCCTTCGATAAGGTCAAGTCCTACTTCAGCTGAGTCTGCTGCCGACCCCGCGGGCTCCGGCTGGCGGGTGCGATTAGAACTGATGTGTTAACGCACCTGTCGTAGGGTACGCATCGCGTACCCTACAGCTACCGGACGTTCTCACGGACCGGGCGTCGTTGTCGTTGTCGTTGTCGTTGTCGTTGTCGTTGTCGTAATCGTGGTCGGATTATTCGATTACGACAACGACAGCGTACCTCCCAAGCGTTTCTGCAGACGCCGATATCCCCGATGCAGGCCCGCGGGTCCGCAGAAAACCTGTCGGACAGGCCGAATGTCCCGTCCGACCCGCAAACCCACCCAATACGCTCAAGTCTACCGGACGACCAGCAACTCCCGCCACGCCGGATGCCCGGCGATCAGCCCGAGCCCCAGCGCCAGCAGCGTCTTGCCCGGCTCCATCTTGAACCAGGTGGAGGCCCCGGACGGGTGCGGTAGGGGGATCAGGTCCGCCGCCGACCCGCCCGCGCAGCGATAGGGCCATTGCTGACCCACCAGGCCGTCGAGCCGCGCCCCCGCGGGTAGTTGGTCCGCGAATTGGGCGATGGCCAGCTTGCCGACCGGGATGATGAGCCGCGGCCGGCTGATCGCCATCTCAGTGCGCCACCAGGGGGCGCAATTCGCCACTTCGGGCCGGTCCGGCACCCGGTCCCCGCCCTTGGGATTCTTACCGGGAAAGCAGCGGCACACGGCGCTCATCAATACCAGTTCGCGAACGCGCGCCTCGTCCAGCCCGATCGAGGCGAACCACCGGAACAGCGTCTTGCCGGCAGTCCAGCAAAAGGGTCGGCACTGTTCGATCTCCTTGGTGCCCGGGGCCTGTCCGATCATCATCACCGGCGAGGACACCGCCTGCCCATGCACCGGCGGACCGAACATGCCGGGGCAGCGCCGGCAGCGCAGCAGTTCGCGGTAGAGGTCGGCGAGTTGATTCAACCGATCCGCCCCGCCCGCCAAAGCGCCCGCGTTCCCCCTGGTAACATCATCCATCGTAACCGCCCCCAAAGCCCATGGTCATAGCGAGCCGTCGGTTCGGCCCTTTGATAAACTCCTTACCCGGCTGATACCGGTGGCCCTCGATCCAGCGCGCGACAGGCCCAGCCGCTCCGTGCAGCCGCGGACGTGCGGTGCGACCCGGCAACTGGGGTGTGCCGTTGCGGTCCGGAAACCGGAACAGCTTCCCGATGGAGCTCGTGTATCGTCGCATTTTCGGATGGAAGCGGCAAAAAACGCAACACCTGCGCACGCGCTACGCTTGGAGTATCACAAGATTCGGAGAACCGTCATGACCCATTCGCGGTGCCGCCCCTGGTTCCTGGCGTCGGCGGCCTTTGCCCTGCTGGCCGTTGCGGCGCTGTCCGCGTTCGCCGGGGAGGCCCCGCCGCCGGCCCCCCAGGTCATCGCCCTGATCGCCCCGGACCCGGGCAGTCCGGCGGCCCAGGCCGCGGGGCCGCCCCTCGACAGCGCCGCGGCCGCGGCGGTGCAGCCGGGGCCGAGCCTGCCGGACCGGCTCCTGGGGGTGCTGCGCGACCCCAACGTCGCCTATGTCCTGCTCCTGCTCGGGGTCTATGGGCTGGTCTTTGAACTGGCCAACCCGGGCACGGTGCTGCCCGGGACCCTGGGGGCCGTCAGTCTGGTGCTGGCCCTCTATGCCTTTGCACTGTTGCCGGTCAACTGGGCGGGGCTGGCCCTGATCGGGCTGGGGCTGGGGCTGATGATCGCGGAGGCCTTCACGCCCAGCTTCGGGGCCCTGGGTCTTGGGGGGATCGCGACCTTCGTGATCGGCTCGGTGATCCTGATCGACAGCGAGGCCCCCGGCGGCGCGGTTTCGCTGCCGCTGATCGCGGGGTTTGCGGTGGCGAGCGCGGTGCTCCTGGCGCTGGTGGCGGGCCTGGCGGTCCGCACCCGCCGACGCCCGGTGGTGACCGGCGGCGAGCAACTGATCGGCGCCCAGGGTACCGCCGTCGCGGGCTTTCCGGGGGCGGGCACCGTCCACCTGCACGGGGAGGTCTGGGGCGCCCGCTGTCCCCAACTCATACTGCCGGGCGCGGCCATCCGGGTCCTGGCCCGCGACGGGCTGACCCTCGTCGTCGAACCCTTATCCCAGGAGGATCAGTCAAACCTCAAATGAACCCAAAAAAAGCAGTTTAGCCGCAAATGAACGCAAATTGACGCAAATAATCAGAGAACCGGCCTTTACTGCATCGCCACCGTCCGGGCAGCGCCCGCGACGATGCTGACCAGCCGACTTACTTTGCGCTTATTGGCGTTCATTTGCGGCAAAATACTCTTTCTTCGGCATCTCCGATCCCTGAGGAGCCCACATCATGCTTTTCGCCGGCTACCTGGTCCCGCTGATCATCCTCGCCGTCCTGTTCGTCTCCGCGGTGCGCATCCTGCGCGAATACGAGCGCGCGGTCGTCTTCACCCTGGGGCGCTTCACCGGGATCAAGGGGCCGGGGATTTTCCTGCTCATCCCGCTGGCGCAGAAGATGGTGAAGGTGGATCTGCGGGTGCAGGTCCTCGACGTGCCGAGCCAGGACGTGATCTCGCGCGACAATGTCTCGGTGAAGGTCAACGCGGTGATGTATTTCCGGGTGATGGACCCGGAGCGCGCCATCATCCAGGTGGAAGACTATCAGATGGCCACCAGCCAACTCGCCCAGACGACGCTACGCTCGGTCCTGGGCCAGCACGACCTGGACCAGATGCTCGCCGAGCGCGACAAGCTCAACGACGCCATCCGCACCATCCTGGACGCCCAGACCGACGCCTGGGGGATCAAGGTGGCCAACGTGGAGATCAAGCGCGTGGACTTAGACGAGTCGATGATCCGCGCCATCGCCCGCCAGGCCGAGGCGGAGCGCTCGCGCCGCGCCAAGGTGATCCACGCCGAGGGCGAGATGCAGGCCGCCGAGAAGCTCGCCGAGGCGGCCGAGATCCTGGGCCGCCAGCCCCAGGCCCTGCAATTGCGCTATTTGGAAACCCTGACCGCCATCGCCGGGGACAAGACCACGACGATCGTCTTTCCGCTGCCCTTGGACCTGGTGGAGCCGCTGCTGCGGCGCCATGCGGCGGGGTGACTACGGCGACGGTCCTGAGCCGGTGCAGGGTACCGCGTTGCGGCTCGGCGTCGCCACATCCAGCCAGGCCGGATCTGGGCGCCAGGCGGCCGACCAACCGGGGAGGTCGGCGGCCGGCATGGGGTGGGCGATGCCGTAGCCTTGGGCCAGCTCGCAGCCGAGTTGCAGCAGGCGCGTGCCTTGGGCCACGGTCTCCACCCCCTCGGCGATGACTTGGCGACGGAAGGCGGCGGCCAGGCCGAGCACGCCCTCCACAATGGCCAGGTCATCCGCGTCATCGAGCATGCCGCGCACGAAGCTCTGGTCGATCTTGATCCGGGCGACCCGCAGGCGCCTGAGATAGGTGAGCGATGAATACCCCGTGCCGAAGTCATCCAGGGCGAAGGTCACCCCGAGTTCCCGGCAGGCGTCGATGACCCGGGCGGCCCCGACCAGTTCCAGCGCACTGGTCTCCAGCACTTCCAGTTCCAGATAGCCTGGCGCGACCGCCGGATGCGCTGCCAGAATCGCGCGCAGGCGCTCGAGAAAATCCGCCTGCTGCAACTGCCGGGCGCCCACATTGACGCTGAGCGGCAGCGCCAGCCCGCTGGTCTGCCAGCGCTCGATCTGGGTCAGGGCGGTGTCGATCACCCACTCGCCAAGGTCGACAGCCAGCGGATGATCCTCGATCAGGGGCAGGAATACCCCCGGCGGCAGGAGCCCCCGTTGCGGGTGTTGCCATCGGATCAGGGCCTCGGCGCCGCTGAGGGTCCCGCTGCGCAGATTGACCTTGGGCTGGTAATACAGCACAAATTCATGTGCCATGAGGGCCTGGTGGAGACGCTCCAGACCCTCGTGATGGCCGCGCAGGCGCCGATCATGCTCGGCGTCGAAAAAGTGGTAGCGGCCCTTGCCGGCCAGCTTGGCCTGATACATGGCCTGGTCGGCCTGGCGCAGCAGTTGCTCGGCATCGATGTCATCCGCCTGCGATCAGAAACTGGTCCCCGGCGTCATGCCCATGAAGGTCGTTGATGACCTTGAAGCCATCGAGATCGAGCAGGGCCACGGCCACCGGGTGCGCGTGCCGTTGCGCCTGCGCCATGGCCTGCTGCAGGCGGTCGGCCAGCAGCACGCGGTTGGGCAGTCCGGTCAGCGCGTCATAGTGCGCGATACGCTCCAACGCGCGTTCGTGCTCCTTGATCGGGGTGATGTCGGAGAACAGGGCCACGAACTGCTGGGGCTGGCCCTGGGCATCCGGGACGGCGCTGATGGTCTCCATCACGGCGTAGACCTCGCCGTTTTTGCGGCGGTTCCAGAGTTCTCCCCGCCATTGGCCGTGCGCGATCAGGTGGCGCCACCGCTCAGCGTCGCACGCCGGTCCCTGGCGGGGGTCGCTGAGGAGGCGCGGCGTCTGGCCCAGGACTTCATCACGGCGGTAACCGGTGATGCGGCTGAAGGCGTCATTGACATCGATGATGGTGCCATCGGCGGCGGTGATCATGATGCCCTCGCTGGCATGGGTGAAGACGCCGGCGGCGAGGCGCAACTGTGCCTCGGATTCCTTGAGGTCCTGGATGTCGGTGCAGGTGCCGAACCAATTGATGACCTGGCGTGCAGGGACTCTTCGGTCAACAGCCGTTCCAATTCCCCGGCGGAGCGCAGGGCCACCAGCTTCAATACGGATTCGGCGAACGGGCGGTTGCGCAGCGGTTGGCGGCCGATCACCGCAATCAGGCCGATTGGTCGGCCATCGTGGCTCCATAGCGTCGTGCCGATGTAGCTCTCCGCCCCCAAGTCCTGGAGCACCTGATCACGCGGGAAGGACTGGCAGACACCGGCGGCAAAGCAGCAGACCTGTTGGCCGACGGTATCGCCGCAGGGCGTGTCCTTCAGGGCATAGCTTAAGTCGTCCTCGAAATGCCCGTCGCACCACACCGCGAGGGTGCGGGCGGTCAGCCCATCCCCTTCCAGGCGATCGATGCAGACGTAAAACATGTCAAGCGTTTCAGCGAGGTAACGCGCCAGCGCATGGAAAAATGTCTCTTCCCGAGAGCGCCCGCTGGTGCTCGCGAGAAAGGCCTGAACATCACCGGCCTGCTTGCGCTCGGTAATGTCCAGACTGACACCGATATACTTGACAATCGTGCCGGTGACATCGCGTTGCGGCGTCGCCAGCCCTTGAACCCAGGTAACGACACCCCCGGGGGTCTGCAGGCGGTATTCCTGTTCCCAACGCTCCCCGGACGCGACCGTCCCTTGCCAGTGCGCGGCAACGGATGCGCGATCCGCTGGATGCAGTGCTGCTAACCACCCGTCACCGAGCGCCTGCGTCGGGGTCATCCCCGCCATTTCACACCAGCGTTGGTTGGCATACAGGCAGGTGCCGGTGGGTGATGCCAGATAGATGCCGACCGGTGCCAGGGCCGCCAAGGTGCGAAACCGCTCCTCGCTATCGCGCAATGCCTCCTCCATCTGCTTGCGCGCGGTGATGTCATGGATGACGGAAAACAGCAGCGGCGTGCCGCTGACCTCGACCGGCGTTGAAAAGACCTCGACGTCGCGCACCTCGCCGGTCGCGATCCGGTGCCGGAAGTTGAAATAATTGCGCTCCTCGCGCAGCGCCCGTCGCCGCTCCAGCGCCACCTCGTCCGGGGGCAGGGTGTTGATCGCGCTGATGAGCATGCCGACCAGGTCTTGCGGCGGGTAGCCGTAATAGCGCACCGCCGCCTGATTGGCGGCGATGATGGCTCCGCCGGCGGGATCGATGAGCAACATCACCGATGACGTCTTCTCGAAGAAGTCACGGAAGCGGGTCTCGCTCACCCTCAGACGTTCACGGCCGCGGCGCCGGGTCCAGACCCAGGTACCGTATAACACCAACATCACGCCCAGCCCGCCGCCGAGCCAGGCCGGCACTTTCAGCGGAAACGGTGACGGCTCGCGGCCCAAGGCGTCGGGCGGGTTGTCGGCAAGCGCCCGGTCACTGGTGAAACCCCGGTCGGCGAGGGCGTGGCGGCCGGCATCCGCGGGTGGGACACCGCTCTCGGAACCGGCAGGGAACAGGCGCGGCGCGTCGCATCTTGCGTCGGCGGGGGCAAGCAGACAGAACAGTGCAACACCCCAGGCGGCGATTGCCGGGCCGCTACCGTGGGGTCTGCCAAGAAATACCGGCATGGGGCGGGAACTCCGACCCGTCGCGTGCGGGACTGGGGGCGAGGGAAGGCGATCAAACGCCACGATATACCCTCCCGGAACGAAAGTTGAGCACAGGTGCAGCGTCGGTGACCAGGGCAGAGACGAGTGAGATCAGGGCGAGTGCGTCGGCAAGGACGGCTGGCGCCTTGGACATGGGGGCGTGAGGCCAGGCGCGCAGACTCGGCACGATAACCGAACCGGTGGCCGAACACCAAGGCGAAAGCCGAACGCCTGAAACGGGCGCCGTCGAGGCGGCCCCCGGCCGCCTCATGCCCAGTGTTGGGTAACGCACCGACGGCTGCGCGTCGCCCGGCCCAGCATTCCCGAGGTGAGGCCCGAGAGTGCCGCCGCGGCGGTTGGCTGCTCGAACCAGGCCCCCGGTTTCCCCTCAGGAGTCCCCCATGTCCATACAACTCAACGAAGTAGGCGACGGCAAGGTGCTCGTCATCCAGGTCAGCGGGAAGCTGGTGAAGGCGGATTACGAGCATTTCGTACCCGAGTTCGAGCGGCGAATCGAGCGGCACGGGGCCGTGCGGCTGCTGTTCGACATGACCGAATTCCATGGCCGGGAGGCCAGCGCCAGGTGGGAGGACGCCAAGCCCGGCATCCGGCCCTCCACCGACATCGAGCGAATGGCGATGGTCGGCGAAACGCGCTGGCAGCATGGTATGACAATCTTCTGCAAGCCGTTCATCCGGGCGGCCGTCAAATATTGCGATCATGTCGACTTGGCGTCGGCGTGCGCCGACGCCAGGGCGGCCGTCAGGTATTTCGATCATGCCGACCTGGCGCAGGCGCACGCCTGGTTGGTCGAGGCGTAACGCTTGCGCCGCGCCAGGGTGATCCACGCCGCGGGCGAGACGGTGGGAGTCGTGGGCGCCGACCTCAATCGTCACGTCGGCCGGTAGGCTGAGCGACAATGCGGATGCCCTCGCTGCTTATGCGGCGGTGCCGCCGAGATCGGAGAAGTTGCTGATCTTGACCGTCCCATCCGGGAAGCGCGCCACGACCTCCAACTGACCCCCCATCGCCTCGATGTGGCTGCGTAGCGTGGAGATGTACATATCGGTCCGCTTCTCCATCTTGGCGATGGCAGGCTGCTGAACATGCAGCACCTCGGCCAGCATTTTCTGAGATAACCCCCGCGCCTGGCGCAACTCGTTCAGCGGCATCTCGGCGAGCATGGCCTGCGCCTTGGCCTCGGCGCGTATCTGAGATTGCGGGGACAGTTGCGCCCGCAGCGCCGCAAATTTCTTAGCCATCGATCAACCCTTCCTCTCGAAGTTGTGCGAGGTGTGCGTCGTAGAGTCGGTCGGCGAGCGGGACCTTCACGTCGTACCAACGGTCATCGCCCGTCTTGTCGCCGCCGATCAACAAGATGGCACAGCGCCGAAGATCGAACGCGTAAAGCGTTCGCAGGGGCCGTCCGTCGTGCTGGGTTCTCAGTTCTCGCATATGACTGTGCTTTGAGCCGAAAATCCTGCTGCTGTGCGGGAACCCCAGTGTCGGGCCACGCTCTTCCAGCAGGCGCACGGACGCCGCCAGCGACTCTTGCTCCCCTTCAGACAAGCCAGACCACCATTGGCCGAACTCATCGGTATACTCAACATCCCAGCTCATGGAGGTAACGATAGCCTTTGGGGGACATGCTGTCAATGGAATATTCGTCCGCCGAACGACCACAGGCCAAGGGCCATGCCCTAAAGCCCAAGCCCCTCGGTTACCTTTGGTTTCTGCAAAACTCGGCGGAAATGGAACCCCTTCACTTTGCTTTAGCGTTTGCTAAGGAATTTCGATTCTTTGTTGGCGAAATCGATAAACTGGGCACTCTTGAAATCGATATTCAAAGCGCTGCATAGCCGTTGTTTATCTTGGGGCGCGACGAAGAACAAGTGCAAATACCTCAATCCAACCGACTGCAAAATCGCAAAAGCGAATGGGTTGTGTCTGAGGTCCTTCGCGAGCTTCTTGATCTGTTCGTGCGGAAGATCCCCCGGCAAAACCAGGCGCGAGGCTACCTGAATGAGTCTTCGCGCTGTAGAGTCGTGCCTTTGAATCACATTTTCGACATCTTCCTCTATACGCCGAGAACCTACCCATGACCCAGTGCGCAAGATAAAACCAGTTGCGATCACCCCGAGCAAGTTATACGAAATCTCCCGTGCGGCATCCCTCAACTCGGACGGCGTCAGATCTTTCGCTCTCTCTCTAAGAAACGCATCTTCAATCCCTTTTACGAAGCCATCGGGATCGTTTCCGACCAATTCAAAAAACCGCCTAAGCACTCTTTGATTAAGGGCAGATCTATCGTGTTATTCCGCGATATGTTAAAGGGAGTGATTTCAACTGAATCCGCGGCGAGGTCGAAGATCGCAAGAGAGAAACCAGGAACCTCGGTGGCCGAATGGGGCTGGAGGGCGTCCGCCTCAAAAGTAAGATTGTCTGCAACGCCGAAATCACGAATCGTACTGATGGTGGCGGTATGCTCGTGACCGGAGAATATTGCATTACAATGTCCTCGCAGCTTCTTTCTGAGATCATGATAACTGGATTGCGCATACCAATTAAGCGGATGATGGACCAACGCGAGTCGAAGCGTAGCCGGCTCCATGAGTACGTTCTCAAACATTGATGTGGGAAAAACTAGCTGTCCTGGCACCTCAGGGATTCTTGACATCCAAGCGGCGTTTATCGCAGAGAAGCGGATCGGTTTTCCGTCGGCGATGATTTCATATTCGGTCCAGAGTGGATGATCAAACGTAGGTCGCTTAGATGAAGAACGGAGAAACTCATTTGTTCGTCCTGGGGTCGAAAGGAAAGGGGCATGAGGGGGAGATCACGCTTAACCGGGCTTCATCGCGTGACGGTGCGGGCATGGCGAGTTAGAGCATATATACTCTAAATTGAAATTATTTGAGATTTTCTAATGCGCTGAAACTTTAAAGAAAACAGGGTCTTCATTTCGCTTTTGCATTGAGCGTTCGCATCGCT
>Ga0247842_10007433_pt1 | contig 11869 bp, 8 predicted proteins | sample LaCruzMarch2015__3_FD_192411 | JGI IMG/M metagenome (GOLD analysis project Ga0247842, IMG submission 192411) | Freshwater microbial communities from meromictic Lake La Cruz, Castile-La Mancha, Spain - LaCruzMarch2015_19m | ecosystem: Environmental > Aquatic > Freshwater > Lake | place: Spain...
GAGGATACAGGGCCTATTATTTTAAATTTTTTATGCCAGGATGTAGCTGGGTACCCAGCTACATCCTGGCATTTTGCTTTTGCCGCTACTCCTATCTTGAATTTACATTGATATCGTTACACTACCTCCACCATTCGTTCTCTTTTTGCATAGTTTAAATAGTAGTCTAAATTAGTAGTCTAAATCAAATCTATTTAGACGTGTTTAGACTAGTGGTAAATCGCATTGCAGCTCGGTATTTGCTGGATTTCGGACATCATATTCAGACCATTATCACTGGTCTAACTCGGAGATTTATTGCGCGTTTTAGACAATATCCATTTAGATCTGGTACCTCTCCCTTGAGCCTTGATTGCACCATCTGTGCGCATTTCCTGGAGCAAATTTCTTATGCTCAATCTCTTTTGCTTCTCTGATAAAGAATCTGAGAGCTTATCCATGAGGAGTTGATTTATTTCCTGCCTTGTGGCCTCTTTGAACTCACTCAGGTAATCCTGGACCAATTTCTTGCTGAACTCTTTATCAATACCTCGTCTCTTGATGTAATCCACCTTGGTGTCGGTTGCGACTGCTACCTTTGCCGATACAAACAGGTTTGAACGTCGTCCCTCTATCAGCTTCTTCTTTTTGAGCGACTTGAACTCCTCATCCGTGACGGGCTTGCTTTTTTGGACCTTGTCCAGGGCGATGACCGCCATAAGGTCGAGGTCCGTTCTGGCAATCAACATCCTAGTGTATCTCTCATCCAGGATCTTTCCGATTATACGGACCCGTACCCGGTCGGGCTCAGACAGGTCGTAGTCCGGCATGGGGAAGCTTCTTTCTCTTTGCTTCAAGAACATTCTTTTTATGCCGCTGCCGATGGTATCGATCATATTGAGGCTAACCATAGCTTCGGCCAGGAAACGGTTCTGGTAGATCTCGGGGGGCGCGTCCCGGCGGATGGCCTCTTCAACGCTTCCTGGAATGAACTCGCCCACGTTCGTAAAGAGAAGGGACTCGGCCTCCTCCACGACATTGATGCGCCCGCCTTTGGTGTAGTCCTGGTGGGCGATGGCATTATGCAGAGTCTCCCGGATTACCCATTTGTCGTATTGCGTGGTCTCAGTGGGAAAAAGACGGTTGTCGGCCATGTAGCGGTAAGTCAGGTTCCTGATCCTGGCGAATACCTGCTCAACGGCTAAAATCAATGGTGGCCCGAAGTGCTGGTAATCCTTTTCCATGTTGTCTGCATCTTTGAGAACCCAGGTAATCCTGCCGATCGCAGGATAAATGAAGTGCTCTGCCTCGTTCTCTCCCAGAAGAATTATGGCGGCCCGGGTGATTTTGCCGTTGATGCAGACCTTGGCTTTGTTCAAGAAGGTCAAATCATCCCATTGGTCCACTTCTGAGGCCAGATGAGGATTGCTCTTATTCTTCTCCCTGTACTGCTGGCGGGCAAAGTTGATGGCCTGGGGATCTAGGTCGCTGATCGCAGCTCCTTCGCAAATCTGGGCCGACCAATCTTGCAGAGCTATTTGTCTTCTGATGTGCTCGATCTCGTGGAGGGAGAGAGGGCTCAGGCGTTCGGAAATGCGCCCGTAAGCTACTCCGTTCCATGTTGCGGGAATTCCTTGTGGTGCGGGTGGTATCTGAAATAAAAGCACTCGACCTGCAAGGTCTTTTAATTCATGGATGTCAATAAATGTAATCTGGTGGTTTGTATGCTGAGAGATTTGAATTTTCAGCTTTTCTAATCCCGGTTTTGTAGAACGGTAATTTGTGCCGCAGATCTGTCTGGGAGGTTTGTTCGTCACGCCAAAGATGAGCCATCCGGCAGGCTGTCCCATCAAATTGGCCTCGTTGCTCAGAGCGGAAAAGTACTGACCCAATTCATCAAAGTGGTAGTCGTTCCTGGCTTCTTTGAACTCGATCCACTCCGTCTCGGTAGGAAGGGCCATCATCTCCGTGAGTTTGGACTTGAGGTCTTCTGGAGTCATATTTTCAGTTCCAATGAGGGATCGAAGAGATGGCAGATAGCGTTGATGAGCTCTTCCCAGGCTCGATCCCTGATTGCATCGCACACAGAATTGAGCCTCTGGTCGATGATGGCTGCGTTTAGGTTCATGTTCCACTTCCCATATTTTTGGCTCTTCACTGTTTGCATGATCTACTGAATCCGGGGCTCCAGACAACCGTGATCATGCGCTTGTTTACGATCTCCACCAGGAGGGATCGATCTTCCAATGGCAGAGACTCAACCGCATCAATGAGGTTCTGAAAACCTAATGATTTTACAGTTGTGTTCACCTTGCATCTCTCCAATAATGGGCTTCAAGCTCTTGATGCATGCTTTTAGTTGCTATTGGATTTAATCCTTGGGCCAGAGCATCCTTTCGAGCATCGCATCACGACCAGATCTCTTGCGTCTCCTCCGTCTCATCCTCACCGGCGGGCCTTGCAAGACCATGAAGCATTCAATTTCGCCATTTTCCGCTATCTTCCGCATGCAGCCCGTTTTCTTCCAGCCACAAATGATAGTCATTCATCCGGATTTTCTTGGAGCATCTGTTGGACTATTGGATACATGTTGAGATACATGGGCGGGAAGTTGCGGTTGGCATATCTCTTTATAATTTTGAATCCAAATTTCTCATAAAAACCAACTGACTCGCGTTTTGAGTCAAGTGTGATATATCTACATCCCACGTCTTTCGAGATCTGATGGACTTTACCTACTGCAGCAAGAATCAAAAACCTTCCAACACCCTTACGCTCGAACTTTTTATCAACTGCTAATCGAGCAATCTTGATCGCAGGATACTTTTGATGGGGATAACCACTTACGCCATCGCCTGCATCTACCAGTTTGACCTCTATCGTATCTGTAACAAGAGTCAAGAATCCTGCAATATGACCTCGGCAAAAGCACAGAAAAGTCTTGCTCAGGAGATTCTCCTGGGACCTTATAGCTTCATTCTCCAAGAAGTCGTTCAGATCATCATTGGCCGAGCAGAAATTGGCAAGTGTATCAATACGTGTCAGCGGAACAATGCGGAGCGCTCTTTCATCAATCGCCGACATAAATAATTAAAACGGATGCTCCTTATAAATTCTGACGGCTTCTCGAAACATCTCCATCTGCTCTTTGGTGGGCTTCTTTGGATTCCTTAAATCCTCTATGAAATCCAGTGCGTCTTCACCTTCCAGGACCAACCCGATCTCGATAGGATGTGCCATCAAATCATCTCTTCTTGTTAAATAAGGAACCTTACTATTTAAGCTTTGGCGGGCCTTGCAGGACCATGAAGCTTTCTATTTCGCTATTTTCCGCTATCTTCCGCGCGCCTCCCGCTTCTCTTCCAGCGTCAGATGATGATCATTGATCCTATCTCCCCCAAATTTGTGATACCACGGCGCGCTCTCTACATCCTTGCCCCGGTCCTTGTTCCAGTTGATGTTGGGCCGCTCCCGCAGCACTCCTGCGCCCTTCCGGCCCACGTCTGTCACGCTCAGGAAGGGCCGGATATTCAGCCGCACACCATCGTTTAAGTCCGGGTTCCAGCCCAGAGGCTGCTCGGAGAGCGGCTTCCAGCGCACAAAGATATCGTAAGGCGCTTCGCCTTCTAGAATCATTTCCAGCCGCTTCTTGAGCGCCTCGGCAGCCGCCAGCTTCTCCGCTGCCCCGTCCACGCCGCTTTTGATGTCGTCCTTCTGGCGGCTGATCCAGTCGCCCAGATAGGTGTAAATCAAGCTCTCCAGCAGCTTGGAGTCAAGCCTGTGGTAGTTAATCAGCGCCGCAAAACCGTCATGCAGGCCGTCCCAGATGTGCCAGATGAAAGGACGGTGATGGAAGAGCTTGCAGTGCTGGACGAAAAACCGGTCCCGCAGCCAGCTCTCCAGCGACTTGCCCGCGTGGTCGGCAGCTTTCAGCAGCTCGGAAAGCCTGTCCGTGCTCCAGTTTGGGCCGTAGGCCGCGGCCAGCAGGTTGAGAAGATAGTCCGCCGCTGCCGACTCGCCTCGCACGGGAGGAATGCAGATGATGCCGTCATCGTCGGCGAAGGGGAGCAGCTCGTCGCATCTCTCCACCCAGGCGCGGGCCTCGTCGGAGAGCTCCATCTCCGCGTCCAACTCGGCAGGCCAGCGGTATCCCAGCAGGCGGGCCATGGCAACCTGTAGAGGCGCGTCGCTCTGGGCCGGGTGGCCGTGGAAGATCCACTGGGTGGGATCGTCGGAGTAGGGCTTGGGCAGGCCGGACGGGTAGCGCTCGGTGGCGACCTTTTGCCAGCGATCGAGATCGAAGGGGACTTTGACCAGGGTGGAATTGGTGACGTTCAGCTTTTGGTCAATTCGTCGAACGGCTTCGTGGTACTCTGGAGAAGAGCAGAAGCACCAGATGGCCGGAAGGTAGTCGAGATTATGAGGTACGATAACAGCACAATTCGTATCAAATATATGTCCTAAATAAAGAGTTGCAGGAAGCTGCCTCATCTGAGCAATTGCAACACCTTTTTTTCCCCAGGCTTCCTCTCCGCGTCGGTCAACATTATGCAGGATCTTTACGTTTTCCCGTCCGAATTGGTGCAGTTGTCCGCACCCATTCTCCCACAGCAGGATTCCCTGCTGTCCGCCATGAATGACAATATCGTTCACAGTTGATTGTTCTGGTTCCCATGATTCGGCAAATCCTGCAACTTCCCAAAACAAAGCGCGAAATCTTGGATTGTCTCCCGTAGATAATCCCTGATGGTGGTTAGCATAATTTTCCAGCAACGGATCTGTAGTTGTCTCTTCTAAAGCCACCCTTGCATCCGGGTTCTCCAACTGCTGTGCCTGCCCAACACGCTTGACCTCCGTCATCCGCAAGAGCACGGCCTTCTCGACAGTTGTCCGGCAAGCGGAGACGTCGAGTCCAGAGATCACCTGCGCCTCCTGGGACCAAGCCTGGCCTTCGCCTGCGCCCGCGGGGGGATGGCCGCGGGTCAGGATTAAGAGAATCGTGAATGCTCCGGCTGCAGCGGATGATCCAAATCCGCCTTCTCCCAATCGGGCTAACAAATGCCATGTCTCCCTCTTCAGCAGCTCTTCTCGGAACTTTCGATAACTGGAGAGGAACAGCCAGTTCTGGGGAAGGACATTGCTGGCCGTTCCTCCTTCCTTGCAGAACTGAAGGCAGCGATCGAGAAAGACTGTGGCCAGATCGTTCTTGGCTTCGTTGAATAGATCTTCACAAAATGCCTTCAGCTTCTCGCCCTGCTTTCCCCTGGCGAGATACGGAACATTGGTGATGACCAGATGATACCTGCGGGCTTGCAGTTGCGCTGCCCTCACAAGACCCTGTGCAACCACTCCCATCTCTGTCTTTTCCGTGTCGGCCTCGTTAGAAAGGGCTTTAGTCAGAAGCGGGGAGATATCCTCCCAACGGAGCCCCAGGATATTGCCGTTGAAGAGCGTGAGCTTCGGATTGATCAGGCTTCCCAGAAGGGGAGCATCCTTGAATTGGTCGTAAAGGTCTCCCAGGACGATCTCCAGGTTACTACTATTATTATTACGATCTATTTTAGCGAGGTCCTGCCATTCTTCTTTGCTGGCGCTGATGGAGAGTCCCGAGCAGGCCAGATTCAGCTCCGGCAGCGTCCGGTATCCTCCCGCCTCAGGATAGCGCCAGGCGGCAAAGCCCAGGGCAAAAGCGGCCAGTTCCACGCAACGCGGATCGATCTCCAGGCCATGCAAATTTTCCCGCAGAACGGCGTCCACCGCCTCCCCAGCCGATAGCTTTTCCAGCTCCATGCGCATGGACGCGAGCATGGGCAGGGCTGCCACCAGGAAATGGCCCGAGCCGGTACAGGGGTCGAGGGCTTTGAACTCGCTCAAATGCTCCGGCCAGCCGTCGAAAGTACCGGCTGCCGGGGCCCACCTGCCGTCCTCACCTCGCACGAAACGCAGATAATCCAGGGGCACGCCGGGAAGCGATGCCTTGCGACGCAGCTCCTCCTCATCTCTGGCATTCAGCAGGTCGTCCTCAGAGAGCCGCCGAGCTGCCCACCAGGCCCCCAGGGAGTTGTCCAGCAGGAAAGAAACCATGTAGGGCTCGGTGAAGAGCTGCGTGACCACAGGCAGCTCCCGCGCCCCAATCTTAACCTCAGAGGCATTGATCTCATCCTTCTTCTTGGCCTGCCAAAACTGGTAGACCCAGCCCAGGGAGTCGGAGGCGAAAAAGACCTCATCGGGGAGTTCGGCCAGCAGCCGCTCAAGCTTCTGCTGATGCTCCGGGGGAAGAGAGAGCTGAAAGACGGGCGAGTCGGGCCGGAAGATCTGGGGCAGCATTCGGGCAGCAAAACGGGCGGCCAGCTCCCAGCCGTTTTTCGCGCCTTCCTCAGCGGCCAGATCCTCGCACTCCTCCAGGGTGATGGGTACGGGGTCGGCGGGATCGGGATACATGAGCAGGTTGTTCTCCGCCAGAAAGCGGGCGAAGAGCATGCGGTGCCAGTGCTGGTAGGCCACCTCTTCCACCAGACGATCGATCTGCTGCTGCCCATCAGGGCTTCGGGCATCGCCAAGCTGCCGACCGTGGGCACGCAGCTTTGCACCCAGCTTGTGCTCATCTTCGTTGAGATACGAACGAGGATTGGTTTCCCTAACACCAAGCTGCTCTAAAGAGGCCCTGGCGGCAGCCTCGGCAATGTCTCTGGCTTCTCGAACGACGCGCTCCAGCTTGCCCCTCAAGCTCTTTTCCAGCGGCTGCATTCCACTCATTTCCTCGCTTCCTGTTCTTGATCCTGTTTCTTTGCTCTGTAACCCTGATCGGGATGTGTCGGCTTATCGGGATGGCGCAATTCAAGCTGTCCTTCTTTGACCATTCGATAGAGATGTTTAATCCGTAAGGAATTGGGAGGACGATTAAGAAGATCCGCCAGGGCCTTTAAATTAAGGAAATCATCATTGCAAACCGTTAAGATTGTCTTCACCATTACCTCTCTTGAGACTTTGCCGCTCTCTCTTACCGGCCTGGCAATTTCTTCAAGCCGCGTCATACGCTCTGAGTCGGTGAGCAAAGGTACGGAGCTTCCCTTCAAAGGTACGGAGCTTGTCTGCAAAGGTACGGAGCTTCCCTCCAAAGGTACGGAGCTCGAAGGCAAAAGTGGGGAGCATGTCTGGAGAGACAGTTCGTCCTTCTCTACTTTTTCCATGCCGGGAGCTTCCTCTGCCAGAGTGTAAAATGTCCTGCGGGTAGCCCCATGCGAATCAAGGAAACCGTTCTTTACCAGTGCTGACAATGCCATTGTGATATCGTGAGGATGCTCTGAAGACATGGCTTTAATTCTGGTATGAGTTACAGTCTTCTCGATTACCGCTGTAGCAAGAATCAGCCGCTGTAGCTCTGATAGTCCTCTAAACGCTGCACCAAATCTGCCGTCCAGCTCCAGAAGAACTTCGTCCGGAACAAGGCTCACCATCCTCAGAGTAATCTCGGTTACATCAGGATCGAATCGCTCCTTCAGATCTGGCGCTTGCCAGAGTTGTTGTTTCCAGTTCCTGTAAATCTTTGGAACGCCTGACCCAGCTTGCTCACCGTAACCGATAAGCTGGAACATCTTCTGAAGGTAGCGGTTACGACAATCGCTCTCTCCTCCGCGAATTACATCCTCCGCCGGAAGCCGCATCGTCCCGGGATTTCTAAATATGAACATGTCAGGGCCTTTCACTACGAGTATCGATATGCGCCCGGAATAATCAGCGTGAATGAGCGCATTGATGAGCGCCTCACGAAGCGCTTCATGCACTGGAGTGTCGTCTACCCGCGCCAGATTTTTGAGCTTGAAAGGAACCTTGAGATCTCTCGAAAGCCTCTGAATCGTCAATCTGTAGAAATCATAGACGTTTCCTGACCATGATCCATCGGTGGTGATCCGGTCGGTCCATCGAATCTCGCTCGCATCCTCTGGGCGCTCCTGATAGTCCACTACATAGTTCGGGACCGCCTCAAGGATAGATCGCATCCTCCCAAACATGAGCAGCCCGGCCAAGGTCAGACCTTCTCTCTTCGTATCCCTATCTGTAGCCCATGCACCAATTGAGCGAAGGAACAGAGCGTCTTCCTGTTCAATCCAGGGGTGATCGAGCTTTGTGACCTTGAATCGATTTCGATAAGCCTTCAGCGTGCCTAGATCAAGATCGTTCAGATCGAAGTTCTCAAGCAGGATTGCGTCCCTGGATTCATCTCCAGCATCAGCTATTATCCTCCGGACGGTATCACTATCGCAGTGATAGTCACCTTCGTAATTCCTCCTATAGGTGCCTTCAAAAGGATTCTTCCCGATATAAACCGGCCTTTGATTTCTCAGAGCACGAGGAACTGATACCTGGATAACATTTTTGCCTTGAAATTTCTCGACCTGAACCATGTTGTCGGCCAGAAGGTTAACACTTACCTGATTTTTATTGTTTAAATTATCCCAGAGGGCCTTAAGAACCTGCTCAGGCTCTGGTATGCCGACGGCTGAAAAGGTTCCTCTCGGCTTCTCTTCGATTCCCAAGAAAATAATGCCACCGTTGGTGTTTGCCATCGCCGAGTACGTCTCAAAAAAACTTCTCGGCAGCTCGCCCTTTCCATCGCGTCCCGTAGCTCTCTTTGCCTCAAGATCGATTTCTTCCGCAAAGTCGCGCAAATCTGTTTCAGCTAGCTTGAACATAACACACTCTTTTCCAGCGGCGGCATAATCATCTAAATTCTTCCTTCCTGCTTTAAAGACGACAGATGCTCATCAAGAGACCAGATGTAGACACGAAGATGAGGATTCCTGGTGCACTGCCCATGAAAATCATGGATAATTGACAGATCCCCAAGGCCCCACCCCCTCATTGCCGACTCAGGAAACTCTTTCAACCATTGCTGCATCAGCTCTGGAGTTAAAAAGCTAAGTGGTTTGAAGGGTGAGCTTCCCTCCAGGGCTTTTTGGACGTAATAGACGAAATTTTCTGCCGAGCTTCTCCTCTCCTTTCCATTCTGGATGTGAGCAATGTGGTTGCCGCTTTCTAGAATTGTGGCCATGGGTAAGAACAAAGTCTCTTTGTTATCGATTTTGCTTCTGAGGTCTTGGGTTGTTTTCTTGTGATGCGATGCTTTTCCTGGAATATTGAGAATCTCCATGAACACCGAGGTGTCGATCAGGCATATTGCGCTCATTTTGACACCCTTTTCTCCAGATCATCCAGCCAGTCCAATGCCGCCTTCTGGCGCTCTTCCGGGGTGCTCTTGTCTTTGAGGAAACGGTCCAATATCTTTTTGGTCATCAACTGCCCCAGCGGCCCCTGGGCCACAAGTTCAGGAAATCGGTCCAGATCTCCCAGCCGGACGATGCGGCTGTCACCTTCGTCAGGGTCCCGGTAAGAGCAGAGGACATCTCCCAGGCAGTCATCGGGCAGGGCATCGATCAGAGCAGGATTGTGAGTGGTCAGCAGCACTCGAAGATTGCGATTCAGAGAAATCTCTCTGATCTGCATAATGAGGCTATTGGCTCTGCTAGGATGCACTCCATTGTCGATCTCTTCAATAATAACCAGAGATCCCCGAGGCGCTGAGAGCAGCGTCGCTCCTACCGCTAAAACTCGCAGCGTGCCGTCAGAGAGAACAGGTGCATCAACCACGCTCTCCTTGCCGCCGAAGGACTCCACCAGCCTGACCCTGACCTCATTCGTCTCCGTCTTAACAAATCGAATATCCAGGATGTCTTGCTCAGGAAGGAAACGAACAAATTCGAGCAGCGCCCTTCTTTCAGATTGGTCGCCACTCCAAATTTTATAAAGAACTCCGGATAGGTTCTCACCATTCTCCTTCATCCGATCATCCTTGATCCGAACGTAACCGCGCATGGCAGCAGGCTGCGGATCTAGAAAGACAACATCCCGGAGCATTTCCCGAATAGCCTTCACCGTGGCAGGAATGATTCTCTGAGACCTCTCGTTTTCCTTATCAAAGCGTCCTGGCGTATCGAGCTGGTAAAATATTGCCTGGCGATTGGAGCATGGAATGTGCGGCTTAATTGGTCCCTCTTTAAAATCGTTGTACATCACGCTGATCTCATCAGTTTGCACATTTGCCGGTCTATCTACCCTGTAGAGCGGAGTGGAGGATGGTGTCTGTTCAGATTCTTTGCCTACAAACTCGCCTGTGATGATCAGGTGATCCGAAATCAGGCCGACCTCTAGAGACAACAACCCCCAATCATCAGGTATGCCCGACATATTGCAGCCTATTCCCAGGGCTTTCTCGGGATCCCGAAATAAATTGGTCGGCTCTCCCCGAACAAGCATTCCTGTTCCCTGGATTCCCCGTTCTATATCATCTAGACGAGTGCCTTTGGCCAGCCAGGATAAGAGCCGGATCGCCTCCAGAGCATTGCTTTTTCCGGAGGCGTTAGCTCCGATAAAGAAGGTGAGCGTGGAAAGCGGCATCTCCGCCGCCCGGTAGCTCTTGAAATTCTTGATGGAAAACTTTTTGATCATACAATCGTCCTCTACTTATCGAATCACAACCGGCCCTTTGCTGAGAGCTGTCTTGAGCTGATCGGCCACTTCTTTCACCCAAGCCTCAATCTCCTCATTGCTCTTGAGGGTCCTGCGTGGAATGTTCACGGTCTGGCTTTTTGGTTCCAGCTCTTTGGCAGCCATTTCCCGGGCAGTGGCAAAACGCTCCGGCAGCGCATCGATCCGGTCCTTCCAAACCTTGAGTGGATTCTTTTGCAGAGCCTTGATAAGATCCTCTCGTGTCCCCACGGTGAGAGAGGCCGCAGGGGTGATTCCACAACTCTGCCGGATCTCTGAGCGTTTGCCTTCAGCAAGCTTCTGCCAGGAAGAATCAGCCTCCAGTTGTGCAGTCTGTCTCTCCATCTCTGTTCCATATCTTTGACTGTATGCAGCAAGCTCTCTACGCAGTGCATCTTCGAGCGACTTTACCAGAGGCAAAACCGGATCGGGCTCAGACAGCAACAGACGCTGATTCTCAATTGCCCGGGCCTGGCTCCGGACTTCCTCTCCTGCTTTGATCTCACCAGCGAGCTTGAGCAGTTCCTGAAGAACCATCCAGGAAGGCCAGAGTCTCTCGATCTGGTTGGCGAGCTTATTCCAGTCCTCGAATGCCTGGCCGAGGCTCTCCCGGCGATCGTAAAGAGCCAGAAGCTGGCTGTTTCCTGCAGTTAGTCGAATTTCACCCAAAGAAAAGGTATCCGGTGGAACCGGTTTGGGTGCATCGCCTCCAGCGCGGTTGGCCAATTCCTGCATCTTCTGAATAAACTGCGACGCTGCAGACAACTCATCACCGAGTTTTGCGGCAATGCCGGCCTTCTGGAGAAGCTTTCGGATCTGAATGCGCTGTTCAGTTGTCACTGTATCTGATTCAACCTTGATGGTCACTTTGCCAATGGCTTTCCTTTCTAACTCCTTGAAATCTATCGCCTTGCCTCTTTCATCATGTGCCCGAATAATACCGTCTACGAGCAGCACCTGCAAGCCGCCATCAATTGCATCCCTCGACCACCCAAATGGAGCATTCTCAAAATGATCTCGAATCTCCAAGCCCTTTTTTCCGCCCGCTATGAAACTGCGGATAGCTTTGCATACAGGATTGTTCTCTGGCTTGCCTTCGTCGCCTACTGCTTTGAGGGCATCGGGCGACCCCAGCTTGGCCCTGGAATAGACTTCATCCCACCCGGCATGGTCAGCCATATCGAACTGCGGATATAGTCGCTTTAAAGAATTCTCAGCAGCCTCAAGCGCCATGCTCCGCAGATCGTTTCCGACAATTTCATTGCCCCCGCTCTGAAAGACGCGAGAACCTGAGAAAACGTCATCCATCAGATCCTTGATCTTGCCCTCTGCTCTCTGTTGAATT
>Ga0247842_10007434_pt1 | contig 11869 bp, 8 predicted proteins | sample LaCruzMarch2015__3_FD_192411 | JGI IMG/M metagenome (GOLD analysis project Ga0247842, IMG submission 192411) | Freshwater microbial communities from meromictic Lake La Cruz, Castile-La Mancha, Spain - LaCruzMarch2015_19m | ecosystem: Environmental > Aquatic > Freshwater > Lake | place: Spain...
TGAAGAACGTGATGTCGCAGATGGGGCTGGCCCTCATGGGGACCGGAACGGCAGCCGGCGAGAACCGAGCGGTGGAGGCGGCGCAGAAGGCGATCTCCTCGCCGCTCCTCGAAGATAATACCATCCAGGGCGCCCGCGGCGTCCTGTTGAACATCACCGGCGGTCCGAACATGACCCTCCACGAGATCAACGAGGCCTCCTCGATGATCCAGGCGGAGGCGCACGAGGATGCGAACATCATCTTCGGCACGGTCGTCGATGAATCGATGGGCGATGAGATCCGGATTACCGTAATCGCCACCGGCTTTGAAAGCACCGAGTCGGCCGCCAAGGCAAACGTCACATCGCTCGGGGACTTCCGGCGGGGGGGCAACATAGCCGTTCCGACCTTCATCCGGAATGAAAAAACCGCCGACGCCGGGGCGGTCAAGACCAACACGGGTGAAGACGAGAAAAATCCGGATCTGGAGATCCCCACTTTCCTCCGGCGGCAGGCGGATTAGAATTTTGCAGACGGTTTTTTCAACAGCCCGGGAGCCTGTTGGAACAGTCTCTTTTGCAGGCTGTTCCAAAATTGTTTGTCCGGTTGATGCTGACTTCCCGTGCTTCCCGAAAGTGTCAGGCGTGGTCATGAAGGAGCGAACGGACAGCAAATACTAATGTTGAATATGGATACCGAGAGCGTTTTGTTGGATAGGGGTCGAAACATGCAATGTCTTAAAGAATCTACTTGACGTAATCATGTATGTAGTGTATTGTAGTGCAGGAGGTAAAAAATATGAGAACCGTCTTGTCGGTAAGCTTGCCGGATAACGTGGCTGCGGAACTTGAAGCCATTGCCAAAGCAATGGGCAGGAACAAGAGCGATATTGTAAAAGAATCCTTAGGATTGTTTCTTTGGGAAACAAAGTTTCGCAATATAAAGAAAAAACTGTCCATCAAGGCTAAGGCTGCCGGTGTTGTTACCGAAGAGGATGTCTTTAAGGCGGTATCATGAAGGCAGTTTTCGATACGAATGTTCTTATCGCCACCTTCCTCACGGAGGGAATCTGTGCCAAGCTCCTGATCCGGGCACGCAGGCGGGATTTCGACATGATTTTATGCGATGGAATACTTCAGGAATTTAAGCATGTCTTTAAGAAAAAGTTTGCCGCCTCGCCTCATGAAATGTCCGAAGCACTGATTATTCTTTCTGGGGCAGCTCAGGATATTCTCGGACAGACTGATTCAATTGCGCCAATCTGTAGAGATTCGGATGACGACTTGATTCTGGCCTGTGCCAGAGATGCGGTCGCAGACTACATTGTTACCGGAGATGAGGACTTATTGGTTTTGAAGAATTATGAGGGCATAAGCATCCTAAACCCCAGGGAATTTGAGAAGCTTTTTCCAGATTGAGAAAGGGCACATTCGTTAGCTTGGATCAGTGTGATTGTTAGCCTGCTGTGCAAATCGATGACTATGCCGTCAGACGCTTACCCAAAGATTCAATTTACCTTGGTGTAGGGGTTTCATTGAATTCTGGTCGAGATGTGCTGCTTTTTATTAGTTTGATTCCCCGACATGAATAAGCGGGCTGACCGTACGGCACATTCAAATCCTAAATGTTATTCTTAAGATAGTTAATCTCACACTATCGCCTGCTATCATTCCTGAAGAAATTGTGGTAAGCAAATTCCGTCTTATCAGAAAGGTCGATCGTGGCATCTGCAAAGGTGATATAAAATATTTCTTCAGGGTCATTAACGAAATTTACCTCAAAGGGCCAGATGACTTCAGAAGAACTGAAAAAACTGGAAGCGACGCTCTGGCAATCGGCCGATACACTGCGGGCCAACTCCGATTTGAAATCGTCAGAATATTCCACGCCGGTCCTGGGCTTGATCTTTCTGAAATTTGCGGACAACAAGTACAGCCTCTGCGAAGCGGAAATCAACGCCGAATACAAGAAACTCAAGGGCAGCCGCCGCGAACGGCCCATCGACGAGATCGCCATCGAAAAGTGCGGCTTCTACCTCCCGCCGGAGGCCCGCTATGACTATCTCTTGAATCTACCCGAAAAAGTAGAGATCGCCCAGGCCATCAAACGGGCGATGCAACTCATCGAGCAGTACAAGCCGGAACTGAAGGATACGCTGCCCCAGGACGAGTATTTCCGCCTGGTGCGCAAGCCCGAATACCGGATCATCCCCAAACAGCTCCTCAAGAACTTTGCCGATATCCCGAAAACCATTTCCGGCGATATGTTCGGCCAGATCTATGAGTATTTCCTCGGCGAGTTCGCCAAGGCGGAAGGACAGAAAGGCGGCGAGTTTTTTACCCCCCGTTCGGTGGTCCGTCTCATGGTGCAGATCATCGAGCCCCACAACGGCGCGGTCTTCGACCCGGCCTGCGGTTCGGGCGGCATGTTCGTCCAGTCGGCGCAGTTCGTCGAGGCGAGAAAGACCCCCGGGGAAGATGCCAGCCTCTATGTTTACGGCCAGGAGAAGGCCCTCGAAACGGTCAAGCTCGCCAAGATGAACATCGCCGTCAACGGCCTGCGCGGCGAAATCCTCCAGGCCAACACCTACTACGAGGACGCCCACGACAGTTTTGGCAAGTTCGACTACGTCCTGGCCAATCCCCCCTTCAACGTTGACGACGTGAACCTGGCCCGGGTGGAGAGGGACCCGCGGTTCAACACCTACGGCATCCCGCGCAACAAGAGCGGCGCCAAGGCCAAGGACAAAGGCGCGGTGACCGTCCCCAACGCCAACTACCTCTGGATCAACCTCTTCGCCACGTCGCTCAACGAAAAGGGGCGCGCCGCCCTGGTCATGGCGAACTCGGCCTCGGACGCCCGCCATAGCGAGGCGGAGATCCGCAAGACTCTGATCGAGCAGAACCTGATTTACGGTATCCTCACCCTGCCGTCGAACATGTTCTATACCGTGACCCTGCCGGCCACGCTCTGGTTTTTCGACAAGGACAAGCCGGACGACCGCATCCTCTTCATCGACACCCGGAATGTCTTCACCCAGATCGACCGGGCGCACCGGGAGTTTTCCGAAGAGCAGATCCGGAACATCGCCCTGATCAGCCTGCTGCGCCGGGGAAACCGCCCGGCCTTCGTGGAGCTGATTCATGGTTATTTTACCGAAGGATTTAAACGCCTCGCCGAGAATCTGCCCCGGTTGACCGCCGTGACCAAGCAGGTGACCGGCTTCCTAAAGGCCAACAACGGCGCCGACCTGCCCGATTTTTCCGCCCTCCTCAAGGGTGCGGCCAAGCTGCCGGTTGCCTTTGCGGATTATCGGAAGTCGTACAAACCCAAGGAACTCGATCGGGCCAACGCCGCGCAGCGGAAGCTCGCCGAAACGGTGCGTCCCTTCTTTGCCTCCCTCCATGAGACCCTCAAGGAAGTGGACCGGAAGGTCCGCCATTTTGAAAAGGATCAGTCCAGAAACAGGGACCTCAAGGCCCTCAAGTCCGAGTTGGAGGTGCTGCACCGGGAAGCCAAGGCAACGGAATACTTCTTCGTCCATGTGGACTGGCTTCAGGAGCGTTTTCCCGAGGCCAGGTACGAGGATGTGACAGGCCTCTGCAAGCTGGCGAGCATGGCCGAGGTGCAGGAGCAGGAGTATTCCCTCAACCCCGGCCGGTACGTGGGAGTGGTGATCGAAGAAGACGGGAAGACCGAAGCGGAGTTCATCGACGAGATGCTGACCCTGAACAGCGAACTGGAAAAGCTCAACGCCGAAGCCAGGGAACTGGAGGCGGTGATCGATAGGAACATCCGGTTGATTGCGGGGGAAGAAGAGTAGGCATGGACCCGATCCGTATTTTCATCAGCAGCGTCCAAAAGGAATTTGCCGCGGAACGGTTGGCCCTGCGGGATTTTCTGCGGGGCGATCCCCTGTTGCACCGGTTCTTCGACGTCTTTCTCTTCGAGGAGGTGCCTGCCAAGGATCGGCGGGCCGATGAGCTCTACCTGGACGAGGTGGAGAAGTCCACAGTTTATGTCGGCCTCTTCGGGAATCAATACGGCACCCCCGGTCGGGACGGCCTGTCGCCGACCCATCGGGAGTTTCTGCGGGCCACGGAGCTGAAAAAACACCGGCTCATCTTTGTCCAAGGGACCGACGACGTCGCCCGGGAGCCAAAGATGCGGACGCTGGTCGAAACGTGCTCTATGCAGCTGGTCCGCCGCCGCTTTTCCACCCTGGCGGAATTGATAACCGGGGTCTACGCCAGTTTGGTCGATTACTTGGCTGACGGGGAGTTGTTGCGGTTCACTCCTTTCGATGCCGCTCTCTGTGAAGGCACCGGGATCGAGGACATCTCGGGGGACAAGGTCCGCTGGTTTCTCAGCCAGGCCCGCGCCTCCCGCAGCCTGCCGCTGGACGCCGAAACGGATGTGGAATCCGTGCTCTCCCATTTGCGCCTCCTGAGGAAGGGACAGCCGACGAATGCGGCGATCCTCCTCTTCGGTCGCGAGCCCCAACGGTTCATCTATTCCTCGGAAGTGAAGTGCGCCCACTTCCACGGAACGGAGGTCCAAAAGCCGATCCCCTCTTATCAGGTCTACAAGGGCAACCTCTTCGAACTGGTGGACCAGGCGGTCAATTTCGTCCTTTCCAAAATCGACCGTGCCGTCGGCACCCGCGCCCAGAGCGTCCGGGCTCCCGTGGCCTATGAGATCCCCCCGGAGGTGATCACCGAGGCCATCGTGAACGCCATTGCCCACCGCGACTATGACAGCGCGGCCAGCGTCCAGGTCATGCTCTTTGCCGATCGGCTGGAGGTCTGGAACCCCGGGACCCTGCCGCCGGCCCTCACCCTGAAAGCCCTGCTGAAACCCCACGGCTCCTATCCGAAAAACCCCCTGATCGCCGAGCCGCTCTATCTGACGAAATACATCGAGCGCATGGGCACCGGCATCCGGGATATGGTCGAGAGGTGCCGCGCGGCCGGACTTCCGGAGCCGGAGTTCAAGATTACCGATGGTTTTGTCGTCACCCTGCGTCGGAGGCCTGGAGCCGCCTTTGAATCCGTGGGCGGAGTGACCGCACAAGCCACCGCAGAAGTGACCGCACAAGTTACCGCAGAAGTGACCGCACAAGTTGTGGCCTTTTGCAGTGAGCCGCGATCGGCGAAAGAGATCATGACTGCCCTCGGACTGAAGCATTGGAAGACGTTTCAGGCCAACTATCTGAATCCCCTGCTGGAGGCCGGTATTCTGGAGCGCACCATCCCCGACAAACCCCAAAGCCCGCTGCAGAAGTACCGGTTGACGCAGAAGGGGAAAGAATTTGCGGACGGCGGGGAAAAAAGATGAATAGATGGGAGTATGTAAGATTATCTGATTATTGCGAAATCTTCCCTGGATATGCTTTTGACAGTTCTAAATTCACTGATAATGATGTGGATATTCATTTGGTGAAGGGTGAAAACCTTCATCAAGGCTATATCGATTGGACTAATGCAAAAAGATGGAATTTAAGTGATTGGGATAGCTTAAAAAAATTTCATCTCAGAAAAGGCGATATTGTTGTTGCAATGGATCGGCCATGGATCGAAGCTGGCTTAAAATGGTCAAGCATAAAAGAAAAAGATCCGAAAGCACTTCTGGTTCAGCGAGTTGCTCGTCTTAGGACTCGAAAAACATTATCCCAATACTTTCTGCGATATGTAATCGGAAGCAAAGTATTTGAAGGTTATATAAAGCCAATAGTAACAGGTGTTAATGTTCCTCACATCAGTGGAACACAAATAGGAAGTTTTAAATTTTACCTTCCCCCATTACCCATTCAGCGCAAGATCGCCGCAGTGCTTTCCGCCTATGACGACCTGATCGAAAACAACAACCGCCGTATCGCCATACTGGAAAAGATGGCCGAGAAACTCTATCGCGAGTGGTTCGTCCGCCTGCGCTTCCCCGGCCATGAGAAGACCAAATTCGTCAAGGGTGTGCCGGAGGGGTGGGAGGTAAAAAGAATTGGCGAGCTTTTCAGGACTGCATCAGGTGGGACACCTTCTAGAACAGAACCAAGGAATTATGAAGGAAATATAAATTGGTTTAAAACCGGGGAACTGAAGCAAACCTATATTTTTGAATCAGAAGAGAAGATTTCACAGCTTGGTCTGGAATCTTCCTCTGCAAAGATATTTCCTGCTGGCACAGTCGTTATGGCAATGTATTGCGCTATGGCCGACATTTCAATATTGGCAAATTCAGGTGCAACCAATCAGGCTTGTTGTGTCTTTTTTCCAATAGATCCGAAAATTTCATCGGTGTTTACATTTTACCTCATCAAAGGGGCATTACCTCACATGATTGCTTTTGCCCATGGGGCAGCACAGCAAAACCTGAGTCAAGAGTTGATAAAATCACATAAAGTTTTTCTACCTAATGTTAAGCTAATCGAAGCATTCACAGAAAAGATAGATGCCCTTCATCGCCTAATAAAATTCTCTATGGAGAAAACATATAGACTCAAGAGCTCCCGCAACCGGCTCCTCACCCGCCTGATGTCAGGGAAGATCGAAGTGGAGAATCTGGATATTCAGTTTCCGGCGAGTATGAAAGAAGAAGAGGTGGTCGCCCATGGCTGACATCCAATTCTCTCCCGATTACATTCAATGGTTCTCTGACCTCAAGCAGCGGATCAGCTTGGCCCGTCAAAAAGCCTCCCTGACATTGAATGCGGCGCTGCTGGAACTCTATTGGGAAATCGGCCGTGACATGGTGGAAAAAGAAGAAAAGGCGGCCTGGGGAAGCGGTCTTATCGAGCGACTTTCCCGAGATTTAACCCATGCCTTCCCGGACATGAAAGGATTCTCCCGACGGAATCTCTATGCCATCCGCCAATGGCACCTCTTTTATTCCGCCCGGTCGGCAATTGTGCCACAGCCCGTGGCACAATTGCCCTGGGGGCATAATCGGCTGATCGTCAGCAAAATTAAAGATTATGAAGAGGCCCTGTGGTATGCCTCGGCCGCAAGCGAAAGCGGGTGGACGCGGGATGATCTCGAATTGAAGATTGAAAAGCAGGAGTACAAGCGGATCGGCCGGGCGCTCACCAACTTTCCCCATACGCTGCCTGCTGTGCAATCCGGACTGGCGCGCGAAACTCTCAAAGATCCCTACAATTTTGATTTTCTGGGGCTCGAAGATGAAGCACAGGAACGAGCCGTCGAGGCTGCGCTGACGGATAAAATCACCGATTTTCTCTTGGAATTGGGGAAGGGGTTTGCCTTTGTCGGGCGGCAGGTGAAACTCCTTGTCAGCGATAACGAGTATTTTCTGGATATGCTCTTCTATCACCTCGACCTGCGCTGCTTCGTCGTGATTGAACTCAAGGCGGGCAAGTTCAAGCCGGAATATGCCGGTAAACTGAATTTTTACCTTTCGGCCGTGGATGCCCAATTGAAACGCCCTGCCGACAACCCGTCGATCGGCATCCTGCTATGTAAAAAGAAGGACAAGCTCGAAGTCGAGTATTCCCTGAAAGACATCAACAAGCCCATCGGCGTCAGCGATTATCTGCTAACCCACGCGATTCCCGAGCACCTTGCGACAAAGCTTCCAACGGTAGCCGAGTTGGAAGATGAACTGGCGGCCCGTATCAAGGCAACGTAACCCGGGGGTATATCGATGCCCAACTTCATCTCCGAAGACCAGATCGAAAAAGCGGCTGTTGCTCTTCTCAAGGATCGGTACGGCTACCGCACCCTGAATTGTTTTACGCGGAACATGGAGGACCCGGCCGACCGTTCCAACCGGGCCTCCAAGGAGGAGGTCGTTCTCTACGATGTCCTGAGGGCGGCCGCCGTCAAGATCAACTCTGCCATCCCCGAGACGGTCGTCGCGGAGGCCCTGGAGAAGCTCACAGCGCGGCGATACGCCATGTCGCCGCTTCTGGCCAACAAGGAGGTGTACGGCCTGATCCGCGACGGCATCCCGGTCCAGTACGAGGATGCGAAGGGCAGAACCGAGCAGGGACGGGTCCGGATCATCGATTTTACCCAGCCTGTGGAAAACGACTTCTGCGCCGTCACGCAACTCTGGATCAAGGGCGACCACTACCCCCGCAGGCCCGACATCCTGGTTTACGTCAACGGCCTGCCCCTGGTCTTTGTGGAACTCAAGAACTCCAACGTCCAGGTGAGGAACGCTTACGACGACAACCTGACGAATTACAAAAAGGACATCCCCCTTCTTTTCCAGTATAACGCCTCTGCGTCCTCTCCAATGCCCTGGAAACCCGGGTCGGCAGCTTCACTGCCGGGTATGAGTTCTTCTTCAACTGGCTGCGCGCCGACGACGAGACGGAAAAGATCGACCGCAAGGCGATCGTCAGGGAAGGAACCAGCCTGGAGCGCCTGCTGAATGGGATCTTTCCCAAGGAACGGCTACTGGACTACATCGAGAACTTCATCCTCTTCCACAAGGAGAGCACCAAGATCGTGGCCCAGAACCACCAGTTCATCGGCGTGAACAAGGCCATCGCCTCCTTCGAAAAGCGGGAAGAAAAGGGCGGGAAGCTCGGCGTCTTCTGGCACACCCAGGGATCGGGCAAGAGCTTCTCCATGATCTTCCTGGCCCGCAAGGTGTTCCACAGGTATTCGGGAAACTATACCTTTGTGATCGTCACCGACCTGGAGGATCTGGACGGCCAGATCTACCGGAACTTCCTCGATACCGGCACGGTCAGTAAAAACGAGGCGGCCCGTCCCCGGGATTCCGCCGAGATGCGCGATTTTTTGGGGCGCAACAAGCGCCTGGTCTTCACCCTGATCCAGAAGTTCCGGTTCGAGAGGGGGAAGGAGTATCCCCTGCTTTCCGACCGGGACGACATCATCGTCATCGTCGATGAGGCCCACCGCACCCAGTACGCTGCCTTGGCGGAAAACATGCGCACAGGGCTGCCCAAAGCCCAGTATTTCGCCTTCACGGGCACGCCGCTCTTGGGGAAGGAGCGGAAGACCAACGCCTGGTTCGGCGACTATGTGAGCGAATACAACTTCATCCAGTCCATGGACGACGGGGCCACGGTACCGCTCTTTTACTGCAAGCGGGTCCCCGAGGTCCTGATCCAGAACGAAAACCTGAGCGATGAGTTCTATCAAATCCTGGAAGAGGAGAATCTGGATGAGCGGGCGCAGGAAAAACTGGAGAAGGAGTTCAGCACCGAGATGGAGGTCATCAAACGGGACGACCGCCTGGAGACCATCGCCCGGGACATCGTCAGCCATTTTCCCGCCCGTGGCTACCTCGGCAAGGGGATGGTCGTTTCGGTCGACAAGTTCACCTGCGTCAAGATGTACGACAAGGTGCAGACCTGCTGGAAAGGGGAGATCAAGCGTCTCGTCGGCCTCATCGGGAAAACCGACGCGCCGCAGTACAAGGAGCGGCTGCAGAAGACCCTGGATTTCATGCGAACCATCGAGATGGCCGTGGTCGTCAGCGAAGATGCCGGGGAAGAGAAGCGTTTTGCCAAAGAAGGGCTGAATATCAAGCCGCACCGGGACAAAATCAACGCCATCGACGTCAACGGGCACGATATCGAATACCGCTTCAAGGACCCGAACGACAAGCTGCAACTGGTTTTCGTCTGCGCCATGTGGCTGACCGGTTTTGACGCCCCCACCGTCTCTACGCTCTACCTCGACAAGCCGATGAAGGACCACACGCTCATGCAAGCCATCGCCAGGGCGAACCGGGTGACGTCCCACACCGTCAGCGGCGTGACCAAGACCAACGGCGAGGTCGTCGATTACTACAACGTCTTTCGCAGTATGAAAAAAGCCCTGTCCGATTATGCCCAAGGGGATGACCGGGAAAGTCCGGTCCAGGACAAGGCAAACCTCTTCGACCTCCTCGATGACGCCCTCGCCCAGGGCACGGCCTTCTGCGACAACCTTGGGATTGTATTGCAGGAAGTGCTGGAGGGAGGCAATGCCTTTGGCAAGGTGAAGCTGTTTCAGTCCTTTGCCGACCGGCTGCTGGAAAAGGATGCGCACTGGAAGGAGTTCAAGGTTTATGAAAATACGATCTCAGCACTCTACGAAGCCTGCAAGCCGGAGATCCTGGCGGGCCGGTTCCGCCCCCTGGTTCCGGTTTTCCAATACCTGCGCGGCGTGGTGGATGCCAGCGTCGGCCAGGCCGACATCGACGCGGTGAAGCAGAAGATCGGTGACCTCCTCGATCAGAGCGTCGTGACAGCCAACAGCGCCCTGTTTCAAAGCGAAGCCAGACCGGAATTCCGAATCGTCCAAAAAGGGCGAACCCTCGACCTGAGCAAGCTCGATTTCGACAAGCTCAAGGAGGAATTCAAAAAAGCGGAATTTAAAAACATCGAAATCGCGAACCTTCGGGAGTTCATCGTCAAGAAACTCGAAGATATGCTGAAAGACAACCGCAACCGCACCAATTTCGCCGAAAAGTTTCAGGAGATCATCAACCGCTACAATGCCGGCGGCATGGTTACCGAGAACTATTTCGACGAACTGGTCAAGTACGCCGAAGGGCTGAAGGAAGAAGACGAACGCCAAACCCGGGAGGGGTTGACGAAGGACGAACTGGAGCTGTTCGATATCCTGAAACGGGACAAAATGACTCAGGCCGAAGAGATCAAGGTGAAGAATGCGGCGCGCCATCTGTTGAAACGCCTTGTGGAGGAGCAGCCGAAGGTCCTGGTGCAGGACTGGTACAAAGACAAGCAGAGTCAATTGCGTGTCAAAACCGCCGTCGAAGAGATCATGGACAGGGATCTGCCGGAAACCTATGACCAAACCCTATTCAAGGAGAAGAGCGCGAAGCTTTTTGACCTCATCTATGACTACGCGTCGAAAGGCCAGAAGTGGGCAGCGTAGGGAAGCGTATTTCAGTTTGTCTATAAAGAAATCATATTTTGTTATAGACAAACCACTTTGTGAATAGCCGGTGATAGACAAGGGGTGGTCGTTTCCCCAGTGGTCGTCACCGGAAGCGAATCATCGATCATTGAAATATCAAATACGGCGCTTGATATTTCAATGTAAACCCGCGCCGGCATCGGCTTGCCGAGAACGTCCAGGTGATCCCCCTTGCGAACATCGGCGATGCCTGGAACTACGAATAAAATAAAGTCCGGGGGACGCATCTCCGCCGTGAACGCCAGTCTCCTGACCGCTGCCCGACGGGCAATAGGAAGTAAGGAAGATGTCCTGGAAGCAAAAAAAGAGATGCCTGGATCGTCTCGCCGGTGAAGAGGGCTGGTCCCGGAAGGTCTGGGGAGAATCCCTGACAGTCTGCCTCGCCTATCCGAACCTTTACCGGACGGGGATGTCCAACCTCGGCTTTCAGGCCGTTTACGCGCTGATCAACCGCCACCCCGCCTGCCTGTGCGAACGGGTATTCTTCCCCGAACCCGGCGACGAGCTGCTCCCCGCCAGCGGCGCCCCGCTGATCAGCATCGAGTCGCAGCGGCCCCTCGCTGATTTTGATATGGTCGCCTTCTCGCTCTCCTTTGAGAACGATTATCCCCAGATCCTCCGGATGCTGGAGATGGCGGGAATCCCCATCGAGGCCGCGGCACGGAGGAAGAAGGATCCCCTCGTCATCGCGGGCGGCATCGCCGCCACCCTGAACCCCGAACCCCTTGCCGACTTTTTCGATCTCTTCCTCCTCGGCGAAGGCGAAGCGGTTCTCCCCGGATTTCTCGATCTGGCGGCCTCCCTCCGGCGGGGTCTCCCCCGAGAGGCGTTCCTCGCCCGGATCCAGAAGGAGATTGCAGGGGCCTACGTCCCCCGGTTTTACCAGGTAACCACCGGGGAGGACGGGCGTATCACTGCCCGGGAACCGGTCGATCCCGCCTTTCCCCGGCGGATCGTCCGGCCGTGGGCC
>Ga0247842_10007438_pt1 | contig 11865 bp, 10 predicted proteins | sample LaCruzMarch2015__3_FD_192411 | JGI IMG/M metagenome (GOLD analysis project Ga0247842, IMG submission 192411) | Freshwater microbial communities from meromictic Lake La Cruz, Castile-La Mancha, Spain - LaCruzMarch2015_19m | ecosystem: Environmental > Aquatic > Freshwater > Lake | place: Spain...
GGCGGTGACGGTGAAGGCCATGTGCAGTCCCTGATTCTGGCCGCCCTGCTGCTGGGTATGGGCTTTCAGGCCCTACTGATCGCCTTCGTGGCCGACCTATTGGCCGCCAACCGCAAGCTGCTGGAGGACATCCGCTTCAAGACCGCCCTCTTGACGCAAGACCAGACCCGCGACCCACAAGGCAATGACAATGGCTGACCAAGGAGCCGAAGGACTCTTATCGCCCTTCCTGAGAAACCGGCGCATTGTCGCCGCACGGCCCTATCTGGAGGGCAGGGTGCTGGATTTCGGCTGCGGCGCCGGCGCCTTGGCCGCCTGGGTCGCACCCAGTCGCTACCTCGGCATCGACATCGATGCCGAATCCCTGCGACGGGCACGCGCCGGATTTCCACAACATCGGTTCCTTAGCGCCCTGCCGGAGCCTGCCGAACGCTTCGACTCCATCATAGCCCTGGCAGTCATCGAACACGTCCGGGACCCTGTCGCACTTCTTCGTCTGCTCTCCCGACACCTGGCCGAGAGCGGGGCCGCACGCCTGGTTTTCACCACGCCGCACCCATCCGTGGACTGGGTTCATCATGTCGGCGCAACCATTGGATTATTCTCACGTCACGCCAGCGAGGAGCACGAGAGCCTGATGGATATGGCCACGCTCAATCAGGTCGGCGCCGAGGCCGGCTTGACGCTCGTCTGTTACCGGCGGTTTCTCTTTGGAGCAAACCAACTGGCCGTATTCCAACAGCTTCGGCAATCCGACTGAATCCTTTTCGTCGATCATCTCCCAGCCCGCCACCATCGTGCACCGGACTCTTAGGCGCAACCTGCATTGGGTCGGCAGCGCCTTGGCGCTCACCGGAGTCGGGTTCGTCGCCCAACGGCTCAGCCACTATGCCGCCGGGGCCGACTTCAGCCGCTTCAGCGCAACCAGTTGGCTTTTCGTCTCCGGCGTTTGCCTGGCATACGCCCTTGCGGGGCTGATGCTCGCCTGTGGCTGGCGAAACGTGGTCGGCCACTTGGGCACCACCATTTCCACCAGGGCGGCGGTTGGCATCTATGGCGTAGCACAACTCGCAAAATATGTCCCAGGCAACGTCCTGCATCTCGCCGGCCGGCAGGCCTTGGGGATAGCGGCGGGCATACCCGGCTGGACCCTGGCGAAATCCGCGGTATGGGAACTCGCCCTTCTCGCGACCGCCGCGGCAGGGTTCGGGCTCTTGACGCTCCCGTTGCTCGAACCGGCGTGTCCAATGGCCCTGAGCTTGGGCGCGTTCGCCGCCCTGATCGGTCTGGCGGCGGGTCTCGCCAAACACCTGATCGGACCGCGAGTCGCACGCGCATTCGCCTGGTACACGGTATTTCTGGGCATTTCCGGACTCATATTCGTCGCGCTGCTCACGATCGTCAGGGACCCGCCGATGGACGGTTCCTTGCCCTGGCTACCGGTCTGCGGCGCCTATGTCCTGGCCTGGCTTGGCGGCCTGGTGACCCCAGGGGCGCCGGCCGGCATTGGGGTGCGGGAGTTGGCATTGCTGTTTCTCTTGAAGGGTCTGGTGAGTGAAGAGGACTTGGTCGTGGCGATCCTGCTGGGGCGTATCGTCACCGTGAGCGGGGATATCTTCTTTTGTCTGTTTGCCAGTTTCATTTCCCGCCGACCTTAATAAATGAAGCACATGCCCGCGCTGTGCGGCCGCGGTTGGAAATCATATCGTCTCGCCACGGGCTACCTTCGGCCGTAGCAGGGTCGCCACCAATCACCTCCCCCGCTTGGGGCACCCGACAGCCACACCGCACATTGCCACAAGAAGCGATATCAACATGATCGGTATAGCGGGTGCCGAGTATCTGGGAATATTGTGTGAAAACAGAGCGCCGCAGGCAAGCATCCCGAGGGGCACGACGGTCATGGCAACCAAGTCGTAGCGCCGACGCGCCAGACCAAACGCAAATACGCCAAACAGCGACAAGTAGGCAACCGCATTGACTGCGTTGATGACGTAACCCTGATAGCCACCCGCGTTGAACGGAAGTTGAACATCAGGAAAACACCAAATGCCACGCCACAGAAACAGAGGGGTCATCGCCAGATGGACGCCAGGTGCAGCGACGATCATCTGAACGGCCCTAGCCCGCAACATATCATCTGCTGCGTTATCTGGATGCTCTCGCCCCGCGGCGGTGAACTCCCCTTTTAACTGCTGACGCGAGGCCCGCGCCTGCCAATAGAAAGACACGGCCCCTTGCGGCTTCGTCGTCGTCTCGGCTTCTCCGTCGCCCTTACCAATATCCCGATTAAGGCGTTGGAACCTGCCGCCCAAAGCGAAATCTGTATCGCCAAAACCCCAGGGCGACCCCCTAACAAGTCGTTTGTACAAGCCGGGTCCCCAGTACCAATACGAACCCGCCACCTCATCCGTGCGCATTTCGTTCTTCAACGCGCGAACAAGCAGTACGATGCCGCCACGCTGACTGATCTCAAAGCGATCTAAAGCCACCTTGTTTCGCACCATCCAGGAACCGACCGTAACCAGGAAACACAGGGAGAACAGCGTCATCGCAATCCACCGCGTCGAGATCTTCAAATCCCGACGTACCAGAATGTAATAGAGCACAAGAAATAGCAGGAGGGCCAGAAAAACATAGAGGAATAGGGCCTTCGTCAAGGCGAGCATGCCCAGCAATAGCCCAGACAGAGCCGAAGGCCAGAGGCGGTTACTGTGCGTCAGCCACACCAGAACGACCGCGGTCCAGACCAATAAGACCGCGGCCGGGAGTTCCGTATAGAGCGTGTCAGCGGTCACCTTGGCAGAAAAGAACAACAGGTACGCCGCCAAGACGGCGAATAAAGAAACCCAATGGCGACGGCACATCAGATAAGCCAACACCCAGCAGCCCACCAGACCGAGGGCAATCCAGACGACATTGACACGCTTGACCAGACGGGCCCCCTCGCCCTCAAAGAGCCCTTGCAGGGCCAACGGGCGATGGATATCCGCAGACAGGGCCAAGAACGCAGCGATGACCGTCGGCGGCAGGGGCTCGCGGTAGTTCGTTGGAACAAACGGGGCCTCCGCTTTCCGCGACAGGATCCCGTTCGCATAGAGGTTGTAGGCCATTCTCAAGTTCTGACTCGCATCGCTCTCAATTATAGCGCCACTAATAACGTTTCCGCCCTGATAGGAGAGCAGCAGACAGACAATCGCGGCGATTGGCCAGCCGAACCAGGCCGCGTCCCGAGATAAGGACATGCGCATTCTGTTTCCACCTATCAATTTACGTCGCCTTGCCAGAAACATTTTAACCATTGAGCTTCGCGACTAAACCCGCAATGCTCGTATCAGGGCAACTTGCGTTCATTGCAAAAGGAGAATCTTGACATAACTGATCAGCGAAGAAACCGAAAATACCGCATTAGCCAATAATACTTGACCGGCTCAATGGTGCGCCCCCGCCTCTCCCGCCTTGCGCCGACCATCACACGCGGGTCATCATCGAGCCCCGAACTGGACGGAACGATCCGGTCGGCCCGCGTGTCCTGCCCCCGGCCAATCCGGTTGACTCAGCACGACGCTAAGGGTAACGTATAGAGATGCCCATCGTTTCCCGGCGCCGCCCATGGCAATCGCGCACAACAAAGGCCACATCGCCACCCCGCCACCCCGCCGGGCTGCCTCATGAGGTTGAAGCACGCAACCCACTTGCGGAGTAGCAGGTGCCCCCGCCACAGCCTGCGTTGCAGCGTCCTTTTGCCACGAAAGATGCGTGTGGGGACCACCTTCAAGCATCCGCTGCCCGGCAGGATTCGTCTGTCCGCGGTACGGATCCCGTGCCGCGTTTATGCTTGTCGGTCTGGATGTCAGCGAGGGTCGGCACCGGCACCCGATCAGCATGACGGCCGGCACCGACATGCATCCAGAAAGACTCCCGATCACGCTCCGCCGCCATCGGGCCAACTGGGTCTACGCCCCGACTCCCGGTATCTCGGCGCTGCCGTTCCAGAAACAGCTACCGGCCCCGTAGTACCAGACCGCGCCCCACACCAGATCCCGAATAGGGCACACTCCATAAGCGTTTTCGAGGCACCGTGTTAAAATCACCTGAGGCACTGCGTCAACTGTCAGCCCGCTACTCCGGCTGGCTCACTCGATTATCAAAACTCCGTTCGCGGCAGGGTCTTTATGAATTCCTGACGCGGGAATATTTGTCAATAGCACCCGGCGCCCGGGTGCTGACCGTTGGTTCGGGCGGCGATGTTAACCGCTTATTAGCGGAAGCTGCCACCAGAATCGGCTTTGACATGTGCTCTATCGACATTGACCCGGACCGCGCCCCTGATATTGTCGGCGACATTTGTCGTATCCCGTTATCCACAAACCTCTTTGACGTTGTAGTGGTCGCCGAAGTCTTAGAGCACGTAACGCGTCCGGCTGACGCAGTGGCCAATCTCTATAGCGCGCTGAAGCCTGGCGGGAAATTGATTCTTACTACCCCTTTTGTCTTTCCGATGCACGACCGCCCGCATGACTACTTTCGCTTCACTAAGCACGGACTGGATCTGCTGCTACAGGACTTTCAAAATGTGGACATTCAAGCACGCAACTCCTACTACGAAGCGATCGACGTACTCTGGGTCAGGCTGCTGCAAACGCACCAGCGATCGACCGCATTGCTCTGCTTTATCGCTATTCCATTGATCTATTTCATCAAGCGTCCCCTAACCCTTTTGCTCACCAAATTATTCCCCTGTGACGCGATGACAACCGGGTATGTAGCGACGGCCTTAAGATAATGATATTTCCCGCAGGAGCCACTGTTTCGTTGACGCCCCGCAATTCTGCATTCGCCGAAGTCGCCTGCCAACGATGGTGTACCGGCAACGGAGCAACTCGTCTCCCAGCCGCTCCGCCGGGACAGAGTGATAGCCTCGCGTCATGCTGCCATTGCTTCGAGTCACCGTTCGTGCGGAGGCGTTTCTCCACTCCTCTAATGTATATGAGCACCTAAATCACATGCCCGACACGCTGATTAAGGTCGATGGTGTCTCGAAGAAATTTTGCCGCAGCCTAAAGCGGTCTCTCTGGTATGGCATCCAGGACCTTCGCAGGGAGTTACTCGGCCGGCGCCACGGCAGTGATGGCGAGCTACGCCCCGAAGAATTCTGGGCGATCAAAGACTTGAGCTTTGAACTCAAGCGCGGCGAGTGCCTGGGGCTGATTGGCCACAATGGGGCCGGGAAGACGACCCTGCTGCGCATGCTCACCGGCTTGATCAAACCGGATCAAGGCCGTATTGAGATGCGGGGGCGGGTGGGCGCACTGATCGCACTGGGTGCCGGATTTAACCCCATTTTGACGGGCAGGGAGAACATCTATATCAACGGGTCAGTTCTGGGTTTATCCCGGCAGGAGATCGCTGACAGATTTGACGAGATCGTTGCGTTCGCCGAATTGCGTGAATTCATCGAGGCGCCGGTGGCCACCTACAGTTCGGGAATGATGATGCGATTGGGGTTCGCCGTTGCGTCTACACTCAATCCCGACGTATTGATCCTCGACGAGGTCTTTGCGGTGGGCGATGCGCGGTTTCGCGCCAAATGCTTCAATCGGATGCATGAGGTTCTGGCGCACGCCTCAGTGATCTTTGTCTCGCATAATTTGCCGCAAGTCACACGGGTATCGACCCATATGCTCTTGCTCGACAAGGGGCAAGTGAAAGCCACAGGATCAGACATCAGTCGCGTGGTTTCCCAATATAACGCCATGAACACGATAGATCACACTGGTATTCGCGTCGGCACCACGATCAAATCCGTCCACGTAGAGGATGACAGCGGGAGAGAGACGCAACTTCTGCAGCACGGCGAAGGCTTTCGTATCGCCATCGACTTGGACCGCCTGAGCGAGTTTACCCAACAGCAGAGGGCGCAGCTGAAATTACTCATCGTCATTACCGATAACGAAGAAAACAACGCCATCCAAGTACTAACCGACATAAACGGGCTTGCCAGCGACGGCGGCATGGTGGTGCAGCGCTTTCGCCGGAACGCCTTGAATGCTGGAGCCTACTGTATCAATGCGTCAATCATTTCGGGTGCCCGCGGTGAAAAACTCTCCGTGCTGCGAGGTACTTGTCCGTTCACGGTTGAGCATATCATCACTGCCTACGCCCCGGTGATCATGCAGCCCGATGAGATCGCCGTCCGCCCCCGACAGGTCGCGGTCGCGCCTGATCCCTCGATCCAGAACTGAATTGGCTCATGAGGCGAATTGTGTGATGCCACACAGTACCCTGAGTAATTCCACAGAATATGTCTTGATATTGTGAGCCCATTCATGAATAGCGACGTACTGCTGTAGATATACCTTGTTCACACCACGAAATGGGCGAAGGAAGTTGCGTAACCCGGTCCAAAAACCTCACTTGTATTGACATGTACTTCCCGAATGCCGTCTCCATCATCATCTCTGGCCCAAACGCGTTTACCGGGCGTATGACATACGGTCACATGTAACCGATCAGCTTCGACGAGGTGATTGTAAGCCCCCCATTCATCTGTATTGATCGTGGATCCCGGTTCCGTTGCGTCGAGTACGGTCGGCTCAAGGTCCTTTCGTGCGCTGTTATGCTTAACCTCTAATTGAATCTGACCATTTTCCCGACCGATAATACCCAGAATTGGGGGGCGATCTGAATTCCAGGTACCGTGACCACGAGTTTGGTTACCGCGGCGACGTGGCGGGTCGTCCTGGTCTGGATGCTTAATGCCTTTTTCACCAGCATTTTGATACATTTCATCAACTTCCGTCACATTCTCTGACATAGGGGTCCGGATACAGGCACTAGCTGCAAGGTCTTGGATTATATGGCGCCGCTGAAGCAAATGCTTACGATCTATACCCAGCTCCTGAGCCAGATGAAGAGTTGATGTTCCTTGCGCAATACCTTGTAAAATGCGAACTATAACTGGGCATTTATGATGCGTTCCCTGCCAAACGGTCTTTGAAAATGCGTTATAAACGTGTCCGTTACAACAGTTATAATATAGAATCGGCGCGCGATCATGTCTGTGAATTTTTGAATCCTCGACCGCGCATTGACATACAGGGCACTCTAGGCCATCTGGATGCAATATATCGACCAAAAAATCATAGCATTTCTGTTCATCCAATAATTCAACGAGCGAGAAAATGAGCAGGTGGGTGGATCCAAAAATATTTTAGTATAGACTATCTCATTATCAGTTATTATTGGCTAATAGTAAAGCATCACACATTTGGCCTCATGAGCCAGTTTTTCATTCTGTAACCCAATCTGTCATCATACACCCTGTTTGCTAATGGAGGATGAATTGGAAAGACGGTAAACCCCCTTAACCCAAACTCAACAGTTACCAAAGAGACACACGCCGAAGCAAGAAAGATCATCACATTCTTAATCTTCATAAGTACATCTACCCAATCGCGATAAGAGCGTGAATAATGCGATGCCTTATATATCAAGAAGTTATAATAATTCTGCTGTATAAATAATTCTGTTGTGGTACTTAGTATTTGACCCTTTCAGGCATCGCATTAGGATTTCAGCAACGATTTCACGTTATGTCGCCCTGTCGCGTGAGGGCTGCATTCCCTAGGACTACCGGCATGACAGCAATTGTCAATTACCAAGGATTCGTTAGTATTCACCGCCCCGCTGATATCCAAACGCCGCAAAATCCGGTTCATAAATCTTGTAAACGCGCCCACGCAGATCCGGGGTCCAATACGCATGACCGCGAGTCGCTTGAGTCGAATGCGACGTCACCGAACAAGCGTCGATCCGCCTCCCGAATATGCGCGTAAGGACATGGGGCAGATCCAGACTCAGCGATTCCATCTTACCTATGAAGTCGAGCGCAAGGATAGGTACCGGAATTAAGTCGACTTGTCTCGCCCAGTGCGCATTGTGGTCAATACCACCGTTTTCCAGATAAGCGAGAAACTGTTCAAAACTCACATCCGCGCCATTCGGTCGGCCAAGGAATTTATTTACCGCATTCCGCTTTTCATTTTCATTGCGTTGAATCTTATCCAAGAACGCGGCCAGAACTCGGGTATAGGGGTCCCGCACAAAGGTGAACTTAAAATAGGTTTTCAGAAGTGCTCGCAACTGTCTCGCAGTCAAATCCGACGCATGCGGCCAGCGCGTGTCTTTAATTACCTGTAGCTCATTAAGATCAGAAATCCGTGTCCCGGTTTCAGAAAATAAAAGAGACGCGACGATGGTCGAATTTGCGGCTTTGGGGACGCGGAAATAGGCGTAGCGAAACGCGTGCGAAATCACGGTGCGGCCATCGATCATAGCCACATCGATCCGCGGCCTGAAACGGCGATAAAATGGAGACCACTGGATACGACGCTCACCCCGCCGGGCTAGCACAAAGAGAAGATTTTTGACCAGGCTGGTCATACTACGTTGCTAGCGGATTAGCCGATTGTTATTGGGTTGTCGTCAGTCACGGCGAACGGTCCGTTCAAACCGACATAAAGACAGCCCCTTGCATACTTAATGCAAAATCTCTGAGCGAATACCACAATTATCTACCTCGACCGCTCACGAACTCATACGTTCAATGATGATCGGCATCGCCAGACGATAGATGATCATGCCCACCAGCAGCAGCAGACAGGCGGCGATGGTCACGGCAGCAAAATAGATCGGGAACTGCGGCGTGAAACCAGTCAGCCAGTCCCGGGTCGTCAGGATGATCGGGGTCATGGGGTTGATCATGATAAGAGAGGCGGCGACCCCCTCCTTCGGCAGCGGATAGACCACCGGGGTCAGGTACATCAGGAACTGCATCGCCAGCGGGATTGCGCGCCCCACGTCGCCATAGAGCATACCCAGCGGGGTCAACAGGACACCGATCGCGCTACCCACCAGGATCAGGGACAGAAGCCCGAGCGGGAACAGCAACAGATGCCATCCGGGGTGGATACCGGCCAGGAGCAGGGCGCCGATCATCAGCACGACCTTGATGGAGGCGTTAAAGAGGGTCTGGTACAGCCCGGACATCAGGATCGCCTCGCGCGGGAAATTCAGTCGCGTGAGCATCGCACGGGCCGCGGCGGTCTGCCCCAGCGGCATCAGCATGGCGTCGAGCAGGATCGCCCACAGCATGGTTCCGGTCAACACGTACACGGGATAAGGCAGCGCGGTTTCCCCCACCGCAATGATTCCGGATTTGCTCAAGAACACCCAGGTCGCCGTGTTGGCGAGCGGCAACAGAAAGGCCCAAAGAAAACCGAGGTAGGTCTGGCGGTATTGGGCACTGATGTCCCGAACCGCGAGTCTCCAGGCCAGGTCTTTGCCCCTGACGATATCGCGAAACATGTCCGCGAGCATCTTGCGCGGGTTGGCGAGAGAGGAGTCCGGCGTGTAGATGGTGATTTGAAGGTCATGCATAATGACGAGAGTACTCGAGATTCCAGCCGAACCACAACTGTCTTGGACGGACTTGTCTTGGACGGACCAGTCGAGGACGGGCTTCCGGCATGGGTCCCCGGCCCTCCCAGGCACGCTCGACAGGCGGACAGGGCAGCGCACGACGCCAGGGTACCGTCACCGCTCCAGTCGTTGTCCTGCGAGCCGAAGCAATGCGCCAAGAGCTGCAATGCTGCCGCGAACCGGGCCGCGCTCCGCTATCCGCCCGAGGACCTTATCAAGCCATGATGAACGCTGGCTTTCTGACGGAGCGCTGACTGCCGGAGAAGCGGGAACCTGGTCCCACACGGAGAAATTGGGCGCGGGATGAGCGGATCTTATATCATTAACAAAAACAGGGAAACGCCTTGCGAACCCGGCACTATCGATCATCGGCGCTTTCTCGGCAAGGCCTAACGATTGCAGAGCATGAGCAGCTTGATCGTCATACCGGCGGGCGTCGATCGTCACGGTGTCCGCCATGATCAGGCCATCCCACAGAGCCTTTAAAATGACCAGGAAATCGGGGTCGGCGTGCGCTAGCCGGGAACTGCGTGCGATCAGCGCCGGCAACAACTCCCGATGCTTTGTTGCGTGCACGACTGACTTGCGATACAAGTCGACATAGTGTTGCTCGAAATCATGCAGACCAACCGGACTGGCCACCAGCCGGGACGGATACCCTAAACCGACCATCCGGGTAATCGTGTGATACTCGGGTCGAATCTGCGCGCCTGGATCGGGAATCTCTGCAAGGGCCAGCGGCAACAATTCGGTGCGATAGATCCGGTGCCCGGCTTGCCGATAGATACCCGTAATCTTGTCGAAAACTTTTCCCTCCAGGTGGAAAAAATGCTGCGGCATCTGCTCGGCGAAGCCAAGTAGCCCGGAGACGGCGGACGGCATGATCAGTACATCGGCGTCCAAGGTCATGGTCCATTTCTTGCCGACGCGTATTGCCGCCTCATAGCAGACACGGAGCGCGGCCTCGAATGGTACCTCACTCACGGTGGTCACGTCTTCTTCAGCCAGTCCGGCAGCGATGGCGAGGCGCCTGCAAACGACTGTCGTGCGTTCTCCTGAGGTGCGTATGACCAAGTGTACGTCATTCATAATATACGACTGCGATGAGGCGACGTTGGCAGCGGGGGACAGCAAGAGGCATCAGCCTCCCCATCCCTGGTTTTCTTGAAACGGTAGATGATATCCGGTCAACGGTGGTCATGGTAACCCGGCCGCAGGGCGGATGACCTTTCGCATCAACAGCTCGTCTTGACCTGCGACCACCAGATCGGCGATGACGCCGACCGGGTGAAAGCCCTGTTTCTCGTAGAAGCACCGCGCGCCGGTATTGAAGCCGGAGACCAGGAGCCAAAGGTTTGCGGTGCGCGGGCGGTAGTGTGACTCGATGAATTCGAGGGCCGCACGCCCCAGGCCCTGGCCCTGGGCCGGCGGGAGCACGGCGAAGAGTTCGATATAGGCCCCGCGCAGCCAGGGGTGGCGTACCACCACCAGGCCCTGCGGCTCACCGTCGCGCACGGCGAGGTAGCGGATCAGGCCCGGGTGGGTCGACTCAAGGCCCCGCGCCAGGGTCTCGGCCTGGTAACCCAGGGTCCGCCAGGGGTCCATACCGGCCAGGGTGGCACCGATGGCCTCGGCCTGTTCCCGTCGCAGGGCCGCCAACGCGAGGAACTCAAGGGGCGCGCCGCTCATCCCCCGGTTCCGCGCCCGAACGATGCGTCATAGCGGCGGTTGTCGCCGGGGCGCCCCGCGTAACACTCCCGCACCGCGACCGGGCGCCCGACGGCCAGGAGTTCGCGCAGCGTCACGAAGCGCCGGTCACAGCGCAGTAGCGCGCCCAGCCAGTTGTGCCTGGAGCCGGGCGAGTGCCTGCTCCGCCTCCTGCGCTCGCAGCTCGGCCTGCCGGCGCGCCTGTGCCTCGGTGTCGGCGCGGTTCGATTCGGCGGCGGCGCGCTCCTCGGCCGCGCGCCAACCGGGCAGCACGAAGGCGGCATAGACCGGATCATCGCGCAGCGTGCCATGTTCGGGCCGACGGCAGAGGTCGGCCAGGCGGAACTGCAGGCCGGGCAGGACCCGTGAGCGGATCACGCCGTCCTCCGGCGCGATGGGGACATAGACGCCCGCCGCGGTGCGGGTGAAGAACGCCTGATGCTCGGGCGCGCGGTGCAGGATATAATACTCCGGGACGCCGCCAGCGGCATACTCGCCCTTTTTGGCCACCGTATCGCGCAGGATGTCGCGGCGCTCCTGATCCGAGAGGGCCTCGACGCAGAGGTCGAAGACGCCGTGATAGGACGCGTCCAGCGGAAGCAGCGGCTGGGGGTTGTCGTTGCAGACCACGCCGAAATCGGGCTTGCGGATGACGGTGCCGGTCGGCAGCGGCAG
>Ga0247842_10007441_pt1 | contig 11861 bp, 10 predicted proteins | sample LaCruzMarch2015__3_FD_192411 | JGI IMG/M metagenome (GOLD analysis project Ga0247842, IMG submission 192411) | Freshwater microbial communities from meromictic Lake La Cruz, Castile-La Mancha, Spain - LaCruzMarch2015_19m | ecosystem: Environmental > Aquatic > Freshwater > Lake | place: Spain...
GGACGGTCAGACGGTCTTTGGGAATTGTTGTATGGTCTGGAAGGTCCCGCATTGGTGTTTTGCACCTGATATTGGCCTTGCGGTCTGTCTCGATACTGACCTTGACCGGAAGCCTGACCCTGGGGTCTATCCCTGTATTGACCCTGATTGGAAGATTGTCCCTGGTATTGACCTTGCGGTCTGTCTCTATATTGACCTCTTTCCTGGGGTTGACCTGTTGATGGTCTGGGAGTTGGCTTATACTGTTGATATGGTGTTCTGATATCGCGGGGAGGGGTTTCTTCTCTTTTTTTGCTGGGAACAGTGTGCTGAGTGACGGGCTGTTCTACAATTGGTTGTGGTTCTACCGGAATCTGCTCAACGCTTTCTTCTTCCAAAACTTCCGGAGCTTCTTCCTCCACCACCGGCACCACTTGCGGATGTGTAGCAGCTTCTGCATCATGTTTTGCTTTAACGGCAGCCTGATGCTTCATTTCGATGAAGTGCTTTCTATCCTTCTCTGCTTTCTTTTCAGCATTAATCTGCTCATTATATTTCAGGCGGATTTTATCTGCTATTTCGTTATCAATAAAGCTCATGTGGCTTTTTGTGATCACACCCAAAGCGTTGAGGTGCGTTTTTAAAGCCATGGTGCTGATTTTAAGCTCTTTCGCCAGGTCATGAACGCGAATTTGAGTCAAAGTTCCTCCATCCATAGTTACTGAGTCAGGTAACTTTGTATTTTCATAGCAAAATTTGAATCCAGAACTCCGATAATGCATGTCCAGGGCAGTCCCAAAGCGGTGCTCAGTTCTTCCTGATTGCTAAACCGCATAATCTTGGGCACTTGCACTGCTGTTTCAACAATATGCATCATCTTATCCTTTGTGTTGTCTGCTATATCTTTGGTCAACAGCAACAACTTGATTTTGCCGTTGGCTACGTTTTTCTTGCATGCTTCAAAACCGTGCACAAGCTGCCCGGCTTTTCTGGCAAACTGCAATAAAGTCAATATCTTATGTTCCGGGTCAATAGGTTCCGTCTCAATTTCCCGGGTATAGTGCTTTTTTGAGGGAGCCAATTTATGCCTTCCCCTGGCGTTTTACAGCACCGGTCTTTTTTAACTGTCTGCCTACCCATTTATTTAGCAACATCAGGCATTCAGCTTTGTGACAGACATTTCTTTTCCTGACCTGAACCAGTCTGTTTATGTCAAACACAATCTCTTTATTCAAAATGTAGAAACTGAGCAGCGTTTTCCGGTCAACCTTTTTTTTGCAGATAAGGCAGGTTCTGAAAGGTATATGTCCTGCACTGCTGTTTTTATTTGGCATCAGAATAAACGAGCTGCCTCTTTGAGCTTTTCTGCAGTTTTCTGCCCGATTCCTTCCAGATTGCACAGCTCATCAACCGATGCGGCATATACGTCTTCGACAGATGTGTAACCGTGCTTTCTGAGAATCTCTTCTATCTTGGCGTTAACGCCGTCAAGTTCTTTTATATGACTGATGGTGCGGCGTTCTTTTGCCATCTTGTCTTCAAATTCGTCCTGAGTGTAAATATCGAGTTTAAACCCGCATAATTTGGCTGCCAGTTTGACGTTTTTGCCCTGTTTGCCGATAGCTGTGACTTTGTCGGCTTCTTCCACGATAACGGCAGCAGTTTTACCACGTTCTATAATGACTCTTTTAATGGTACCGATTCCGAGCGCATGAGCTATCATTGTTTCTGATTCATCGCTGTGAACAACAATATCAATCTGCTCGCCGTGCAGTTCGCGGCGGATGGAATCAATTCTGGTGCCTTTGCTGCCCACACAACAGGCAACCGGGTCAATCTTGGGATCGGATGTTTCCAGCTCTATTTTGGTGCGCACACCGGGTTCACGGACTATTTTTCTAATCCTGACGATGCCTTCAAAAATCTCTGATATCTCCGCTTCAAACAATTTCTTAACGAACTCTGGATTGCTTCTGGAAAGGATAATAACCACGTTTGAGTCTTTGGTGCGGATATTGACCACATAGGCTTTTATCATGTCATTAACTTTGTAAAATTCATTGTCAATCTGTTCATCGGGAGGAAGTAGCGCCTCGGTGTAACCGATGTCAACTTTATAGCCCGCAATGTCATCGATGCTTTTGATTCTGCCGGTTACTATGGTATGTTTTTGTTTATCAAAGTCTGTTTTGATTCTTTCGTGTTCCAGGTCTCTGATTTTATCCATAATTATCTTTTGAGCAGTTTTGATTACTTTCGGCTCAAAATCAGGCAGGGCAATTTCACGCGTAAACTGTTCTCCCAGTTTCACATACTTGCCATATTGCAGCTTGGCGTCAAGGATGGAAATCTCATCCAGATTCTTTTCCGCTTCCACGATTGTGCAATTAAAACTGGCTTTGACTGTGCCGGTAGCAGCATCAATCAGCACTTCCAGATTGCTTTCCGGATTCATTCTTTTGCTCAAGGTGGAAGTGATGGATTCAACAATTATCTGCTGAATTTCGTCTTTATTCAATTGTTTGATAGCAGCTAATTTGATTACTGCATCTAAAATATTGCTCATAACTGCTCCCTTTTCAGGCTTTTCGAAAAACAAGTCCTTGCTTTGTGAATAGCCGACATTTGTATCTCGACATTTTCTTCTTTTACTTTGACAACGATGTAATCGGGATTAACTTCCAATAGCAAACCTTGTGTAGTCAATCTTTCAGCGTCTTTATTCCATTGAATTTCCACCAATTCATTGATGGCACTCAGATAGTGTGTTTTTAGTTTTAACGGTCTTTCAATTCCGGGTGAGGAAACTTCTAAATAATATTTTTCGGTGATGAAATCCAGCAGGTCGAGTTCTGCACTCAGCTTGCGGCTAAAAACTGCGCACTCATCCAGATTGATGCCGCCGATTTTGGTAAGAAAAACCACAATAACCTTGCCTTTGGCAGTAGTCTTTTCCTCAATGTCATAGACAGCCAGATTCAGCTCTGCTGCGACACGTTTGCCGACTTCTTCAAGCTTAGAACGATACTTTTCCATTACCAATCCCTATTTGCACTCAAGTTTTGTCCAATAATAAACCAAGTTTCGAATAATAAAAATGCTGACATTTCTGTCAGCTAACATTATGAATGCCATTAATTTTTCAGTACCGGTTTCAGTCAAGGATTTTGTGGACTTTTCTTGAAGCGTAAAACTCCACGGCTGTAGGTCATGCACCTTCGCTTGACCAAAGAGCAATATCATTTACCATGATGTAGTTCTGCCTTTAGAGGCTGTGCGAAAACGATGCAGGGATTTGGAGTACATGCTTCCTAACGAATTTTAGTTAAGCTGGTAACTTAGGGAAGCTTGGACTTCATATCCCGTAAAGATGTTTAGTATCAATGAATTGGTCGCTTAATGAAGTCCAGATTGCAATGAGTTTTGAAAGTCAATAAAGTTGGCGTTATGCAATGTGGACTCCAATAAACTTAGTTTTCGCACAACCTCTTAAGGCAGGTTTTCCAAGTTGGAAAGCGCACTAATGTAATAAAACCTGCATAAATGCAGAACTACACTGGAACAAGGTGATTATTATACCTGTTATTTATAGATAGGTTAATCTTATTGATATTATTTTATGAGCAGTATTTTCTGCGTTAGATAGGTTTTATCTGATTCCATCCTTATAATATATGCTCCGGTCGAGCATGCTTTTCCTGTTAAATCTTTACCATCCCAACTTGCAGCAAATTGATGTGATGATTTTTTTTCCATCTCAATTGACCTTACTAATTGTCCTTTAGCATTATAGACTTGGATAAGCAAAGTATGCTCTCTAATTGCATTTTTTGAAGCAAATTCCACATTGATATAGGACTTCATCGGGTTGGGATATGCTTTTAAAAATTGACTGGGCACAGGAAGTATCTCATCATCATTCGCAGTGCCATCAGGATGAAGTTTAACGACGCTCAAGCAATTACCAAATACATCGAAAGAATAAACATATATAAGACTGCTGTCGGGCATAATAACAATTCTATCAGTACCATTACATCTATCATATCCCTCTTGTGACCAATACCAATTATCTAGCCCTAATAAATTATAATCAGCAACTAAGTAATGGGAATATTGACTTGCTCCGGCTAAATATATGTCTTGATCGTGACCAATCAAAGACAAAGAGCCCGATGTATAAACAAAAGAGTTTAGTGAAAAAAGGCTATCTAAACCTTCGTCTGTTGTTCTGTATAGATGATAATCTGCAAATAATGAGTTGTATAGATAATCTGTTGAATATCCGAATACTAATTCATTAGTCGAAGGCATTTTAGTTATAGCTATTGCTGATGATAAATAGGGTGTATTCGTATCTCGCCGCCAGATGATATTGCCATCCCAATCTGTTTTGATCACGCTGGCATATCTGTCCGAAAAAGTGCACGAGGATACCGGCATACCATCAGTATCAAGCTCCATATCCCAGGCTTGAGAACGGTTGTTTGAGGGATATATCCATAGAGAGTCAGAAGGATGTTTTCTGGTTGATATAGTATCACCTACTGGAGATAGATGCATAAATCCAGTATCAGGACCCCAGTATCCGGCAGTAAAGATATCTCCATTGCTCAGTCTCAATGCCCTGTTTATCCCAAACATAGGAAGCTGGAGATCTTGAACATTACTGTTCTCATTAGGGTCAATCCAACCCATCTGGTTATAATTAGGACTGTTATTTATCAGAAAGTTGATTCTGCCATCAGCTTCCTGGTCAATCCCCACAATATGCGTATCTCCCCAACCGATAAAGTTTCTGCTCCACCACTGCCATTCACAGTTTCCATCGGCATCCAATTTGATAGCTCCGCAGTCTCCTGCTGTGCCTGGTAAATCAGGGTCACCATAGTGAACAAGGCAATCACCCAATATAATAATACCCCCATCCGGACAGCTGAATATCTGTTTAGGAGTATATTTCGGGTCATAAAATTGGGTAGATGGCAACTGAATCGGAATATTCCTGATGTAACGCACTTGGGCATTGAGTGAAATAAACAAACCACAGAATAGAATAATGAAGCACAAGATATGCTTAACTTTCATGTATAGCCTCCTTGATATATAGCTCACATACAAGTCAATATTGAGATTAATTTATCTATCTATTGTGTCAACAAATTTCTCAGGTATTTTTGTCCTATGCCAGTTTCCCCTTGGTCTTGAGAATTATCTTTCCAACAAACATTTAGCCTGGACAAACATTGTGATTTTTTGCAAATAACGGTTTCGTTCTTCAGTTTATCTAATCAGCAATCTAAGCAGCTCTACCAAATTTATCTGTCATTTATTGCTTTTTTCTTTCCCATAAGGATTAGTATAGTATCAGTATATCATCTGTATAGTATCTGTATAGTATCAGCATATAAAAATACAGATAATACATTGATATGATACTGTTACAATATAGATTATCAATAGAACTTAATGAGATGGGAAAAAGGAAGGTAAAAGGAATTTTTTATTGACGGATATGGTGCTGCTGCAGGACTTAGAAAAGATACATAAAACGAAGGAGGTTGCAATGAAACTGAGAGGTTACTTAGGTGTTTCAATTATGATAGGGTTTATTTCCTGGCTGCCGTTTTTGCTAATACTGACACTGCTGGTTGCTTACGTAGAAGAAATCACAATCAGACTGGCTTTTATTAATTGTGTGATTCCGAGTGTCGTATTCGGTTTTTTGTATGGGTTTAGCATGGGTTATTTCTATCGGGTGGATACAATTGTCATCAAAAAAGAAAATGCTGCAAACCGATTGGATTTGCTTGTAATAGAAATGGCAAAACTGGGTTATCATCCTGATAATCAAGTGGAAAATGTGATTACTTTCACTCCCAATATCTACGCCGGCAAAGCTGCGGGGAATATCTCCGTTATCCTCAAAACAGACGAACTGATTTTGACTGGTGCAAGATACCATATCAGGACGCTGAAAAAAAAGCTAAGGTAAATCACAGAACACACGGAAAAAACTGAAACACACTGAAAGGGGGATTGGATAATGAATATCTATGTTTTATTGGCAGGAATTATCTGTTGTTTAACGACATTAGGTCATTTCTTCATGGGATACAAGATGTTTGTGAAGCCAATGTTGGCTACCACTATGGATGAGATACCCAAAAGAGTGATGCTGGGCGTAATATCAATTGACAGATTTTGCTAAACAGACACACTACCATTATGAAAATAATGACTAAAATAACGATGACGGCTAATTGGAAATTGGGTTTGCTTTTCACATTAATTATAGGGTTGTCATATTTCAGCCTCGATGCCGTAACTATTTCTGAACTAAACGTCAAAGCCGGTTGTGGATATAATCTTGCCCAACACTATGGCGTAAAAGAGCAGGCAGCCGGTTACAAAGTAGAGACCGGTTTTCATCATGGCATGACAGCAGGCTTGATGCTGGAACTGCCAATTACACCTGCATTTGCTATCAGGTATGAATTCAATTATGTTACTAAAGGTTCATCTGAGAAAATAACTATAAAAGAACTGGATGGCGAAGCTCTGATTAAGCCGGCTGTAATGAATGTGAAATATGGCATGGACTACATTGAATTTCCCATGCTATTCAAGCTTAAAACCCTGAAAGGTGATGATTTTAGTATATCGGTTATTGGCGGAGCTGCAATGGCTCTGAAAATCAATGGTGATTATCATTTGGATGGGAAGCTCTATTTTCCGGTAGCAGATAGTTTTGAAGTAATAAACATAAAAGACGATTCCGGTTTAAAGGAAATCAATCAATTTGATTACAGCCTGATTTATGTGGGAGAGTTGGATTTTGAAATTGCCAAACAACCTCTCACATTGGGATACCGCTTCACTATTGGCTGGGATTACCTGAATCTGCCAACCTATCAAGCCGGTGGATTTGATCCGGTACAATTAAGAAATCAAAGCTATGCACTGTATCTGAGTGTTCCACTGTGGGCACATAAGTAAACGGAGTAATTATGAAAGCAGTTTATATAATTCTGATGATAATAACGTTATCATGTCTCAATGCTGAGCTGAACTGGCAGCATATCTACTTCAGCGGAGTTGGCGCAGATGGCATGAGGGCAGTCAGGATTCAGGCAACGGAGTCTGATCCCAATATTTTATTAAAAGAAAATAACATCATTACTCAGACACCTATGCCTGCTTTAGATGATGGGTATAATAACTATCAGGTAACAGTCAGAGAGCCGGCATATCCGTTTATCGGGTTCAGACAGCAGACAGATTCTACCACGGTTATTCTGCCTGTGTGGTATGATTATAGCACAGTACCGGCATTGAGTGATTTGACTCACGCAATGACCGATCCGGCGGGAGATGCTTTGTTTACCCAGACTAATCTTGATATAGTCAATAGCTACGCCGTTTTCAGTAATGATAAGTTCTATTTTGCCATCATCAATAATGGAGGAGGATTTCCTGTAAGTTCAGGTTTTACTTTTTATTCATATATGGCAGCAATAGTCAATCCTGCAACAGCCAACGAGCCCAATCCTACGGTATGGGGACTGATGTTTACAGTGGATGTGGCAGGGATTATTGCGCCGGGGTTGTATCGCATAACGGGAACTTCAACCAGTGATATGACATTACTGGGGCAAATCCAAACGCATGTAATTGCCGGCTCAAACTGCCTGCTTTTATCATGTAATAAAGCAGACCTACTGGCAGATAGCAGTTTTTCTGCCTGGTTCAGTGAAGATAATCCGGTCATCGGCTGTCAGATAATAACTAACAAGATATCGCTGGTAAGCGGAACTCTGCTGGCAGACCAGACCAATGGCTTTGATTTGATACATAAAAAGGTAGTGTTTGCTCCGGAAACAGTTCCATATCAAGTTATCAGCAATCCCACTGTTACTTATCTGGCAAACTGGAATCTTGCTTTCGGAGTGGACTATTTCAGTGAGGACAGCTTTTTTCCGATTGAAGCAGAAGTAGTGATTGATAACGAGCATACATTTACGTTGATACCTACTGAATTTCCTGATTTTAATCACAATGTCCATTATTCTGCAATAGTTAATCCCATCGAGACTGGAGAATGGACGCAGGCTGTATATCGCTTTACCTGTAATGGGATAAACTGGTCAACGACGCAAATCACGAATACTGCAAATAATGACTACACCGAAATCTTGCCACCGGGTATTCTGATAACAAATCACTATCCTAATCCAATCGGGAACTATCTGAATCTGGAATTTAGCAAAGATGCTGCTATTGCAGATTTATGTATCTATAATCTTAAGGGGCAGAGAATTCTGGATAAGCAAATCAAGATATCTCATAATAAATACATGCTTGATTTATCCGGTGTTGACGCACCTAACGGGATATACTTTTTGAAGATAACAGCTCAAAACTTGAGCCAGATTAAAAAAGTACTAATCCGTAGAAAAGATTTATAACCATTAACCCAACAATGCATATTCGGGTTATGTGCTTAACAATAAGCTCTATCTTCTAACAAAAGCCTGAAGAATGTCCGGGGAAAAACAGTCAGAGCAATCTATGCAGACAGTTATTTTATGGGTATGGTGAAAGAAAAAACGCTACCGTTACCCGGTGATGAGCTAACGCTGACCGTTCCACCTAACTGAGCGACGAATTCCTTGACAAGGGGTAAGCCAAGTCCCGCACCTCTTCCATAGCCGGTTCCGGTTGAAAAGACGCTGAGTTTCCCATCAAATATATGCTTTTGTAATTCAATGGGAATACCCTGACCGCTGTCTTTGATATTGCAGACATAAAAGTTATTGTCACGTAATAGCTCCACTTTAACCACACCGGAGTCTGGCGTAAATTTAATCGCATTGGATAGAAGATTGCGAAACACAACTTCCATAAAACCGGGGTCAACCATTACCGTCTGTTTTGCCTGAAAATCCATAATAATCTCAATATGTTTAGCGGAGATGATTAAAGCATGCTGTTCAATAATTTTTTGAAAAAGTGGTTCCAGAAGCACAGGTTCGGGGTTGACGACAATCTTGTCGAGTTGTTGAGCCGACCAACGCAAAAGATTGTCGGTAAGCGAATAAACTTCAAAGGCGGAACGCTGAATATGGGTGAGAAGTTCATTGCCTTCAGCCTGATAAGAATCCTCTTCCAAAACTAATTCAATACCCTGATAAATGCTGGCAAGAGGACCTCTGAGGTCATGGGCAACGATAGAAAACAGTTTTGTTTTGGCATCATCGGCAGATTTTAGTTTGTCTAAAGCTGATTCAAGCTGGGTTTTTTGCTCACTGATTAGTTTGTTGCGTTTCTTGAGTTCCACGTTTTTTAGCCTGAATATTTCAGACCGTTGCTGTTCTTTAATCTTGTTAAATTCTTGTTCTAATTGAAAGAATTGGGCTTCTTTATCCCTGTTCCAGATAATATTTTCTGTTTGTTTGGCAGCATCCAAATATTCCAAAGCCTGCTTCCACTTTTTCTGTGCCTTGCAAATATTATAGCCTTGATTGTAAGTAGGTACCAGCAAATTGTAATCATTCATATTCTTTACCATAGGAATGATAATATTCAGATACCGGGCTGCTGAGCGATAGTTCTGCATCTGAAAATATGTTTCTATTAAAGTTAGACAAATCCTGATATAGAAGTTTGGTTCTTCGTTAGCTTTTTTGTTTTTCAGAGCTTTGTTCAAATACAGCAAAGCTTCTGCAGGACGTTTGGCTTGATTGTAAATAATCCCCAAATGAAGCTGCGTTCTGGATATCTGGTACTGATCATTACGGTCCTCATAAATTCGGAGAATAATAAGAATGGTTTTAAGTGCTAATTCGGGTTTGTTGGTGAGAGCATAAATTTTGCTGATGTTACTCAAGGCGTGGGTATATTGCATCATATTCTTTTGTTTCAAAGAAAGGGTTGCTGCCTTTCGATAATATTTAGTTGCCTTTTTTAGCTCCAGCGCGCTGGAATAGACATTACCAAAGCCCAGTGCTATGCTTATCAGAAAAGAACTAAGCTTATGAGCATTCGCCAGTTGTTCAGCCCGAAATAGATTGTCCACTGCATCGATGTAATTAAATAAACCATCCTGGCATCTTGCCAAGCCAATATATGCATGGATAGTATGCGGGACATTGTTAAAACTTAGAAAGAGCTCTTGCGCCTTTTTTAATAAGACCATGGCTTCCTCATACCGTTCTAAGTTCATAAGATTATCTCCGGTAGCACAAAGTAGAGTAGCCAGCTCAATATCCTTGATTCCGGTACGTTTTTTTATTGTGAGAGCGAGGGAAGTCATCTCATACGCCTCATTGAATTTTCCGAAATTAGCCAAGCAGTTTGAAAAGTTAATCAAAAAGGGGATTTGTTGCAAAGGAGGGGTCTTAATGCGGATTATCTCCCAGGTTTCCTTAGCATAAGCAATGGCTTGGGGTGGGTTTTCACGCATAAGTCGATTGATTTCAATTACCTTGGCACCTATTTCGGTGATATCTGCTGTGCTATTTATCTTGCTACTCATAAAATTATACCTCTACTCAAGCCGTCTGAGGCATGCTAAGCAAGACAAGGATTGGTGTCAATGAAATAAACGAAAGCCCGTCGTTTGACGGGCTTTCGTTATTAAGATTCCTGCCTTCGCAGGAATGACATAGATGTAGATACATTCGCCTCGAATGTATATTAACTTGTTCAACAGACGAGGCGTCCGTTACTACATTCAATATTTAATGATGTTTGTGCGTAGCCTGGTCCGTTATCTGACCATTGCTGACTGAACGTTTGAAGTAGTATGTGTGCAGCAATTTCAGGGCAAGAGGAGAATTCGGAGCGCCTAAGAAGCGTTCATAAATTCTGGTAACTTCAGGATTGTGGTGAGATCTGCGAACAGGAAGAGCTTTGTCTTCTGCATATAAGCTTTCACCACGACGGGCGCGCATGGCAAGGTCATTGCCGTAAGGTTGTCCACCGCCACCAACGCAGCCACCGGGACAAGCCATGATTTCTACAAAGTGGTATGGAGAAACTCCGTCTTTGGCTAGACCTGCTCTGATTTTATCCATCACGATGCGGGCATTGGAAAGTCCATGAGCTACGGCAATGCGTAAGTCACCAAAACCAGGTATTGGAACTACAGCTTCTTTGACTCCTTGTAAACCGCGAACAGCTTTAATTTCGACATCTTCCAGTTCTGTTCCTGTGACAAGGAAATAAGCGCTACGCAGAGCAGCTTCCATCACACCACCTGTCGCACCGAAAATAGTGCCTGCACCGGTATAGAAGCTCATATTCTCATCAGCGTCTTCATCTTTGATGTTTTTGAGGTCTACGCCTGCTTCTTTGAACATGCGCTGCAGCTCACGGGTGGTCAGAACATAATCTGTATCCTGATAACCGGAATCGCGCAGTTCGGGACGGGCAGCTTCAAATTTCTTGGCTGTGCAGGGCATGATGGCAACAGATACTATCTTGGCAGGGTCAATCTTCTGTTCCTGAGCATAATAAGTTTTTGCCAAAACGCCGAACATAGACATGGGGGACTTGGCTGTGCTGACGCAATCTGCCAAATCAGGATAATAGGTTTCCATAAATTTAATCCAACCGGGTGAGCAGGAAGTGATAACCGGCTTTTTGCTTCCGGCTTTGAGCTTCTCAACTACTTCAGTACCTTCTTCCAGAATGGTCAGGTCAGCAGTGAAGTTGGTATCCATCACAGCATCAAATCCAACTTTGCGAAGTCCGGCATACATTTTTTTAACAGTAAGTGAACCCATTTCCATACCATATTCTTCGCCAAGAGAAACACGGATAGAAGGGGCTTCCTGCACGATGACATGCTTGTCAGGGTCAAGAATGGCATTCCAAAC
>Ga0247842_10007449_pt1 | contig 11851 bp, 10 predicted proteins | sample LaCruzMarch2015__3_FD_192411 | JGI IMG/M metagenome (GOLD analysis project Ga0247842, IMG submission 192411) | Freshwater microbial communities from meromictic Lake La Cruz, Castile-La Mancha, Spain - LaCruzMarch2015_19m | ecosystem: Environmental > Aquatic > Freshwater > Lake | place: Spain...
TGCCACGGTCCCAGCTTCCGCAAAAAGGGCCTTCAGATCGTCTTCCGTCGTACTGAACGGAAGGTTGCCTACATACAAACGCTTACTCATCGACTATCCTATGGTGAATTATGTTCACCCCTGCTAACCATACCTGCACTACTAACAACTAGCAACTGCATTACGCAAAGCTGGGATGAATCACGACTAGTATAGCATTTCCCGCCCCAAAAAGCAAGTCGGGGTCGGTTTTGCCGAAATCAAGCCCTTGTGCCAGGCTGCCCGCGGCACAAATCCGGCGGCTTGTAGGTGTTGTTGCTCCCCACCGAGCTTGCCGCCGGCGCATGCGCGTCAACTTAAACGGCTGGCTGTCTCGTCTACAATCAGGCGCAATAGGTAGACGCGGCGGCTCGCCGCGTTTTCCGATTGCCAACCGCAGCGCACAGAAAGCGGCGAGCCGCCGCTTCTACGACAAACGCAACTGAAGTTGACGCGCATGCGCCGCCCAGAGTGGTATCTGTCGATCCAGCCGCGCCGCGATGTGCTTGAGTTCATGTTGACCGGCGACCCGAATCCAGAACTCCTGACATACCTTGCGCTACGTTCCTTATTTGACGGGCGTTACGGCGTGTTGTAACGTCGGCAGGGTGCGCACCCTAACCTGTCCGTTTTTTTGGGAATCTGGATTCACCTCCTTGACCTTGCCTTGAAAGTTTGCCAGCCACCGTCACAATAATTATTCTTGACAGGATTTACATGATCGTCCATGATACTTCGCTGCGACTACATGCGGGCAGTGCCTGCGGCCATTGGCCGCTTTATTACGTATCGCGCCGCGCGCTCCTTTACCGCAATCATGTCAAATCATGTGGCATAGCTTTCACGATTTTCCTTGGTTGAGGCGGACATTTTATACACTCCTATGTCAGGAGTTCTGGAATCTGAGCGGCTGGGACTTGAAAAAGGCGCTGATTTTGTTTGCCAAGTCCAATCCGCCGCTGCTCGAGTGGCTGCGCTCGCCGCTGATCTATGTGGAACATTCGTCAATGGCGCAGCAACTGCGCGACCTCGCCGCCCCCTTCTTCTCAGCCCGGGCCTGCATGTATCATTACCTCCACATGGCGGAAGGCAACTACCGCGAGTTCCTGTGCGGTGAGCAGGTGCGCCTCAAGAAGTATTTTTATGTGTTGCGTCCCGTTCTGGCCTGCCGCTGGATTGAAGCGCACGGCAGCATGCCGCCGATGGAGTTTGCGGCGCTGGTGGCGGATCAACTGCCGGCCATGCTGGCGCCGTTGGTGAGTGGACTGCTCGAGCGCAAGCGCGCCGGCGATGAGCTGTCAGCCGGCCCGCGCATGCCGGAGCTCAGCGATTTTCTCGAGGCGGAGATGGGCCGGTTGCGCGCCGATGCCCTCGTGGACGGATCGCCGGCAACCCCGGACATGGAGCTGCTGGACGCGCTCTTCAGAACGACGTTGCACGAGGTGTGGGGATAGCAAAAGAAAATGCCAGGCGGACAGGTCTGCTGACGTGCAACACCCGCGCCTGAAATTCCGCTATAAGGAAGACGGTTGCGTCGTGACGTTCGGCCCAGGTCGAGGTTGTTCGCCACGCAGGCGCGCCGGAGGCGCCTTGGAGTGCGGGAGCCATGCTCCCGCTTTCGATTCGGCAGCCATGCTGCCGGCAGGGCTGATTATCCTACACCGAGCACGGCTCGGTTATGAAAAGCGGCAGCATGGCTGCCGCACTCCAAGGTTCGGCTGCGCCGAACGAAGAGGTCGTCCGCGCCACGGCGACGAACCCTATTTCCTTATATCGGAATTTCAGACACCCGCTGCGGCCGGCTTGACAATCGGCGGGCTGTTCTTTATACTGGAATTGTTATGATGTTAAAGAGCCACAGAATTAATCATTGCGCTCATTCAATGAACTGCTGCGAAAGCCGGGCTTTGGTTGCACGCAGCCTGTAAGGAGATGCCTTGAGTCTGAATTTGCCCACGCAACCCGACATTGACAAGGCGTGGGCCGAGGAGGCCGAACGACGTGTGGACCAGATTGACCGGGGCGACGTCGCATTGATTCCCGGTGAAAAGGTGTTTGCGAAGTATATGCGACACTCGCACGCATCTGTGATTATCCGAGCGCATGGGCACCCCTATCAACGAACACCAGGCGCTGTTTGCTGAACCGCTTTCCCTACGGTGTTGTCTTCCAGGTCAAGTCGGGCATGCTGCGGATTATCGCCGTGGCCAACTTGCACAGGCGCCCGGGTTACTGGAAACCCCGCATCTAAGCTGATTGTCGTCAGAGGAAATTCTAAGACGTAAGCCGATTTGACAGCATGAAATGCCCTGCTTGAATAATGCAGCAGTGAAGAGCACGAAAGATGAGAGCATTCAGGAAAGGAACACGGCGAGCACTGTGAAGCCGGTAATTATTGCCGGTGTATTTGGAAATTGCGGAGGAATTACATGACCGTCACACTGACAAAAGAAAAGGCGCACCGTGGAGGTCAGGGAAGTTCGCGCACAGTACGGGCTTCCACAATGAACGTCCAATGAATTTTTTTTGCATTGCCATGGACTTTGCAGGTCGAAGTCTGATCCGCCATTGGCAGCGCGCAAAGCTCGGTGTCACCCAGATTCGGCGATGCGGACAGCAGCGCAGATAAAAAAGCGATGTGCAGGGCGGCAATAACGGCATAGCATGGTTGGCGGGTAGGTGCCGCCGAGATGACGGCGCTGCTCGTAGCGCCCGCGTCCCGCGGGCAATGCTGCGCAAGCGAGTCGCCGGATTTAGTAACGATTGCGCTTGGAAAACGCTTGTGCTACAATACTGCGGCGATAAAACAAGTAACTACTTACAATATCAGAAGTTGAATTTGATCCATAAGAAGACACGCATGCGCATAAAGCCCTTCCGCCATCTGGCAAAAATCTGACGTATGCCGACACTGGAATGGGCTAATCGAGAAGCGGCGGTGCGGGTGGCGACACGCGCGCCGTTCCGGCTGCTGGAGCATGATCCGGCGCTGTCTTGCGGCGACCCGGACAATGAAAATATGCTCATTCAGGGCGACAACCTCGACGGCGTCAAGGCGCTCATGCCCTACTACGCTGGCCGCGTGAAGTGCATCGCCATTGATCCGCCGTACAATACCAAGAGCGCGTTCGAGCATTACGACGATAATCTGGAACACTCGACCTGGCTCTCCATGATGTATCCGCGCCTGGAACTCATGCGCGACCTGCTGGCCGAGGATGGCTCGATCTGGGTCTGCATTGATGACAACGAGGCGCACTACCTTAAAGTCATCATGGATGAAGTCTTCGGAAGAAAAAACTTCGTTGCAAACGTTGTATGGCAGAAACGAACTTCACCAGATGCTAGGATTGACTTAGGCGATGCTCACGACAGCATTCTTGTATACGGGCGCGACAGTTCACGAAGCGCTTTCAACCGCGTGGCACTTGATCCAGCAATGAGATCTGGATTCAAAAATTCCGACAATGATTCCCGCGGTCCATGGGCTTCCACAGACTTCAGTGCGCAAGGCTGGCGACCCAACCAAATGTACAAGATTACTACGCCTGGCGGCACGGAGTACGAACCCCCTTCCGGCCGGTGTTGGGTTAATGTTGAGAGCGTCTTCCACAAACTTCTCAGCGAGGGTCGAATGTGGTTTGGGAAGGACGGCCGTGGCCGACCTCGTGTCAAAACATATCTTTCCGAAAGTGAAGGCATCCGATCTTGGACATGGTGGCCGCATGTGGAAGTGGGTAACAATCAAGAAGCCAAGAAAGAGATCAATGACCTGTTTGGTGCAGAGGCGGGTTTTGAGACTCCAAAACCCGAACGTTTGTTTCAGCGTGTTGTCATGATCGGCACGAATCCCGGCGACATTGTGTGCGACCCGTTTCTTGGCTCCGGCACAACGGCGGCGGTGGCGCACAAGATGGGGCGGCGCTGGATCGGGATCGAGATGGGTGAGCACGCGGTGACACACTGCGCGCCGCGCTTGCGGAGAGTGATCGAGGGTGAGCAGGGAGGAATCTCCGAGGCAGTCAAGTGGAAAGGCGGCGGCGGTTTTCGCTTTTATCGGCTGGGGCCGGCGATTACGGACGAGGCGGGCCGCATCAATCCTGCCATTCGGTTTCCGACGCTGGCGGCGCATGTGTGGTTCTCCGAGACGCACACGCCGTTGACCAAATCGGGCAAGTCGCCGCTGCTGGGCGTTCACAAGGGCACGGCGATTTACCTGCTTTACAACGGCATTCTGGGCGACAAGAAGTCGAACACGCTGACCGGCCGGGTCCTGCGCGATTTGCCGCCGCACGACGGTCCGAAGGTGATTTTTTCGGAATGCACAAGCTTGGGCGACGATCGCTTGCGGCGCGAGAACATCATTTTCAAGCATATTCCGTATGATATCAAAGGCCGGTGACTTATGCGATCCTTGGCTGATATGATAATCACATCACGAAATATGTTGGTGATAAGAACGAGAACCGGATGGAGGGCCCGTGATGCAGCCGCTGCAGACAAAATCCCCCGGCGCACGCGGCATGCGCCACCCCAATCTCCCTTTCGTAAAGGGAGTACCCCGGCTTGGCGGGGGGAGGGATTTTTCCGAAAGGGGGACGTCAGATGCGCAAACATTCAGCGGCTCATGAAGCGGTTTTGTGATTCTATGATGATTAAGGAACGCTGATGTCCAAGAACCATGCCTCAAGAATTCTGAATGAGCAATCCTTCGCCCGATTAGTCGGGAAGTTGCGTGTGCTGGTTCAACAGGCCCGCCAACAGGCCCTGCGCGCGGTGGATGTGGTACAGGTGCGGACGTGCTGGGAGATGGGGCGGCACATCGTCGAGTTCGAACAGGGCGGCGCACATCGCGCCGTGTACGGAGAAAGTTTGCTGGAACGGCTGGCCGAGCGGTTGACGGCGGAGTTCGGGAAAGGCTTCGACGCCTCGAATCTGTACAAGACGAGTCAATTCTTTCGGCTATTCCCAAAATTAGACGCACTGCGTCCTGAATTGAGTTGGACGCATTACCGTTTGCTGTTGCGCGTAGAGGATGCCGCGGCGCGCGAATGGTACATGACGGAAACGGCAACGCAGAACTGGAGCACGCGCGCCTTGGAGCGGCAGATCGGCACACTGTACTATGAAAGACTTTTAGCCAGCAAGGACCGCGCGCCGGTGCGGGCCGAGGCGGTTAAGAAGGTGGTTGAGTCTGATCGCTCGCCGCGCGAGTTTGTGCGCGATCCGATCATGCTGGAGTTTCTGGGTTTGCCGGACACGGGGCGCTTGCTGGAATCGAAATTGGAGGGCGCGCTCCTGGCGAAGCTGCAGAATTTTTTGCTCGAACTGGGCAAAGGGTTTGCGTTTGTTGCACGACAACAACGCATCAGCAGTGAGAGCAAGGACTTCTACCTGGATCTCGTCTTCTACAACTACTTGCTGAAATGTTTTGTACTGTTCGACCTGAAAACCGATGAGTTGACCCACCAAGACATCGGCCAGATGGATATGTACGTGCGGATGTATGACGACAAACGGCGCGGTGTGGAAGACAATCCCACCGTGGGGGTCATCCTCTGCGCCCGGAAAGACGAGACCGTGGTGCGCTACTCGATTTTGCACAAGCACAAACGCTTGTTTGCCAGCCGCTACAAACTGGTGCTGCCGTCCGAAGCGGATTTGCGCACGGAACTCATGCGCGAACAGCGCCTGCTGACGGCGTCAGATGCACCTAATGCACCGCCACGCACCGGGCGAAAGCGCAAACCGTAAAACCTTGAGACGGGCGATGTTCAAACCGAAAGAATACCAGGAAACGACGCTGAACGTGCTGGCTGGCTATCTCGAAGCCGCCCGGTTCGACGGCCCGCGGGCCGCGTTCGACGCCACACCGCGCGAAGTGCCCAAGCCGTGGAACAAACCTTACGCACCGCTGGAACACCTGCCGGACACGCCGTATGTCTGCCTGCGCCTGCCGACGGGTGGCGGCAAGACCTTTCTTGCAACGCAGACAGTGAAACTGGGCGCGAAGTTCCTGGGGCGCGAACACAATCCCCTCGTGCTGTGGCTGGTGCCGACCGATGCGATCCGCCGGCAGACGCTCGAGACGCTCCAGATGCCAGGCCATCCAAACAAGGAAACACTCGAGACCGACTTTGGCGAAAACAAAGTGCGGGTCTTGGACATCGAAGATTTTGCCGAATTGACGCCGCAGGATTTCCGGGACAAGGCATGCATCGTGATCAGTTCTTTTGCCGCGTTGCGCGTCGAGAAAACCGAGGGCCGCAAGTTCTACGAGCACAAAGAAACATTAGAGCCGCACTTCGCCGCCGTGCCGGCCAACACGCCGGGTCTCGAAGTTCACAGTGAAGGACCGGAAGCCGGGAAAATCAAGAAGTCGTGCGCGAACATCATGGCGCTGATCCGCCCGCTGGTGATCGTCGACGAGGCGCACAACGCGAAAACAGAGTTGAGCTATGACGTGTTGAACCGGGTGCGGGCCGGCTGCGTGATCGAGTTCAGCGCGACGCCGGCCACAGACTCAAATGTGCTGCATCATGTTTCGGCATCCATCTTGAAGGCCGAAGCAATGATCAAGCTGCCGATCATGCTGACCGAATTTCCTTCCTGGCAGGAGGCGCTGACGGACAGCATCCTTCAGCGCAAGAAGCTGGAGGAGCTTGCCCGAAGTGAGCCGGATTTTGTCCGCCCAATCGTATTGATTCAGGCGGAGAGCAAGGATCGGGATGTCACGGTCGAAGTAGTTGAGAAATTTCTCGTCGAGCACGGCAAGATCGAGCGCGAGCGGATCGCCATTGCGACGGGCACGCAGCGAGAGCTTGATGACGTAAAGCTGATGGACCCGGCCTGCAAGATCGAGTTTGTGATCACGGTGCAGGCACTGAAAGAGGGCTGGGATTGCCCGTTTGCCTATGTTTTTTGCTCGGTTGCCACGGTGCACAGCACGAAAGACGTCGAGCAGCTTCTCGGGCGCGTTTTACGCATGCCCTGGGCGACGCGGCGGACAAATGAGGAACTGAACCGGGCATACGCCTTTGTCTCGAAGGCCTGCTGGCCGCAGGCAGTGAACCTGCTGCACGACCGGCTGGTCAACATGGGTTTCGACGAAGTGGAGGCTGCGCAATATCTCAAGCACGAGGAAGCGCAATTGCCGCACATTGACGAGCCGGAACCGCCGCAACTGGTGTTGACACTCTGCGAGCCGCCGGCGCTGGATGGCCTGCCCTATGGGATTCGCAGTCAGGTATCCGTCAGCCGCGACGAGTCAGGCACGTACTCCGTCAGCATCGCCGGGGCGATCTCGCCCGAGGCTGAAGACAAGATTGTTGCGGCGGCGGCCCCGACCGAACAAGCGGCCATCCGCAAGAGACTCGCCGCGCGACGCGAACAGATTCTGACGCAGCCGCCGGAACGGCCCAAGGGCACTCCATTTCGGGTGCCGCAGTTGTGTTTGCTGATTGATGGCGAACTTGAGCTGGCACAGCAAGAGCACTTTCTCTCGCCGGATGGCTGGAATCTTCTTGACTACCCGGCCGAATTGAGCGAAGCCGAGTTCCGCGTGGAAGAGCGCACGGATTGTTACGAAATTGACGTGCAAGGCAAGCGGCTTATCGAGCGCCACGTGAACACCCAGTCCGCTTTCGCCTTTGCCGAAGTGCCCACAAATTGGACTGAGCTGCAGCTTTCGCGCGAACTGGACCCGCCTTTGCGCCAGAAAGACATAAGGCAGAAAGTGCTGCTTGAGTTCATTCGCCGGACGCTGCGCTACCTCGAAGAGCGCCGGAAAATAAGTTTGAACACGCTCTACCGTGTGCGCGTGCCGCTGGAACGCGCCTTGCGCGAGAAGATCGCGCAGTATCGCCAAACCGCTTTCACGAAAGGCTACCAACTGCGGCTGTTCAGCGCCGAAGCCGTTGTGGAAACCAGCTATAAATATGCGTTTGACTTTGATCCTGACAACTACCCGGCGACGCTGCACTACAACGGCGGGTTTAAGTTTCAGAAGCATTACTACAAAGGCATGGTCGGAGAATTCGATAGCAAGGAAGAACTGGAGTGTGCCAAGGTGATTGAAATGTGCTCGCGTGTTACGCGCTGGGTACGCAACGTGCCGGGCATGTTCGGCCTGCCAACAGCGACCGGCAATTTTTACCCAGACTTTGTTGCGGAACTCGATGACAGCCGCATGCTCGTGGTGGAGTACAAAGGCGGACACCTTATCGAACACGACCAGCAAAAGAAGAACATTGGCGAAAAGTGGGCAGAGAAAAGCGGCGGCAAGGCGATTTTTCTTTGGGCAGTGAAGAAAGACGCCGAAGGGCGCGAGGTGTGCCGGCAACTGGAAGACAAGATCGCCGGCCGGTAGGCGGGCGCAGCGTCACTAATGTAGTGTCTCTAACATTGTTTTACCTTTGACCACCAAGGCAAAATTGCAGAAAATCCCCCAACCCCAATCTCCCTTTCGTAAAGGGAGTACCCGGCTTGGCGGGGGAGAGATTTTTCCCAAAGGGGGACGGCTGCGACCCCCAACCCTCTTTTTATGAGACCCCAGATCCAGCGGTTTGTTTGTGCTGTTGCTCCCCGCCGATCGCCGCCGTTGGCGGGATCGGTGGAAGCAGAGAAAATGGCGCCGGCGCGTTTTTTTCTCAATCTCATTCACCCACGACGCGAGGTCGTGGGGGTCTCAGCACATCCACCCGTACTACCCGTGTGCGCGCTTGCGTTCGCCGTGTTTACTGAAGTGTGCCTTGGTTATGGTTTTGGCACCGCCATATCTAGGTAAGACCTATACTAGCGCCGGCATTTACGCCGGAGCACACCACAAGACAGACAACCCCATGAGAAAAATCTACAAAGGGATCCTCGGCGCGGCGCTGCTTGGCGCCGGCGTTGCCGCGGCTGCCGTCGCGAGCAATGCGTGGAGCCATGTCAAGCGCGGCGTGTTCCGCGCCGAAGTTGCGCAGGTCAACATGCAGGAGCACACGGCTACATTCTGCAACAACGGAAAGCAAATGACGCTGGCGTTTGCCGACCTGGCCACCCAGGATCACGCGCGGCTGACGGCGGTGTGGCTCGCGCAGTTGCCGCGCTATACGCTGGAAGGGACGGTGATCTGCAAGGTTCCCGACAAGGGCAGCGTGGGCGTCAACGGCAGCGGTACGATCGAGGTGGCGGTGTATGATCCGCGGCGGAGCACCGTGCTGGCCAAGGTCGCCAGCGCGCCGTGCCGCCTCACGCTTAGCAACAAGGACTCGTGCAAAATCGTGGTGACGTTTGCCTGCAGCAATGTGCCATTGGACACGACCCAAGCGGCGCAAGTGACGGTGCGGTTTTATGGGCAGATTGGCAAGCGGCCCTACAAAAACGTGGTTGCCAAGGCCCTTCTGACGTCGCTCAATCCGGACGCCACGCGGAAGATTGCCGTGCGGGATTTGGCGATTGACATGCGCAAGTCAGATTTCAACTGAGGGCTGCCGCACCCGGCGCCGAACTGCCCAGATCCGGCGACTCGGACAGCAGCGGAGGTCAGAAGGCCATGTGCAGGTCAGTAACATCAGTAGCGCATGGTTGGCGGGTGGGTGCCGCCGAGACGGCGGCGCTACTCGTAGCGCCCGCGTCCCGCGGGCAATGCTGCGCAGCGAGTCGCTGGATCTGGGAACTGCCGCGGGGGCGCGTCAATAGCGGACGCGATCGCGGCGGGACGGGCGGCGGAGCGAGACGGTATCCAGGCATTTCGTAGTCATGCCGTAGTAGCCGTACTGCGAGAAGGCCTGAAAGGGATAGAGCGAATAGCCGGGAATGTAGTAGAACAGGTCGGCGGGATTGTCGTGCTGCACATACTCGACCGCACCCCAGCCGCCGCGGGCGAAATGATCCACCTCATAGCCGCGCTGAACCAGCGCCTCGGAGGCCTTGCCCATGGCGGTGAACGGCGCAACCGCGGTGTCGCCCACGGCCGCGAACGGCAGGGCGACGCTGGCACCCACCTGCTTTGAGGTGCTGCAGGCGGCCGGCGCGAGGCCCAGCAACGCCAGCGTCACAAGGAAGCGTGCGTGAGGGAAGCTGAACATATTCATCGGGCGCGCACCTGGATGTCGAGATAGGCATTGATGGTTTTACGCAGGTCGCCGTTTTGGCGCGCATGCAGGAGCACGCGATTGAGTTTCTCATAGAGAAAATCGCCGCGCTCTTGCTTGCTGACGGCCCACGCCAGACTTTCGTCGGTCAACTGCCACGGCAGCGCCTGCAACTCGGGATATTCCTTGACGGCATACAGGACATAGGGGCCGTCGTCAATCAGCATGTCGATCTGGCGCGCGCGCAGGGCCGCAATGGCCGCCGGCGCATCGGCAAAGGCGACACACTCGGCCTTCGGCATGTTTTCCTTGACGTACATTTCACCGGTGGTGCCGCTGAGACAGCCGGCGCGCCCGCTGGATGTGGCCAGCGCGCCTGCTTCGGTGATGCGCGCGGCATCGGCCTGGCGCAGCAACGCCATCTGGCCAATGTGCATATACGGAACGGTGAAGCGCACGACTTCGCGGCGCGCATCGGTGTTGCTCAAGCCGGACATGATCACGTCAATATCACCGCGTTCGAGGCGTGGCACCAGATCCTCGAACGGCATTTCGACAAACTGGATCGGGCAGGCCAGCTTGGCGCCGGCATAGGCGGCCAAGTCGGCCTCGATGCCGCGCAGCGTGCCGTCTTGCTTGTAAATCACGGGCGGATAATCGGGTGCGACGCCGATGCGCAGGGTCGGGCTTTGATCGACCTCTGTGGTAGTGGTGGTGGTGGTGCTGCAGCTGGTCAGCAGCACGGCGCTGGCGCAGAGGAAAAGAAGGCAACGCGACATGATGAAATCCTTGGGCTGGTGGCGATGAGCTGTGGGCGGCATGCGCTATTAAAGCAGCGTTTCAAACACGCCGGCTTTGGTGCTTTGCACTTGCCGCACGGCCGCAGGAAACTGGCTGGTGTGATAATACAAATTGCGAACGGTATAATCGGAGCTGGTGTTCGGGCCGTTGGTGCGGCGCGGGCCGCAGGGCTCGACCGTGGTCAGCAGTTCGACGACCGGGCTGACGCGATACTTGTAGGCATCCTTGCGGACGCGCGGCTGCCCGATATACTTGCGTTCCAGTTGGGTCAGAATATGGTTGCGTTTGTCAATATCCACGGGCGAGAAGGTCATTTCGATGGCGACGGCGCGGTCGTCCTTGTCAAAAAAGACTGTGCGGATGATGTTCACTTTGAAGCCGGGGCGCACATTCCCGATGCCGAGTTTCTCTTCCGGCACGGACAGCAGCAGGCAGCGCGTCGTGTCCAGGTCGTTGACCGGCGAAGACAACACGTGATAGCGCGCATCAATGTTGGTGACGGCCGCCTTGGTCATGCCCAGCGTGACGCCGCCGATAACCACATTGGTGACGCCGGCCACCCAGGCGGGGACGGTCACCGGCTCGCCCGCGCCGACGGGTGCTGCCGGCAGCAGCGCCAGCGCGCACAGCAGGCTTGGCAGTACAAGGATCTGTTTCACTGTGCAGTTCTCCATCGCGTGAACCATGAAATTCGTTACGCAGCAAGTATAGCAGAAGCGGCGCGCAATGGCAACTGTGTGGCGCGTCCCAGATCCGGCGATACCAACACCACAGCAAAGGCAACACCAGTAAACACGACGAACGCAAGCGCGCACACGGGTGGAGTGGGTGGGTGTGCTGAGACCCCCACGACCTCGCGTCGTGGGAGCAACAGCACCAACAAACCGCCGGATCTGGCTACAGGCAGAAACCAGCGGGAGGTTCTGCATGCAAAGAGTGTGGGAGCCGCCTCC
>Ga0247842_10007450_pt1 | contig 11847 bp, 10 predicted proteins | sample LaCruzMarch2015__3_FD_192411 | JGI IMG/M metagenome (GOLD analysis project Ga0247842, IMG submission 192411) | Freshwater microbial communities from meromictic Lake La Cruz, Castile-La Mancha, Spain - LaCruzMarch2015_19m | ecosystem: Environmental > Aquatic > Freshwater > Lake | place: Spain...
TAGACGTTTTTAGGCCGTGCGGTGAACTGATTATTATAGCACGACAATCCGATTTTTGGTAGCGCCATTGAGCCCTTTCAACGCCCACCATCAACGTCGGCGCGTCCGCGCCTGTTCGGCCTCGCGGTCCATCTGCTCGCGCACCTCGTCACTCCAGTCCGCGGTGCTGCGCCGATTGAGCGGACGCAGGCGCTCTGAGTCCCGCACGTCCTTGCCCAGACCCTGCAGGGCCCCGGTCAGCTCGGCGGCCAGTCCCTCGACCGGAATGTCGTCCAGGAAGGGCGCCACGCTCAGCCGCTGGAGATAGTCGAAATGCGGGTGGTCACGCCAGCGCTCGATCAGCGTCGCCTTGTTGATGGCTGGATAGGCAGTGACGGCATCCACCAATTGGGCCAGGATCTCCACCCCGGGACCCTCACAGCGGCGCCAGTCGTCCTCTTGGGCCAGCGCCACGGGCGCCAGTTCAGGGTGATCGAGCAACAGGGCGATGGCCAGGGCGACGCGGGTCGGACGGGCCGGACGCGCGAGCGGGCGGTCCGCACGGCGGCGCGCCCCGGCCCGGGCGGCGCGTCTGGGCTCGATCCCCGCCAGGGCCGCCAGACGCCCCTCCAACATGTCCCGGTAGATGCCGTCGGGTACCTTCGAGATCAATGGCTTTGCCAGGGTCACGAGACGGGCGCGACCGTCCCGGCTGACCATGTCGACCTGACCGGACAGATGGTCGAAAAAGACCTCGGAGAGCGGCGTCGCGGACCCCAGACGCCGCTCGAAGGCCGCCTGGCCCTCGGCGCGAACCAAGGTGTCCGGGTCCTCCCCCTCGGGCAGGAAGAGGAAGCGCAGCGACTGGTTGCCGGTAGCCAACGGCAGGATCGTCTCCAGGGCCTTCCAGGCGGCCCCGCGCCCGGCATTGTCCCCATCGAAGCAGAACACCAGTTCCGGGGCCGAGCGCAACAAAACCTGTAGATGCTCCAAGGTGGTGGCGGTCCCCAGGGTCGCAACCGCGTAGTCGATGCCGAATTGGGCCAGCGCGATGACGTCGAGATACCCTTCCACCACCAGCAACCGGTCCAATTTGCGCCGCGCCTGCTGTGCCTCATAGAGACCGTAGAGTTCGCGGCCCTTGTGGAAGACCGGTGTCTCCGGTGAGTTCAGATACTTCGGCTTGCCGTCCCCGAGCACCCGGCCGCCGAAGCCGATCACGCGCCCCCGGCGGTCGCGGATCGGGAACATGATGCGGCTGCGGAAGCGGTCGTAGCGCTTGCCGTCCTGCTCGGTGACGAGACCGGCCTGGGACAGGCGCTCGCGCGCCGCCGGGTCGGTCCCGAGGCTGGCCAGCAGGAAATCCCAGCCGGAGGGGGCGAAGCCGAGGCCGTAGCGGGCGGCGATCTCCCCGCTCAGGCCCCGGCCCTTCAGGTAGTCGATGGCCTGAGGCGCCTCCGGGTGCTCGCGCAGTTGGCGGCGGTAGACCTGGGCGGCCTGCTCCAGCAGGGCATAGAGCGGCGTCTGGTCCGGGCCGGTCGGCGTCGCGGTCCCCTCGGTCGGGACCTCAAGCCCGGCGCGCCGGGCCAGGTCCTCGATCGCCTCGCGGAAACCCAGACGGTCGTACTCCATGAGGAAGCCGATGGCGGTCCCATGCGCACCGCAGCCGAAGCAATGGTAGAACTGTTTTTCACGGCTGACCGTGAAGGACGGGGACTTCTCGTCGTGGAAGGGGCAGCGCGCCTGATAGTCCTTCCCGCCCTTGCGCAGTTGGATGCGGCCGGCGATCAGCTCGACGATGTCGGTGCGGGCGAGGAGGTCGTCGATGAACTGCGGGGGGATTCTGCCGGCCATGCGTTCGCGTCAGGGCAGTCGCGGGAGACCCGTGGGCGTGGGGCGAACCCCGTCAGACCCCGAGACGGCGCTTCACCTGGGCGCTGACGGCCCCCATGTCCGCACGGCCCTGGACCTGGGGCTTCAAGAGCGCCATGACCTTGCCCATATCGCTCATCGCGGCGGCGCCGCTCTGCGTGACGGCCGCCTCGACCAGCGCGGCCAACTCGGCCTCGTCCAGTGCCCGCGGCAGGTAGCCCTGGATGACCTCGACCTCGAAGCGCTCGACATCGACCAAGTCCTGACGACCGGCCGCACCGAACTGCTCGATGGAGTCGCGCCGCTGCTTCATCATCTTATCGAGCACGGCCAACACCTGGGTGTCGTCCAGTTCGATCCGCTCGTCCACCTCGCGTTGCTTCACCGCGGCCAGGATGAGCCGGATGACCCCGAGGCGGGTCTTCTCGCCCGCCTTCATGGCGGTCTTCATGTCGGCCTGGATTTGCGCCTTGAGCATGGTAGCGAAGCTCTGCGGTTGGAGAGAAAATTCCAGGTCACCGGCCCCGGCGGCGAGCCACGGGCACATGACCGGCAGTTACGCTGGCGGGAGGGGTGACGCTGGTGGAACGACTCCCCTGGGGTAGCCCAGGGGGCGCTGCGCGTGGGGGATCGGCGAGGCCGATCGGGCGCGCTCAGTAAGGACGTTCCCAGCGGCGCGACTCGCGCTGCAGCTTCTTGTGGTGACGCTTCACGGCGGCCGCCTTCTTGCGCTTGCGCTCGGAGGTAGGCTTCTCGTAGAACTCACGACGACGGACCTCGGCGAGCACACCTGCCTTTTCGCAGGAGCGCTTGAACCGCCGCATGGCGACTTCGAATGGCTCGTTTTCTTTGACGCGGACGCTGGGCATGGGGTCCTTGTGTCTCCAGAGGATGTGTTGGGCTGAAATTTAGCCTTAGGATTTTAGCCGAAGGTGACGGGTGATTGCAAAGGGAGAGAACCTGCCCGGCCAGCCGGTCCGCACGGTGGACCCTAAGCCGTTGATTACCCGGTGCCAAACCCAGGCTCAGGGTCATGTCGTGTCCTCGACGCCGCGACCGACCCTCATAGCCTGTCCCTCGTGGCGTGCTTCGCAATCCGTCCACCCGCCGGTGGCGTGCCTCAGGACCCCGCGAGGGCAGCGCCCAGGGACCGCCAGCCGGTGAGCACGAAGCGGCCCGGGACCCACACTTCGTCGACCATGCCCTGGAGCCAGGATAAAGAGGTCCGGCCAGCGCTGGGCCTCGTCGAAGACCGCGCCCGCGGCGAACCGCGCCAGGAAACCCCGGGGGTCCTCCTGCGCGAAGGCGCGCTCGGTCGGGTCCTCCAGACTGACATAGGGCCGGTCGGCGAAGAGCGCGCGGGCGAGCGTAGTCTTGCCGGACTGGCGCGGGCCGGTCAGGGCGAGGATCGGGAAGCCGGCCGCCAGGCGGCGCAGCGTGGGTTCGATCTGGCGATAGATCGTCCTATTTGTTATACAAATCGACAGTCGGATTATCGATTAGTATAAGAATGCCCGGCATCAGCCGACGATCGGCCGCGGGCCGGCACGCCAGGACTGCTCCATGCGGGACCGCCGCGGGCGCCCTCGTCCCTGGAAAGAGCAGTTATCCACAGATGAACACAGACTATTCATTTGCTTACGCTTGGCCGGGGACTCACCGTGCCGGTGATTGTGACAATAGCGATAAGCGCATGACTATTCGTAGAAACTCTTGGTTAATCTGTGTTCATCTGTGTTCATCTGTGGATTCTGGGTTGTCCCACGCCCGCGGCCGGCATAACATCGATACCATCCGGGGACCCTGCGGTTCTCGGCAATCCGGAGCAGCAAACCATGCGCGTCCTCGGCATCGAGACCTCCTGTGACGAGACCGGCGTGGCCATCTACGACTCGGTCGGCGGGCTCCTGGCCCACGCGCTCTACAGCCAGATCGCGATCCACGCCCAGTACGGCGGCGTGGTGCCGGAACTGGCCTCGCGCGACCATGTGCGCAAGACCCTGCCATTGATCCGGGAGGTGCTGGAGAGCGCCGGACTGGCCGCGGGTGACATCGACGGGGTGGCCTACACCGCGGGTCCCGGGCTGATCGGCGCCCTGCTGGTGGGCGCGGCCCTGGGGCGCAGCCTGGCCTGGGCCTGGGGGGTGCCGGCCATCGGCGTGCACCACATGGAGGGGCATCTGCTGGCGCCGCTCCTGGAGGATCCGGCCCCGGCCTTTCCCTTCGTCGCGCTCCTGGTCTCCGGCGGTCACACCCAACTGGTGGACGTGGCCGGGGTCGGCCGGTACCGCATCCTCGGTGAATCCCTGGACGACGCGGCCGGCGAGGCCTTCGACAAGACCGCCAAGATCCTGGGGCTGCCCTACCCCGGCGGCCCGGAACTGGCGCGCCTGGCCGAACAGGGCGACCCGCGGCGCTTCCGCTTCCCCCGCCCCATGACCGACCGCCCGGGACTGGACTTCAGCTTCAGCGGGCTCAAGACCTTTGCGCTCAATACCCTGCACAACGAGATCCCGGGCGCTGCCGACCCCGCCCAGACCCGCGCCGACATCGCCCGCGCCTTCGAGGATGCGGTGGTCGACACCCTGGTGATCAAGTGCCGCCGGGCACTGAAGGCGAGCGGGCACCGCCGCCTGATCCTGGCCGGCGGGGTCAGCGCCAACCGGCGCCTGCGCCGGGAGATGGACAGCGCCATCGCGTCCGTCGGGGGTGAGACCTACTACCCGCGCCCGGCCCTGTGCACCGACAACGGGGCCATGATCGCCTACGCCGGCTGGCAGCGGCTGCGCGCCGGCCAGCACGAACCCCTGAGCTTCGCGCCGCGGGCACGCTGGGCGATGGAGTCGTTGCCGGGGCTGGGGGAGGATTGTCCGCAAATGAACGCAAATGAACGCAAATGAAGAAATTCCCATGAATCGAGGGGGAGACGCCAGCCATCCTGTCGGAGTCCCTGACCGAGATTTGAACAGTTGTATTATTTGCGTTTATTTGCGTTCATTTGCGGACAATTATTCTTGATCGGGGTCACCGCCGCCGGCGCAGGAAGGGGATCAGCACCGCCGCCGTCTCCGCCGGGCGCTCCATCATGGGCAGGTGTCCGGCGCCCGGCAGGGTGATCCGGGTGCTGCCGGGCAGGCGCCGGTGCAGTGTCTGGGCGCCCGCCACGGCGTAGATCCCGTCGGACTCGCCCCACAGGATCAGCACCGGGACCGATACCTTCAGCGGACGGTCCAACACCCGGTCGTACAGATTCACGCTGTCCCAGACCTGCTGATAGTGCCGGTTGCGCGCCACATAGTCCTTGATCAGGGCCTCGCGGACCGGCGTTGGGACCGGCGGCGGCGTGGCAAACAGCAGGCGCAGTTCCAGGTCCAACTGGTTGTCATCGATGGGAATGAAGGGATTGACCCCGTCCTGGATCGCCTGCCGGACCCCGGGCGCCCAGTCCACCACCCCCAGCGGCGGGCCGATGAAGGCCAGGCGGCGCACGCCCCGCGGGTGACGCTGCACATAGAGCGCCGCGATGGTCCCGCCCATGGAGTTGGCGGCCAGGGCGAATTCGTGCAGCCCCAGGGCGCCGATGAACCGGTGCAGCAGGTCCACCTGGTGCTCCAGGTCGTAGTCGGTGACGGGGAAGTCGGTACTTTCACCGAAGCCCGGCAGGTCGGGCGCCAGCGCGTCGAAACCGGCCGCCGCCAGGGCGCACAGCAGCGCGTGCCACTGCTGCCTCTGGGCGAAGAGCCCGTGCAGCAGCAGGACCGTCGGCCCCTGACCGGCACGGCTGTAGTGGACGACCCCGCCGTCCAGCGGTAGGGAACCGGCGGCAATCTCACAGGCCGGCGGCGCGACCTGGGTATCGGCCAGGGCCGCCCCGCCGCAGAGCAGCAGGGCCAGGAGCCAGAAGAATAGGGACGGGGCACGAAGGCGGCGCGGGACGCCGTTAGCGATTGTCATACCGTGACCTCGGTTGCGGCGGCCCAGGACGCCCGGAGCACCGGAGGAGGAAAATTTCGGTCCGCAAATGAACGCAAATGAACGCAAATCAAGAAATCTGGTTGCCGGCCGCCGGGGACCCGACAAGCAGTACCCTGCTAAGCTCCAGTCCCATTTGCGTTAATTTGCGTTAATTTGCGGACAATGACTCTCTAGCTTCTAGCTTGGGCCGCGACCGGGATCAGTCCTGATCGGCGGGACCCGCCTGCCCCGTCAGGCGCCCCTCGCGCCCGGTGAGCAGCTTCTCGATATTGCTGCGGTGCCGCCAGATCAGCAGGCCCGTCATCACCAACTGCATCCCGATCAGCACCGGCGGCAGGCCCATGAGCCAGACGATGAGCGGCGCCAGGGGCATGGAGATCAGGGCGGCGAGCGAGGAGAACTTGAGGACCTTCGCCACGAAGAGCCAGATCAGGGCGACCGGCAGGCCGACCGGCACCCAGAACCCGAAGACCGCGGCCCCGAGCCCGAACTGCACGCCCAGGGCGGTGGCCACCCCCTTGCCCCCCCGAAAGCCGAAGAAGACCGGAAACAGGTGCCCGATGAAGGCCGCGAGCCCGGTCATCGCCAGCACCGCGGGGCCGACCCCCAGCAGGTGCGCGGCCAGCATCGGGATCAGCCCCTTCAGGCTGTCCCCGAACAGGGTGATCGCCGCCGCCTTCTTCCCGCCGATGCGCAGGACATTGGTCGCCCCCGGGTTGTTGGAACCCTGGGTGCGCGGGTCCGGCAGCCCCATCAGTCGGCAGACGATGATGGCGCTGGAGATGGAGCCCAACAGGTAGGCGGTGACGACGAGTGCGGCGGCGATAATCATGGACGCGCATTGGAACCGGGAAGCCGCACCGGGTCAAGGACCGTTCTCTTAGACCTATCCAAACCTACGCATAGGTAGCTTCAGTGCTAAGTTCCTGCTTCAACGAGGCTGCCCGGGGAAACGGCTTGGTTTTCGCCAACAAAGCTCCCCTTGGTGGAGAGCTTTACGCCGATGAGGCGACCGCATGCTCCCCCAGGTCTCACGAACCTCTCCACAGGCTGCCACCGCGGAACTCGCGGCGGACCCAGTGCGTGGGAAACCCACTGTTTGGGAGCCCCATGCTCCCACAATTCTGTCTTGAATTCTACGTCAGTTTTGATGATGATTAGGCAGAATTGCGGACCAGCGGACCAGCGGACCAGCGCCCTCGCGCTCGGCACGCCGGCTGCACCGCGACTGCGCCCGCGGTCCAGGCAACTATTGGATCATGACAAGCGGTGAACCAGCCCCCTCGGAGCGCAGTTCCAGGGTCGGGCTGCGGGACACGACGAGGGTGAGCGAGTGGTCCAACCGGAACGGATAGAGCACGGACGCGGACGCAAGCCCGGAGACGCTGATGGCACGGCCGGTGTAGCGGATGGCGGCCTCGATGAGCCAGGCGATCAACGCCTCATTGGCGATGGTCGTAGCCGGGTTGCGGATTACACCTCGCCCCTTGTCGACCCGCTCGCAGGTGCCCCAACTCGCCTGCGTCTGGAGCACCCGGTTGGCGGCGCGCCGGGTGACTTCACCCTCGCCGTAGGTCTCGGCCAGGCGGCGATGGACCTCGGCGGCAGTGCAGTCGCCCTGAATGGTCGTGAGACGGCCCACCAACTCGGCGACCTTGCCGAAAAAGGGATAGGCGGCGATGGCCATCCCCCAACAAAGGGCCGCGACGGGCACCTCGGGGAACTCCTGCCAAATACCCAGCCCCCGCTGGGAGAAGCCAATCAACCCTGCGCGTGGGTCCAGCCACAGGCCGTTGAGGACGCTGCGGGTCTTGGTCCTGGACGGTATCCCCAACCCCGCAGCATCCAACAGCGTGTCGATCGCCTCGGCGTCCTGAGCCCCACCGCGCACCTTGAGTGCGCACGTCGCCCAGTCGAGCGGAATGAAGCGATCGAAACCGATCCGGGGCGCGGCGGCCGGGGTCTTGTTCAATGCCCGTCACTCACTTTCACGAAGGGGACTATCACCTCTTCGATCGAGCAGCCGCCGTGCGACACCAGCGCCTCGCCCGGCGTGACGAAGGCGGTCCGGCCAGCGGCGAACAACGGCAGGAAGTCGCGAGGCCAAGCCGGGACCTCAAGGCTGAAGGTTCCAGGGAACTGCCCCGCAGACTCGGCCCGTAACAGCGCACTACGGTAGATCCGTACCCGTTCGCCGCGGGTCTCCGCGATCACTCCCTGATTCGGTCGTCCCACGCCGACGGCCTCGCAATTGCCGTGGTCGGCGGTCAAGTAGACGTGGAAGCCCTGATCGAGCAACAGCGCAAAGAGCCCGTCGACAAAGCCGGACTCACACCAACTCGCGATCTGGCTCGCGATCCCCCGCTTGCCCAGGATGGCCCCGTGCACGATCTCATCGATGGTATCGACGACGATTCCCGCCACCTGGACGCCCGGGTTTGCCAGGGCGACCGCCAGCGCGTCGAGCTGATCGGCGCGGCGAACGCCCTTGCGATAGAGCACCTCTGCGGGGCGCAAGCCCTGGTCCTGCCAGAAACGGGACCACAGGGCCGATTCCCGGTGGGTAGTCTCCAGCGAGTCCGCAAATTCCCGGGGCCGCAGCCCGGCGAACAGGGCCTGACGGGAGACGGCGGTCAGGGTCGGGAGCCAGGCGAAGCAGGCCCCTTGCGCGAACGCGAACCGCGGTGCCCGTGCCGTGACCGCCTCGCGGATCTGTACCCACTGGTCCAGGGCCAGCCCATCGAACACCAGCAGCGCCACCCGTGGCGCTGCGGCGTTGCGGCGCAGGGCCAGGAAGCGCGGGATCTGATGCACCATGGCCGGCGCGGTCGCCGCCGACAGGGACGGCAGGTCCGCATAGTGTTCGGTCATCCAGGCCAGCAGACGTTCATCCGCGAGACGCTGCAACTGCGAAACCTCTGCCCTGAGCCCCTGGGCGCGGGCAGTATCAAGGCTGTGGAAACGGGCGAGGGCCTCGCCGAACCGTCGCGCGAAGGCCCCCCAGTCCCGGTGCGTGGCATCGGTGGTCGGCAGTGTCTCGACCAGGGCTTTCAGGCTGTCCACGACCAGGTTGCGCAGTGCTGCGGGGTCCTTGACGATCCCGGTCGCAATGCTTTTCGAGACAGTGGCCGGCAGGTCGGCGGGCAGGTAGTGCACGGCCAGGGGATGAAGGGTCCCGTCCAGGAACATCGAATCGACCAGGCCCCGAATATCCGGATGAGCGAAGTCGATCGCGATCCTGACCCCGTGCCCCGGCGGCGTTGCCTCCGCGATGCGCGAGCCGGTGACACCCAAGTCATTCAGGTACCGATACCAGGCGTCCTGAACACATCGCAGCGTGCTCGCCTTCGAGGACAACAGCTCGATGATCGGTAATCCCGTGAAGGCGTCGTTGGCCCCGATGATCCGGGCTATATGCTCGATGAGGACCGGGGGCAGTACGAGATCCCGGTGATGCAGCCGCAGCAGTTCCCGCCAGAGGTCATCCATGCGGCTGATCAGGTGCGGGGCGAGGCGGAACACATGGGTCAAAATAAATGCCTTGGTCGCCGCCTCACCAAGCGACCCGGAGGCGTGCCTGGCGTGCGCATCGAACAGTAAGTCCAGATGCTCCGCGGCGATTTGCCTGACCACGCCGTAGCTTAAAGAAGGAAACAGGTTCGCCAGGCTCAGGTGAACCATCCGCGCCTGACGCAGATAATCCCAGGGCAGCGCGTCCGGCTCCGCGCAACACAGATGCAGCACCAGGCTCAAGGCCCGCCCATCCTCACCGCGGTCCCATGCCTGCCGGTAGTGCTCCTCGTACTCGGCCCGAAAGGCTATCGGGTCCTCGAAGGGCAGCACCGCAAACCCACGGGCGCGCAACCCGGCCAGGATTTGCTCATCCAGCAGCACGGCGTCGGGGTCCTCCGCGATCCACAAGCGGGCCAGGTCGGACGGAAACTCACGCAGGATGTGATCGACCCAGACGCTCATGGCGGAAACCAGCCCTGCAGAATACCGACGATCCGGTCGAACGAGGGACATTCCCGGAGACGTTTGATGCTGGCCTGCCGACCGATTTCCTCGAAGTCGCGTGGTGAGATGGTGCGCCTCAAGCCCTTGAGCATCAGGGGCTCGAACAGTTCTTTGGGCTGGTCCTGTTTCAATATTTCCAACGCCTTGCCTTGCTGTTTCGCGAAGGAATGTAACAGCGAGGCGATCTCGTCCACCGTGACCCCGCAATGCTTTGCGAGTGCCGGCTCGCAATACCACAGCCAGACCTCGACCTCGGGCACCAATACGGTAGCGGCACTTCTCCCGGACCAAGAGATGTCATTGAGTCGGCCTTGGACCTCGGTCTCCAGTGCCTGCGGCGTCATCCGATGTTCGCGACCGCAACCGTGGAAGTCCCAAAGCAACAGGGCTTTGTGATACCCGCCCTTCATCATCCCGGTCAATTCGGGGCCGGTTTGTACTATGCCGGGGTCACGTCCGGTATGGCGGTCAATATGAAATTCAATGGGTCGGATGCCCAGCGCCTCAGGTCGCGTCAGCACCGCCCGCATCAGACTCAAGGCATCGGCGTCCGCCGTGTATACCAGTAGATCCTTCATTTCCTGGGTATTCAGCTCAGCAGCCCGGCAGCGAACAACTGTCCCTGGTTTCTTCATTCCAACAGCCCGGCGGCGAAAACCACGCCTAAGTCAGGCATACCGTCCCACTTTTTCAATACAGGATGCTTTGGTCCTGGGACGATGTGAGTCCCCTCTTTGTCCCTGGAGAAGCACAAGAGCGGGTTAATTCCGCATTGCTGGACTACAAGAGGTGAATGGGTCGCGAGCAGTATCTGTCCGCCGGGGATGGCTGATAACGAGCGCAGGATAATCTCCAACGCCTTGGGGTGGACCCCGTTCTCCGGCTCCTCGACCATGTAGAGCGCAGACTCAGCGGGGAGAAAGGCCGGCAGGGTCAGGGCCAACATGCGCAGGGTGCCGTCACTCAAGAGCAAGCTCGGCACATCCAGGCCGTTGTCGTATCGCAGCACCAGGAACTCGGCGTTATCGGCCTGGCGCCGGTCCCAGCCGATGTTGACCAGATCGGGCAGGGCGTAGCGCAGATGGTCCACCCAGCGGGCAACTGCGGAGTCGGGCTCGGCCCAGAGGGGTCCCCTGCTCTGTGAAAACAACCAGAGCATAGCCCGCGAACTTGGCCCTTCCTGGCCGTTGTTACCGATGAGTCGACCCACGACGCGGGCCATGTTGGTCCCGTCCAGATCCAAGTCAGTACCGCGAGTTGTCGGACAGGGCAGGCGCATCGCCCGGCTGTTGAGCTGGATATAACGCACCCCCTGCATCAGGAAGCGCCGCACCGCGTTCGCCGTCGGGTAGCGTTCCTCGTCCGGAGGCGTCAGGGCCAGGGTCGGCTTATCGAGCCCGAAGTTAAACGAATCCTGATAGTTGCCCTTCTCGCGCTGATAAAAGTCCGTTCCCTTGGAAGTCTTGCCAAGCAGACGCTTGGGCTTCACCGTTGGACTGAAGCGCAGCGTCTCGCCTTTTGGCAGCCACGCCCGAGAGTATTGGCGCAGGGCCTCATCATCGATGCAGACACCGAGCTTCGGGTCCTGGCGAACGGCCAGCCGGTATTGTAGAAGGTTGTCCGACAAAGCTGGAAACTCCGCAGAGAGGTCGAGCCACAGCTCGATTTCGACGATACCGCCGCGACGCATCCAGGTCAGGTCATTGAAATCGGCGATGCCCCGCGACTCCACTGCCGCCCCAGGCCCATGGGCCAGACAATCGCGCACGAAGTCGATCGAGTCCAATACGATGGTCTTGCCTACGCCATTCGGCCCGACCAACACCTGAAAGCGCGACAGCGGCAGCGCAGCGAGCGATTGAATGCCTTTGAAATTGCGCAGTGTCAACCCGACAATCATGTCTCGGACTCCAAACGGGTCAGCGCCTGGTCATACCAGAGCAACAGCTTCTCGTCCTCTTGCAGGGCCTCGCCGGGGACCTTGGCGGCGGGGGCGACGATGGC
>Ga0247842_10007453_pt1 | contig 11845 bp, 10 predicted proteins | sample LaCruzMarch2015__3_FD_192411 | JGI IMG/M metagenome (GOLD analysis project Ga0247842, IMG submission 192411) | Freshwater microbial communities from meromictic Lake La Cruz, Castile-La Mancha, Spain - LaCruzMarch2015_19m | ecosystem: Environmental > Aquatic > Freshwater > Lake | place: Spain...
CGAGAAATCTACCAAATGTTGTTGCTACAGCAGGCATTAATGATGCTTGAGAAGCAAAAAAGTCATAGTCTCTTACTAATGTTTTTATTTCAGATTTTGTTTTCCATTTTACAAACTCTGATTTTAGTATGACTTTATCAAAAAGAGGAGAACTATTTTCAAGGAAAGCACATATCTTTTTATTTTTAAGCGGATGGGGAAGAGAGATAAAGAGGTTAATTGTGTTCTTTTTTAAATCAAAATCCCTTAGATTAATAATAAGATCTACAGACTGATCAAATTTTCTCTCCCTTTCTTTCTTTAAGGTTTCTAGTACAGAAATTATTTCTTCTTTATTCATTTTTAGCCTCCTACATAAGAAGAACCAAGGTTCTTCTCATTCACATCTCCTTTAAGAGAGTGTAGTGATAACGGTTGATTATTTTCTAAGAAAATGATGATTTATAAAGGTTTCTTTTAAAAAATCTAGAATTTTTTTCTGAATGCAAACAGGAAAAACTCATCATTATAATTGTAAGAAAAGGAAATTGTATCTGATTTGTATTTTTTTGAAGCGAAAATAAGCCTTACTTTTTCTTCATCTATACACAATTTATATCTTTCTTTGTTATTTTTTATTACAACCCCATTTTCATCTGTCTTATCTGTCGTGTATTTAATTCCAATCCATTTATCCCCTGTTTTTTTATATAGCTCTGCGCCTAATAAAAATCCTTCTGGTTTGTAACCCTGAGCTTTTTCTACTTCTGTTTCAAGCTTAGAACCCCCCTTCAATGAATTTAAAGGATCACCTATTTGGAAGTAGGTTTCAAAATTCCATTGTGATGTGTCTACTTTTTCGTTTCTATTATTCATTTCATTTAAAACATAGGCTCCTGCAACAATTGCTAATGCCCCGCCAACTTTGTCTAGTTCATCTTTAAAATTTAATTCTCTGTAATAAATAGAATGGCCATATTCTCTTGCTGTTAAGGAAGGAGGAACATTGGGATTATGTACCCAAAAAGAGTCTTCACCACTGGATTTTTTTGGAAGAAAAAATAGGGTTGCTGCGGCAAGTGTAAGAATAGCTGCAGTTTTTATTATTGGACTTTTAATTTTCATTTTTCCAATTCTTTAATATATTCCTTTATTCTTTCAAGTATTTGAGGTATAAAAAACTTTTCTATCTTGTTTTCAAAAATTTCAGATAATGGCAAGAAATCAATAATTCTATAATCAGTAGAAACTTTTTCAACTAAAAGAATGTCTCTTAATCTTTTTAACTGCCTTCTTATATTTGAATTTGCAATTCCTTTTTGTTCTAGTTTGAAAGATTTTCTTAAATCTATAACTTTATTTTTTATTTCTTCTTCACTGAGCTCTTTTTTTAGCTTAGATGCTTCAATCAAGATAAAAAGAACATCAACGACAACATCTCTTGAATCTCCTTCTTGCAATAAACCAAATGATAAACAGATTTTTTTTATTAATTCCCTTTCTGTTAATTCATATGGTTTTTCATATCTTCTCAATGTGATTTCGGCAAGAGCAGAATCTTTAATCATAATAAGAAGAACCCATGTTCTTCTTATAAATATTTCCTTCAATTGAGTATATAAAAACTTATAAATATATCCCCCCTAACAAAAAAATGGAATTTGTAGCATTATTATCATCTGGAGAAGGCACATGGGCCCAAGTTGCAGGTTTAATTAAGCAAGGAGAATGGGAAAAAATAATTCTTATCGGCGATGATTTTGCAAAAAAATTCAAATTAGAGAAACCATTTGAATTTATAGAGATAAAATTAAATCAACCAATAGCAATTCTCAAAGATCAATTATCAGAAAAATTAAAAGATAAATTCTCTGGCATGGAAGTTGCTCTTTCTATTGCTTCTGGAACAGGAAAAGAACATATGGCATTGATTTCTGCTCTCTTGAGCATTCCTGTTGGAATAAAGTTTGTTGTTCTGACAAAAGATGGGATAATTGAATTTTAAAAATGACAAAAGATCTTCCTACGATAGTTTATGAGAAATTTCCAGAGATAAAAGAGGACATAGAAAGAAGAGTTTATATGACTGAAAATGAGTGGATTCTTTTTAATTGGGTTGCCCCCCTGATTAAGAGAACAGAAAAGATTTCTCCAAAGGATAGAGAATATTACAGAAAACTCTTTTCAACTATAAAAAATATAGCAGAAAATTTTGATGATTACAAGCAGTCCATTCCAATTTATAGCAAAATTGATCAAGACCCACTGCAGTTTTTGCAATGGACTGGGGCCACAGTAGAAGCTATGATAGATTGCGGGCTTACCCATGAAAAATTTCTGGAAGATGCAAGAAGAGCATTTGAAAGTTATAAAAAACAACATGCATTAGTAATCACAGAAAAGAAATAAACTAAATATTAAATAAAAATTAATGATTAAAATGGAACTTGAAAATATTGCACTTTTTGACATGGATGGAACGCTTTGTGATTATGAAACTGCATTAACAAAATCTTTAGAAGAACTACGATCTCCTTCAGAACCAAAATTTACCGGGCCTGTAAGAGATAATTCTCCAGAATATATAAGAAAAAGGGCTGATTTAATAAGAGCAGATGTAAATTGGTGGGCAAATTTACCAAAATTAAAATTAGGTTGGGATATTCTTGCAATTTCAATAGAATTAGAGTACAGAAATATGATTCTAACTCAAGGACCTAGAAAAAATCCAAACTCTTGGTCTGGTAAGAAAATATGGATAGATAAAAATCTTGGAGAAGATACAGATATAACTATCACAAGGGATAAAGGGCTTATTTATGGAAAAGTTTTAGTTGACGATTTCCCAGGGTATATAGAAAGATGGCTTAAATGGAGAAAAAATGGGCTTGTTATAATGCCTGCCAGTGCAGAAAATGCAGACTATAAACATCCACAAGTCATAAGATATACTGGGGAAAATTTAGAACAGGTTAGAGAAGCAATGGAAAGAGCTAAGTTGCGTTAAGCCTTTACTATCTTCATATCTCGTTTAGTTTTTCCAATTAAAACAACTCTTGATTCTTTTTTTTCTGAGAGAATTTTGTATGTTGGAAGAAATCTTAATAACTGTTTAGAAAACAATTTTATTTCTTTATGTAATGGCATATCTTTGTATGGAATTCTTTTTCTTGATTCACCAACAGCCATATAGCTCTTAACTTCAATAAAATTTGGAGAGGCTTTTTTGATTAATTTTGCATAATCTTTTGCATATTCTTGCTTTAAATTTATATTTTTTACTAAGGTTAGTCTTAAAACAGTTCTTGTTTTTCTGTTTTTTGTTAAATGATTTACAACTTTCAAGCTTTGATTGAATTTTTTCCATGCTTGTTTTTCTTTGCTGTTATGCCATGGTTTGTAAAGCTTTTCATTTGGAGAATTCAAGGAGAGATATAATTGAGTTGGCAAAGCATTCTTTTTTTCTAATTCCTGCAATTTTTCTGGCATTAAGCCATTTGTAACAAGAAAAGAGGTTTTGCCTTGATTCCTTAATTCTTTTATTAGTTCTGCTAATTTTGGATAAAGTGTTGCCTCTCCTGTTAAAGAAATTGCAAATTGTTTTGGATTCATCGCCTCTTTAAATTTTTTTAAATTTGTTTTTTTGCTTCCTTTAAATCCCTGCAAGATTAATCTTTGCTGTTTGATGCAATTTTCTATAATCTTTTTTGGGTCTTCTGGATTTTGAATTTTTTTTGAATCTGTGTAATTCAAATTTCTCCAGCAGTGAATGCATTTATTCTGGCAGTTTAGCAAAGAGCATGACATCTGACAGCATCTATGACTTTTTATTCCATAAAATTTTTCTTTATAACAAACATCTTCATTTCGCAAGGATTTTCTTGTCCATTCGCATATTTTTATTGCACTATGCTTGCCAATAATTCTGTATCCTTGCTTTTCTAAATCTGCTTTAATTTTAGAATTAATTTCCATTTTTTGAATTGATTTTTTATATTTTTTGATTTAATTTGCTAAGATTTTCTTTATACCAATCAATTGTTCTATCTATTCCTTCCCAAATACTTGTTTTTGGTTTGTATCCTAACTTTCTTATGGGTTCTATGTCTAGCTTAACTTGCTGTGGTTGAGCTATTTCTGGAGATTTGAAAATAATCTTGCTTTTGCTTTTTGTTTTCTCTGTTATGTATTTTGCAACATCCAAAACATTTGTTTCTGTTCCAGAAGACAAATTAAACTCCTTGTTTTTTTGTTCCATTGCAATTAAAAATCCATCGATAAAATCTTCTACATAAGTGAAATCAAGAGTTTTGTTTTTGTCTCCAAAGATTGCTATCTCTTTATTTGTCAATGCATTTATTATAAATATATTCATAAGCCTATTTGTCAAATCATTAAAAGGGCCGTAAACTGTTGAAGGGCGGACTATGACATAATCAATTCCATAGCATTGCGAATATGCTTTGACAAGCTCTTCTCCATAAATCTTGCTCGCAGTATATGGGTTTTTTTCTTTGCTTAAAATCCGTGAAGATGAGGTGAAAATTATCTTTTTAATATTATTTTTTCTGCAGAATTCTAAAACCTCAAATGTTCCATCAGAATTGTTCTTATGGCTTGATTCAGGATTTTCTACAGATTTATTTATTTTACAAAAAGCTGCCAAATGAATCATAAAATCAATCTTTTCATTCAGCTTTATTTTTTGGATATCAAGAATATTTTTATTACTCCTTATATCAATTTCTAAAGAAGGTTTCAAACCTCTTTTGGCTAATCTCTTGATAAGAGCAGTTCCTACCAATCCTTTACTTCCAGTTATTATAAATTTCATTTTGCTATGAAATGTTTAATAAAAAAACATTTATAAATCTCTCTTTCTTTTGCTAAGCATGCTTAATTTTTGCTTGAGAAAAGATAAGAAAGCACAGGTAACTCTTTTTGTTATAATTGCTATAGTAATAGTTGTTTTAGTCGTATTATTCTTTTCTCTTAATAAGAAGTTTAATTTTATCGGAAGAGAGCTTTCTGTAAAAGACTCATTGGAAAATTGCATTAATAATAGAGTTGGCATGGTAGATTCTTTGTTATTAAGACAAGGGGGGATTTCAAATCCACAGCACTATTTGACATATAATGGAATTAAAGTTGCATATCTTTGTTATACTGAAGAATATGCTAAGCCATGTGTAAATCAACAGCCTCTACTTAAGGAAAATATAGAGAGAGAATTAACAGACTTTAGTTTTGCTAATATTTCTTCATGTGTAAGCCAAGAAAAGAAAAGACTTGAGAGCAAAGGTTATTCTGTAACTGTTTCTGATTTAACTAAAGGAGATGTTTCGATTACATTATTACCTGGAAGAATTTTAGTTAATCTAAATCTTGCTTTGACAGCAGTAAAAGCAGATAAAAGTGAAAAAATTGATGGTTTTAAGACATATATTAATTCTCCTGCATACGAATACGCATTTTTAGCTAATAAAATAATAAATTCAGAAATAGAAAATGCAGATTTCAACCAAGTTTTATACATGATGCTGCATAGAGGAATTGTTGTAGACAAGATAAGAAGTAATGAGTATGTTTTGTATAAACTTCAGAATAGGAACAGTGATAAGGTTTTTATATTCTTAATTCGTAACTATCCGATCCCACCAGGATTATAATTTTAAAAGTATAAAACAAAAATGAAAAAACAAAAAAACATGCTGAAAGTGAAAAAAGCAGAGGCATTTTCCATAATTTTTACACTAATTATTTCTATATTTGCAATTGCTTTTTTATTGGCTACTCCTGCTCCTCTTGTTTCTGCAGAAACAACTACGAGTACAACAACTTGTTGCGAAAAAACAAACACAGGAGAATGGTGCCAGAATACATTAGCTGGGAATTGTGATTCTGCTTTTTTGTCAACTCCTACATCTTGTGATGCAACATCTTTCTGTAAAACAGGATGTTGTTATTCGAGTTTTACAGGAGAATGCGATAAGAATTCACCAAAGAAATTATGCGAGCAGAGAAATGGAACATTCAACAGTGATGCTTCTTGCAATATTCCGCAATGTTCTCTTGGTTGCTGTGTTTTATTCAATCAAGCAAGTTTAGAAACTCTAGTAAGATGTAAAAGAGTTTCAGCAGAATTAGGATATAATACAGACTGGAGAGCAGATATCACAGATGAAATTTTATGCGCACAAACTTATCAATTAAAAGATGAAGGAGCATGTGTGCATGAAAAAGATTTTGAAACAACATGTGAATTTACAACACGAGAAGAATGCTTAAAAATAAATTCAAATCCAGACGATTTCCATAAAGATTACTTATGTTCTGCTGAAATTTTATCCACAAATTGTGGTCCATCAGACAAAACAACATGTGTCGAAGGAAAAGATGCTGTGTACTATGAAGATACCTGTGGAAATCCTGCAAATATTTATGATTCAAACAAAAGAAATGATCCTGATTATTGGAATAAGGTTGTAACAAAAGAACAAGCTTGTGGTTCTGATGGGAATAGCGCAAACTCTGCCTTGTGCGGAAATTGCGATTACTTTTCAGGAAGCGTGTGTAAAGCATATCAAAGAGGAAAAGACGCAACTGCTCCAAAATATGGAAATAATCTCTGCAGAGATTTGAATTGTTACGATACTTATAATGGTAATGATTATCTACATGGAGAAGCTTGGTGTGTTTATGATGAACAACTTAAAAATGGAACTGCTTTGGCAGGCTCTCGCCAATGGAGACATTTATGTATTGAAGGCGAGGAAAAACTAGAGCCATGTGGTGATTACAGACAAGAAGTTTGTGTTCAAGAAGTAGTTGATAATGAAGGACAAGATTTTAGTTTTTCAAAATGCAGATTAAATAACTGGAGACAGTGTTTAGGTTTAGAATCAAACGAGTGCGCAAAATATCCAGAAGATTGTTTCTGGATGGGTTCTGCTGTTTATAGCGCAAAGACCGAAGAGAAAAAAGGTGGTTGGTTTGATGCAATTCTCTCTCCATTTACAGGGTTACTTGGTTCAGGCAGTAAAAGTTATGCAGAAAGCAAAGGAGCATGCATGCCAATTTATCCTGCAGGATTTAAACCGGGAGAAAACAATGATATTTGCGCTACTGCAAATTCAAGATGTGATGTTTTATACGAAAAAGGTTTGATTGGTAGTTGGAAATGTGTTCAAAATTGCGAATGTTTAACTCAAGAATGGGTTAATGAAAGAAATGCTGTTTGCAATGCTTTGGGTGATTGTGGTGGAAAGAAAAATATAGTTGGTGTTTATACAGACGATGGTTACGGTGTTTCTGGTCCAGGAATAAATAAAAAATCTGTTTCAAGCGGAGTGCAGGCTTCTCAAACAACAACTGCAGTAAAAACAAATGTTAGCAATAGAGATTATTCTGCAACAACTGGAAATGTGATTAGCGGGATGGCTATAACCGGATTTGTTGTTTCTATTAACAGTTTACAGAAAACAGTTGCTGATGCAAAATTAAAAGTTACAACAGCAGAAGCAAAAGTTGCAGAAGCAAATACAAAAGTTACAGAAGCAAATGCTGGAACTGATGAGGCCAAAAAGACAGAAGCACAAACTGCTTTAACTAATGCAGAAACTGCTTTAGCTACTGCAAAAACAGATTTAACAAAAGCAGAAACTGCTTTTACATCTGCAAACCTAGATTATAATACTTTCTCACGGGAACTTGCTGCTTCTAAATATTCTCAAGAAGAGAAAAATAAGTTAGATGCTCAAGCAAAATCAGGAGATGTTAATAATTTAGTTAAGATAACTGCAGAAGTTCTTGCAAATAAGCCGATAAATGAAATACTTACAAACGTTGGATTGGGTGGAACAGGAGCAGCAAAAAAAACATTTTTTGATCCACTTTTTAATCCAGCATCCAAATTAAGTATAATCGCTATGCCCCTTATTTGGTCATTTGCTGTTAGCTTTTTAACAAGCAGTATGGGTGCAGGAACAAGCAATGCATTGACAGCTGCAACATTTTATGGAACATTAACTTATAAAATATTGATGCAAAAAGCAACAACTCAAGCAGCTCAATCTAGTGCAGCAATGTGGGGAATTGGAGTTGGACTTGTAATTTTTGTTTTAACATATAAAGAGCAAAAAGTTAAAACAGTAACATTTACATGCAACCAATGGCAGGCTCCTGTTGGTGGAAAGGATTGTGAGAAATGTAATAAAGATTCAATGAAACCTTGTTCTGAATACAGATGTTCGAGTTTGGGGCAAAATTGTAAGATATTAAATCCAGGAAATATTGGAAATGAAACTTGCGTTAATATAAATCCAAATGATGCAAAAGCTCCGCTAATTACACCATGGCAAAATGTTTTAACAAATGGATTTAATTATATCAATGTTAAACCATGCCCTCCAGGACCTGGATGTTGGAAAGTAAATTATGACAAAGATACATTAGGATGCGCAATTCCTTCTTCACAATTAACATTCGGCATTTCAACAGATGAGCCATCTCAATGTAAATATGATTATAACAGAACAAGTTTTGATAATATGCAATTTACTTTTGACAACGGGCTTTACATATACAATCATTCATTAACATTTAGAAAACCAGGCCCAACAAATGTAAATGATTCTGACGCAGATTCTATTGAGTTCAGCAAAGATGGAAATTACAATTTGTATGTTGTATGCAGAGATGGAAGTGGAAATAAAAATGAAGGACAGTTAGCAATTAATTTCTGTGTTCAAAAAGGTCCTGACATGACTCCGCCATTAGTTGTCAGAACTTCTATAGAAAATAATGCCGGAGTAAGTTTCGGCTCTAAATCTGCTATTGTAGGAGTTTATCTAAATGAACCAGCAGATTGCAAATGGAGTAAAATAGAACAAGATTACAAAGATATGAATAACTCTATGGCTTGTGTTGGAACTTTAGAACAAAAAGAAGCAGATGATACTTACTTATGCTTAGGAAACTTAACAAATATTCAGGATAAAGTTGACAATGTATTTTATTTCAAATGCAAAGATCAGCCATGGTTAACTGATGATTCAAAGAGGAATACAATGCCACAAGGTTATAAATTCACTTTGAAAGGGACAATTCCTCTCAATATTTCAAAAGTTGAACCGAATGGAACAATCTCTGGTGGAAGCGAGCCAATAACAGTCAATTTAAAAGTTGAAACTATAAATGGTTATGACAATGGAAAAGCAAAATGCTATTACAGCCCAACATCAACAAGTTCTGGTTTAGTTGAGTTTTTCAATACAAATAAAGCTGAACATGAACAAACATTAAACCTTGATGCAGGAGTTTACAAATATTATATTCTATGCAGAGATTTAGCTGGAAATGTGGATACAAATTCAACAGAATTTTCAGTTCAAATTGATAATAAGGCTCCTGTTGTTGTTAGAGCATACCGCGAAACATCAACAATGAAGATAGCAACAGATGAAGAAAGCAGTTGTGTTTATGATATTAAGTCATGCAATTATGAATTTAACGCAGGAACAGCCATGACAGGAGAATTTGTTAAAGAACATTCAGCAGATTGGAGAACAGATGTAACTTATTACATTAAATGTAAAGATAGTTTCGGAAACATGCCTGCGCCTGCTTCATGTTCTTTAGTTGCGCATGGGTATGAGATTCAGCAAGCAAGCTAATTAAATTTCTTTTTCTGGCATAAATAAAGTTTATAAGAGGCATTTTCTTATTAATTTATCCTTATTATTTATCAAAATGCTGAAGAAAATAAAAAGTAAATCCGGACAAGTCACTATTTTTGTTATAATCGCAATTGTAATAGTTATAGGGGTTGTTTTATTTTTTTCTTTAAACAAAAATATTAATCCAATCACTAGAGAAATTTCTCCGCAAGGTTATTTAGATTCATGTGTTAAATCTGCTTTAACAGATGCTACTGATACTGTTGAGAAGCAAGGTGGAAGCATAAATCCAAAAAATTATGTTCTTTATAATAATATTACAGTCGAGTATTTGTGCTATACTAATCAGTATTATGTTCCGTGCGTGAACCAGCAACCGTTATTGCAAAAGCATGTTGAAAATGAAATAGCAGGAGAGATTAAGAAAAGATTTGATTCCTGCCTTATTAATTTTAAAAAAGAATACGGACCAGACGGAAGAGGTTATACTATAGATTCAGGAAGTTCACAAGTTATAGTTGAGCTACAACCTAAAAAGATTATTGCAATAGTGACATTAAAACTTGTTATGACTAAAGGTAAGACGGTTATTAATATAGAAGAATTAAAATCTAGTTTGTCTGAGCCATTATATGAATTAATCATGCTTGCAAATGAAATTATAAATCAAGAGATAACTTACAGGCAATTTGATTTCCTAGGATATATGCTGTTGCATCATGAAGATGATATTGAAAGAACAAGAGTTAATGAAGCAACTATTTACACTTTAAAAGATAGAAAAAGCTCTAGAGAATTTCATTTTGCTTTGAGAAACTGGGTGATGCCTCCTGGCTTTTAAATGAGAAAATATCAAAAAAAGGAAAATATATAAACCGAAATTTGTTGTTACTATATAAATAAGAAAATACAAGAAAATGGCTAAAAAAACTAAAAGAAGAATAAACAAGATAATGGCTAGTGAAGCTTTTTCTATGATTATTACTATGATAGTTTCTATATTTGCAATTGCTTTTTTGATTGCTGATGTTTCTAAGCCCGTAAATGCTCAAACAACTTCTGTTACAACCTGTTGCGAAAAAACAAGAACAGGAGAATGGTGTCAGAATACCCTTGCTGAGAATTGTGACCCGGCATTTCAGGCAACTCCTACTTCATGTGACGCAACATCTTTTTGCAAAACAGGATGTTGTTATTCAAGCCTTACAGGAGAGTGCGCTAAAAATTCCCCTAAAAAATTATGCGAGCAAAATAATGGAACTTGGGATCCTGATTCACAATGCAACATTGGACAATGTTCTCTTGGCTGTTGTGTTTTAGTTAATGATGCTTTTCTTTCTACCCAAGTTAGATGTAAGAAAATGTCAGCTGCCTATGGACTAAACACAGACTGGAGAGGAAGTATTCAAAATGAATTAGAATGTATTTATCAAACTCAATTAAAAGATACAGGCGCATGTGTATATGAAGAAGATTTTGAAACAACATGCAAATTTACAACACGAGAAGCATGCACAAAAATTTCTGGCGGAGTTTTCAACAAAGATTTATTGTGTTCTGCAGAAGAGCTTGGAACAAATTGTGGTCCATCAGACAAGACAGCTTGTGTTGATGGAAAAGATGGAGTTTATTATTTAGATACATGCGGGAATACTGCAAATATTTATGACGCAAGTAAAAGAGATAATGTAGATTACTGGAAAAATGTCGTGAAACCAGAAAATTCTTGCAATTTAGGAGATAGTTATGCAAATTCTGCTTCATGTGGAAACTGTAATTATTTTACAGGAAGTGTTTGTAAATCTTATAAACAATCAATAGACTCTGCTGCACCAACATTGGGAAATAGTGTTTGCCGTGATTTAAATTGTTACGATACTTCTAATGGAAAAGATTACAAGCAAGGAGAAAGCTGGTGTATTTATGATGGAAGCATAGGAAATGGAACAGACATTGTCGGAAGTAGACATTGGAGGCATTTATGCATCGAAGGCGAGGAAATTGTTGAGCCGTGTTCTGATTACAGACAGGATATTTGCATTCAAGAAAATATTCCTATTGAAGGTTCAAGCGAGAAATTTAGTTTTGCTGCCTGTCGTGCCAATGATTGGAGAAGTTGTATAACTTATAATCAAGATACAGAAACAGCAAAAGCGAATTGTGCAAAAAATTCTGATTGTTATTGGTTT
>Ga0247842_10007454_pt1 | contig 11842 bp, 16 predicted proteins | sample LaCruzMarch2015__3_FD_192411 | JGI IMG/M metagenome (GOLD analysis project Ga0247842, IMG submission 192411) | Freshwater microbial communities from meromictic Lake La Cruz, Castile-La Mancha, Spain - LaCruzMarch2015_19m | ecosystem: Environmental > Aquatic > Freshwater > Lake | place: Spain...
ATATGGGCACGTTTCAAATTGGTGCAACAAATGATTCAACGGTGTACATCTGTGCAAACAGTATCCCGATCATTGCCGCCACAAAATTGGGTGTTGACATTACGGGAACGGTGACGTGCTCAGGTATTTTTAAACCAAGTAACTTGACGGCCAACCGTGTGCCCGTAATGACGGCAACGGGTCTTCAAGATTATGCTGGATTGACCTATACGGCCGCAAGTTTTGTTCTCACGTCCTCGGGTTCTACATTGGCAGGTTTCAAGTCAAATGCAACGAGTACGACGGGTAATTCGTATCTGAATGTAACCAATAACTCAGGCCACATATTACAGGCTGCGATATTTGGTACCGCATATCCGAATACGGTGGCAGGTCTAAATTATGCCGGGTTAGCACTACTACAAACTACCCGCACGTTTATGATGGGTTCTACCACCGATTACGGTGTGTACATTATGAATAATAGTGTCATACGTGTTGGTATCACTTCGACGGGTATGGCCGTGGGGGCGTTGGCTGCCGCCGGTGTTGCCACGGCTGCAGAATTTCAAGTTCACGCATTTATGCCCGCTGTGACGCTTACGGCCTACACACAAAATAGTACGTCGTTAATGTATCCAAATGGCTGTTCTATTTGTGCAGACAATCAGCAAACGACACAAGCGACGACCACACGATTGAGTGGCATACTATTACGCACTGAAAACACCGACGCAGTTCTTCAACATGCGACTATCGGGGCGGTAGCTTCGGCCGGTGCAAGTTCCTATAGCCCGTCGGTGGTGTGTACAATTCAAACGGGTGCGTCCAGCTATCGGACGGTGTGGGAGACATTTACCAGTGATACTTCGCAGTATCTCCGTGTACGGGGCAGAGAGAACCACGCAGTATACGCTTCGACATCGGCAACACTTGAAGCGGCAGCGGGTGGGGCCACTCTGTACTTAATGAATACCCTAATAACTGATTCGGACGCTGTCGAAGGACAGATGTCGTACCAAACATTTTACACCCGCAATTCTGCACATACTTCTATCGGTTCTATCGGGATAGCGTCTGCTTTAAGTAGTTCAAAGTATAGTCCCTCCTTCTTCTTTGGCGGTAATACGGCGGCGTCGACGTGGCAGGAATACGCATATTTGACAGGTGGTGATGACGCCCGTGGTTCTAACTTTATGCTCTACGCGGCCGGAATATATGCCGGTTTGTCAGTTACGGCCACGCTCGGACAATTAAGAATTTGGGACGTTGACCGCACAAGTGTTGTGGCCGCTCTTGATTGGGATGCAAGTTATTTACATACCAATTTAGGGGTCTTTATCGGTATGGCTACGGCCGCGACGACGTACGATCTAAATGTCAATAACGGTATTGTAGCCTGCCAGATCGCTTTCCCCGCGAATAGCACGCCATCGACAGGTGGGGCAGTGGATTGGGATTTCTCCGATAGTTCCAAGTTTAGATATACCAATAAAATTACTTCTGATGTAGAAATTACCATTACCAATCTGTTGGCAAATGTCGATGGTACCTTACTATTGCAAATGGGTACGACGGGAAAGAAGGTTACTTTGAGCCGTACAGGTACAACATTTAATTTAATTGGAACCACGTCAACGTCTGCAAACTCTTTGGAGATACCGGCAAGTGCTTTCCATGGCAACGAGTATTCGGTGGTGCGTTTACATTTTGCCGGAACAACCACTTGCTACGTACATGTTGAAACGGAATAAATAACAATGAAGGGTGGTTTTTTATGTTTGAGCCAGTGATCACTAAAATATCTGTCGATGAGGTAAAAAAATTACGGGTTCGGCGTTTTTCTGTTATCCCATGCGAAGGGGATGAGCGAATTTCTGTAGAGTACGAAATCGAGGAAGCTATACCCGAAAAAGGCCATTCGAAAGTGTTTAAGTGGCAACAAGATTTCATGGTCAGTCAGCTTCCCCCAGGTTTTGAATCTGTACGCAACGCAATTTTTGGATTTTGCGGCACTCAAGCCGTAGATCCCCGCATTGCAGAGACTGCCAGAATCTCCTCCCTACCCGTGGAGTGAACCATGACACCCACAACGCACCCAATGCGAATAGCCTTTCACAACGGCCGAGGGGAAAGACTCTGGTGGGTTTCTCTGTCCATAAAATTGTGGCCATTCGCGGGTATCGGCCGATTCAGTCATGTGGAATTAGTATTCCCGGCCGATGTGGTCGGTGAGAAAAACAGCTTCTCAAGCTCAGGTGAGGACGGCGGTGTCCGGTGGAAAAACATTGACTATAAAAAACACCCTGACCGGTGGGCGTTTATTGATTTCTCGGTCACGCCCGATCAACTGAATCACATAAAATCGTTGTGTGATGTCGAAGTGGGAAAAAAATATGACTTCCTCGGAATCCTTGGTTTCTTCCTTCTCGGCACTCAAGAGCTAATTCAGAACAAGAAAAAGTGGTGGTGTTCTGAAATAGTGGAATGGGTTCTGGATATTCGGCCATTCCGTAACAGTCCGAATATTTTTTATCGGCGTTTCAGAAACGGCTTCACCTATTGGCCGATAAAATAGTATATTAATACATACAAGGCTTACTATTTATTCTCTATTCAAACAAAGGGGTTTTTATGCGTTTGGTTCAGGTACAATCGATTTTCAACGCTTGCGTGTCCGCCCTTGAGCTCGACTTAGGGGCCGAAGTTGCATTGCCCATTGCAGAGATCCGCGACGCTATCGAACCGGCCAAAATTGCCACCGAGAAGAAAATTCAGGTGCTCAACAAGCAGAAAATGCTTTTTTTGACGAGGCATTCAAAGAAGGATAAGGAAGGTAAACCCCTCATTCGAACTATGGATGACGGCGCAACGGCGTACCCCGTACCTCTTTACGGAACAGATCCCGATTTCGACACTGCCAACGATGCCGAAGATGCAGCAATGGCAGCCGTGACAGATGGCGACGTTGAAGGTATCCCGGACATGGCGGCCGAAAAATACCAGATACCGAAAGACAAATTTCACGACAAGGTGAAAAACGGCTTCATTCTCGCTGAATTGCGTTCTTTTACTAAATGATGACTGTGGTGGTATGTTATATTATAAGGGTCTGAGATTTTTCTCGGGCTCTTTTTTTATCTAAACTGCAGGATTTTCTTATGGGTGTTGATTGGGGTCAAATTGCATCGAGTACCATAGTTCTGATAATTGCGGCCAGTATTACGGCCGTGTTTTTCCTGATAAAAAAAGGGATTATCGGAACGGTGACAGAAATGGTGGACACCGACCAAGAACCTAAAAAACAAACAGAAGTCGAGCCTATTCCACACCAAACCACCTGCCCGCCGACTTGTTCATCACACACGCCGCTTCTGAATGTTATAGACGAACTAAAAAGAACCGTGGAATTTTTAGCAACGACGGTAAAATCATCATTAGAAAAAGAAGAAAAAAATGCATCAGAAATATTTCAGCGACTTGCAAGTCTTGATAGTTCACAGTTTGCTAACCTGCAGCAACTGGGCGAAGTGCGGGGGCAGATGGGTACTATCATGGCCGACGTTGCGTATGTGTCGGCCAAAATGGGAAAGAAGCACGACGCCGTAATGATAAAAAAAGAGGTCACGGATACGCTTTTGGCCTTCGTCGATGATCGAATGGATCAGATGACGCCGTTCATTAGATTGATGGAAAATATGGGCTTCCAGGTATCGACGGCGAAGGGGTACAACGAGGCGCACAGCTTACTGGAAGCACTCCCGTTTTCTTACGCGGTGATAGATGCATCACTCACGCCCGGAGAGTTTGAAGGTGTTGATCTTGCCCGGTGGTGTATTTCTACTTTCCCCAAACTGAAAGTATTTTTGTATAGCGGCCATGACAGCCTTGAATCAATACCGCCCGGATGTAGTTTCTACCGTAAGCCGGAACTGTCAAAACTACTGGCCGACCTTGGCGCGGCAAAGAAGAAAAACGAATCTCGAAGCACAGACACAGAAGAATAATAAACCCCTATCGAAAGGCGGTAGAATATGCATCGGATAGACTACGACGGGTACACTACGGAAGACGGAAAACGCCGTTTCATCGATCAAGCCGAGCCGGGAACACCGGGAACTATTCTCGGTGCTCAGTGGATGAACGCAGTACAGGAAGAAATCGCGGGTGTGGTCGTTAGAGCGGGTCTTACTCTGGCGGCCACCCCGGCAGCGGATCGTACGGCCGGATGGTTTCAGCTTCACACCGCCATTTTTGCCTCGAAAGCTATAGACACGGCTGCACTGGCAGACGGCGCCGTGACAGACGACAAGCTGGCAGCGGACGCCGTGACAGACGACAAGCTGGCAACGGGTCAAGATCTTTCAAAGTTCAACCACGGTGTGTTAAGTATGACTGTGGCCGCAAGTGGTGCCACGACTCAACGGAAATTGAGTATTGAGAGGAATGAACAGTGGCTCATAGCGGATGGCGTGTATGGTCGTCGTACCAGTATCATTGAAGACATTACCAATGGTAGCAGTGCAACGTACTACGATTGCGTGCCGGTACCTGGGGGAAGCTACATCCGTGCCACGGATATACGGCCGGATGGTATAAGGTTTTGCGATGATACAAACAACTCAGGGGGAGGCTATACCGATGCAATAAAAATCCGCAATATTTCTATGGGTAAAACGGGGTGGGTCGAGGATCTTGTGGGCCGATTCTGCAAATCGGTTATTACGACCATACCAAAAACACGGAAGATTTTCGGAGCATCACCCCTGCTTGAACAACCTGATTTAGGGGTGGGGTATGATGGCATATCATACATCGTGCATCCACCACAAGTGCACCTGATTCGTTTTTACCGTGCGGCCGATTCAGCCTTTTGGAAGATTACGTGTGAGGCACTGATAAATGCTCCAATGTCTGCTACACTTAACGATGTAAAAATCATGGTTACTTATGCCGGATCGTAACGACGACGGAACGCTTGAGAATTTTGTTTATCGGCAACTGAATCCCCTTCGGCCAGCCATTGAATATTGGTCGGAGGTGTTCGATCTTGATATGGTGCTCGTTGCTTCGATACTGGTAGTAGAACGGCAGCAGTACCACCTACCCGAAGCAATGCGGGCAGTGAGACGAATGGGCCATAGTGTTCTCGACTTGATGCACATGGTCGGAGGGTGTGTCGGCGAGGACACCACCAAAAGAGCATGGCGGGGCCTCATGGCGTGGGTAAACTGTTCGCGGGGTTTCTGTCGCATCAAGTTCGACACGGCCACAGAGGCGTGGAACAGGCACCGGCAGAGACATTCTCGGCCGTTGCTGTCAGAGATGGATATATGCAATCACGAAACGAACCCATTTTTATCCGTGGCGGTGTCATGCGTGATACTGGATGAGTTAGCCCACCAATGGTTTTTTGCAGTTCGTTGCATTAGGAAACAACCGGCTATTATGGCAACACTCTACAACATTTCGGATTTTAACAACAAACAGCCACATCCGTATCCTCAGTCCGGTGGCTCGGTGATGGAAACAATCATTGACGGTGTGGATTTTGAAGGTGTGCCATTCGGTGATCGAGTGGCGGCCGTTATGAAATCAGAAAACATGAAAAAATGGATGGCTGAAAAATGACGGTAATCAATGCGGGGTCGTCGTGGGAGGTATTTTTCAAATACCCAAAACAAGCACTACCACAAGCTCGCAGGATGGCGGAAAACCTGCTTGAGTATGTTATCAAGCCCCTATTGCCTGCCATGGGCGGCTCGTGTGTGCTTGTGTCGGGATACCGCGATAGCGTGGACGTCGCACGGCTCGAAGCTAAAGGATACCACCCTGCCAAAAACTCAGATCACTTTTTCGGCGATATTGAACCCACGGCCGGGGCTGGGGACATCCTGCCAGCATGCGGGGCAGATAGATTTTTTGAGTGGGTGAAGAAAAATTGTGATCAAGCAAAGGGAACAATCACGGCACCATCCGGGGCGGTTGTCCGTGTTGGTCAAGTCATTTTAGAAAAAAATAGAACGCCGTGGATTCACATATCGAACCCACGCCGCCTCTTTTGGCCGAATGCAGCAACGAAGCCCACACTCAGAATGTCAATGGATAATGGAAAAGTCTATCAGGCCGTAGTCTAAGATTTCTTCCGTGTTTTCTTGGCGACAGGCTCTCCGATAAACTCATCAGGTTCTACCGGCACACCTTCTGGCCGGATGTCAAGCGGACTGGCGACAGGCTCAACGGGATCAGATACACCTATCGCTAAATCCACAACCTGATCGCGGACGATATTCAGAGCATCCAAAAATTCGGGGATAGTTGGATTGCCTGAAAACTCCGCACCCAATCGATGAAGCACTTCCGCCGAGTTACCGAAAAAAATCACTTTGCTCATACTCTTTTGTCCTTTCAAAAAAGTTTGATATTTTTATACCGAAATACCGGCCGATCGTAAAGCAGATGGAGGTGGTGGTGGTTGTGTGTCTTGTGCCGGTTGCGGAACGGCCTTTAGACGACGACCCGGCAGACGTTTTTTAGGTTTCTTTGGATAGTCGCATGGCAATTTTGCAAGTGCAAAACTAAGTGCGGCGTCCGTCTTCGATGCCACTACCGCCTCGGCCCTTACAAGCCTTTCGAGCATGGCCGTTTTATCGAGGCCAGTTCTGCAGGTAAGATGCTCTAAAAACTCGTTCGTCTGTGCAGAAAAACGGAACGTGTGCGGGTGTCGTGGGTATGCCATATTTTGTTTCTACCTTTCTGAATTTACAATTTCTTTCGACCATGCTTTAGTGTATAATATAGCAGATTCCTTCTTAACTGTCAATACGTTTGTTAATATTTCATCATGTGTGTCTTTCGTGCAAATGTCGATCACTTCGTATGGTGTTTTTCTGTTCGCGTGTTGTGCCCGTTCTTCGGTCTGTGCGCGGTCGTCCTGAGAAAACGAGTTTGAGAGGTATACAATTCTGTCGGCCGCGCTGAAATCGAGACCCATTTTCACGGGTATAAGCTGGGCGATAACAGCATCGAGTTCTAAGTTTTGGAACGCTTTCCGGATGCGTTCACGCTCGGCCGGTGGTGTCGCCCCCGTGATCGCCTCGACTCGTGCGCCCACCTTTCTGAAAGCGTTTACAGCTTGCTCAATCGGGGAAATGAATCTTGACAGAACGAGAGTTTGGGCTGGTTTGTCGCGCCACATTTCGGCGGCGTGAACGGCCTTTGCATCTGATAATATTTCGCCGGTTATCGGATGGACGCCGGAAGAAATTCGAGATTCAAACGTACATCGGACAAGGGGATCGAGAATAGACGTCTCGCCCGTTTTCTTGTTGGGGTACGTGGTGGCAACACTCAGCCACTTGAGCGTGGCCATTTGTTCGGTGGTGATATCTACGCGGTCAATCCGATACAATTTCACCCCGCCCATTCCTAAATCTTCGAGTGTGGTAGTGTATGCGGCCGAGTGAACAAAAGAAAGCACGTCGGCAAAATGAGAGGGATTTTTCATTTTCCACTTATATGTATATTTGTTTTCTTCCCAAAACACTTTTCGATATTCGCCCACTGTTCGACATCCGAAGTATGAGCCATCGAGAAAAATAAACTGCGAAGCTAAATTGATCGGGTGTTCTGAGGCGGGGGCACCGGACAGAATAAAACGCCGTTGCTTTTTGGGGTCGGCGTGAAACCGGCTGAGATATTCAAAAACTCGGCTTTCGTCGTTGGCTATTCTATACGACTCATCGACTACCACAGTCTCCCACTCTGTCAACCCAAATACCGGCAGGATTTTCGACCGGATGCCCATAGCGTCCACACGTTTCACCATTTCAAAATTTATGAGAAAGAACAAACCTTTCGGATTTAATAAAAGCCTCTGCAGCCGTTCCGGTTTCCACCCTGGCCGTGATCGAATAATTACAATTTTCTCGGCCGATACACCATCACACAACAATGCATTTTCCCACGATGCAAGCACAGAGACAGGTGCTATAATAAGCGTGGGGCCATCATGCAGTCGGCCATGTGTTATGGTGTCCAGACAGGCCAGAGTTTTACCGCAACGCATCCGCATGAAAAAACCGGCCGACCCGCGCAAGAGTGCAAAACGGGTGGCCTCGGTTTGGTGTGGAAATCGTTTTTTTATCTGCAAAGAAACCCGAGAACTACAGCAAGTAGAATCAGATCAAACCCGATAGGCGTGTGAAAAATTCCGGCTCGGTTTCCAACCTTAAAAGAAAATGTCATATTGTTGGCTCCCGCGTTCCTAATATCCGCATGTAGTATCTAAATGCTTCATTATTTAACATTCGGCCACCCTCGGAAATCAACCATTCAATGTATTCTATTTCGTTATCCGCCAAAAATTGAATGGTTGAACCTTTATGTTTGCCGTACGTCATCACGGTATCAAGTGCAAACTCTGGCTTTAGTTTGTGATCGGGCTTTAGTGTCTCATGCCGTTCTGCAATGTCTTTCAATTGTTCAAGGTCTTTTTCATCGAGGCCGCACCCGTGCGACGACTTGAACGCTCGAATAGCAAGATCTTCAAGCCGATAAAAACGGCAGTTCAAACAATTACACGGCTTCTCAGGTATGGCCGGAAATGCGGGTGTTTGATGTTCTTTGTATTCGGTGGCGTTCATTTTGAAGCCTCGGCCGTCGTTGATTTCGAAATACCATCGAGCCACACACGAAGCGTGATTACGTCCTCTGTGGCTGACCTTCCGCGAAGTGTCAATCTTTTTCCCGTCTCCATATCGATGAGAAGAAAGGAATATGGGCGAAACAATTTAAGCCAAAAAGGCTTTAATACTTTTATATGTCGTTGCATCAACAATTTATTGATTTTTTGCACGGCGTGTTTCTGTTCATGCAACAATTTAGAACGAAGTGAGCGGGCCATGCTTGAATCCTATCTTGAACAAAAGGGTGGTATTTTTCTATATTCTGCTTCTTTATTTTGCTCGGCCGAAATTAAGGCGAGGGCCATCATAGCTGTGGTGCCACCTTCTTTTAGGGTGCGCCTGAATGCTTCAGCGTAACACTATATCTCGGCCCGCGTTTCCGGTGGTAGGTCAAAATCACACCCTTGACCCCTAATAAAATTTGATCTGCTTCACTCATTTTTTTTAATACCTCGGCAAAGGTGGAAGGGTCATTCCGGCCGCATCGAATGCGGAGGATTTTTTCATATCTTCACAATAATTTTCAATGTGTTTTCGATAACACTCAAGCGTAGAAATGATGTCGAATAGTGCCCCGTGTTGTCCCTTATTGTCAATCCCTAATGTTGCCATCTGGGCCGCCAAATTGGCGGAAGGGTTATTGGTGACGGGATCACGAAAAATAAAACCATCCCCTCCGTACATCTTGAATGCTGCCTGATTTATGAAATCTGCAATGTACATTGTATCGACGGAATATCTCGAAAGTATTTCCTCGGCCGGAGTTCCTAACAATTTGCGCAATATTGGTGTGTCAAATTGTACAACATTTTGGCCGAAGGGTATTAATTTTCCCGATCTTTCCGCATCCCACCCACCACCATCGGGCACGAGGTGTCCATTCGCTGCAAGCCATGTAATGAAATTATCCCGCACGATCCAAAAATCTTCCCCGGCATTGTTTAAAAATTCCTCGGTGTGGCCGTGAGTTTCGAGCGCTTTTTTTTCCATAATAACACCGTCCGCAAGTTTGATATACGTGTGGTAAGTGTTTATAATTTGGAGAGAATGCGCATCTATCAAAATGGCCGCCATTTCGATAGGGAAAGCAGGCGAAAGCGTCGTTGGCAGATTGGCAGTTTCGAAATCGAAACCAAGATAGATTCGTTTTTTTGGTGCCATGGCTACAACGCCCCCGACCATCTGAGAATACCGCCCATGTAGTACCCCACCGCTAACAATAAAAGTATGGCAGAAAGTACGAGAGATACTTGAATGAAAAGTCGTTTCATTACTTGTATCCCCCCTCGGCCACACGGTCATTGTGGGCACGGTTTTGAATGGAAAGAACATGGGCGTCTGATAGGCCAAAGTCTGACAGCTTATACTTAGGTTCGGGCGGGGGTGCAAATTCTACAGCATTCGTAAGAGTTTGCATAAGTGATTCGGGGATACATCCGAGATGAACTAAAATTTTATTTCGATCTAATGTTTTCAGGTCGCCCATAGAATCGAGAAAATCCCGTATGCCCTGTAAATCCTTGCCACTGTCGAGAAGATCACGAACCCACTTCACTGTGTTCTTTCCCGACTTCACGCTGCCGACTTCATCCCAGCTTACCGGAGAGAAGGGAGCACGGCCGGGAATGCTAACACCCGCAATATTGTCCGAAGTGTCACCACCTAAAATCTTGCAAAGTATTTCAAGCTGGGCCGCTTCTTTTGTCGGTGTGGTGAATTTCGTTTTCTTCGGATCGTAAATTGCAAGACCTATACATGGGATGCAAAGCTGCCGAAGATCCGAATCTATCGAGACTAAAATAGTCGGCACGACAGTGTCAGCCAGACAGTAGGCCGCGATTACATCATCACCCTCTGCCCAATCGATACAAATTGCTCGGCCGGTCATTACCGGAGCAATATTTCCGGCCAGATTGCGGGTGAGAATTTTCCATTCATCTTTAGGGGTTTCGAAATCCCACTTTGCCGCACCGCGATTGCCTTTGTACTTCGGTACAATTAAACGTAGGCCGTCCGCGTCGGGATGCTCCCACACTGTTTTCGGGCAGTCCGGTGCGAGTTCAATAAGCCATTCCGGCGCAATGCCATTTATGAACGGTGTGTACTTTTCGAGATCGTCAAGTTTCAATTCCAAATATTCTTTTTTTGTCAATTTGTCAATGAACCATTTTTCTGTAGCGTCATGTTGTTTTACGTGGTAGCATTCGCTGTCGAGTACGACAATCCAGCCCGACGACTCATCACGAACACGATAGAAATCTATGGCCGTTTTGTAATAGGTTTCATAATATGAAGCACGCCAATTTTTCGAATCATCCACGGCCAAAACTAATTCAGACGGTGTGAAACGATGCACCAAATACAAAAGGTACTCTGCAATATTTCGTGCAAATTCTTCGATCTCTAACGGCGACTCTGCGATGTACCCAGGGCTCCGCATTTTGAACCATGAAATATAGGCAAGCACTGACCAATCAACGATCATTCGCGGGTGTTCCGGCGACACATTGAGCGGCTGGGAGATGTTCATTCTGAGACCTCTTTCATCATTTCAGAAAGGTGGACAATTGCGCACGTTAGAGGAACCACGGCCGTAAGGTTTTGGTGGGCATTGAATATGTGGGTCAAAGCCTGACCCTTGTTTCCTGTCTCGTATTCCATCACTTTACAAAAGCGCTCGACAAGGATGTCAGGGACGTAAGAATCCAGAACAGTGCCGCGAAGTATAAAACCTTTTCGGCGGTCAATCTCGGATTTAATAAAGCTGAAAGCCCTTGCAATGTGGGCCGATGATTTTTTATTCTGTGGGGAAACACGCCACACGCTTTCGAAAGCATTGCCCAAACAGTACCCGAAATTTTCTACGATTTCGGAACACTCGACTTTAGATTTATGTTCCTCGATTGTCATTTTTTTTTCTGCTTTTTCGTTATGAGTTTTAGAGAAGGCCGCACCCGTAATTTTTTTTCAGGTTTACAGGTGCGGCCCAAATGGCTACTACCACCGAGGCTTACCGCTGGCAGGTGCCGGTGCGGAAGGCGGGCCGGATGCAGCCGGGGCCGTAAGTGCTAAGTGTCTATAGGCCGGGTCAGAAAGCAGATCCTCGTCTGTCCATCCGGCGGCAAACATCTGTTCGCGTGTGAAGGCACAAGCGGGAGCTGGAGCTGGAGCTGGAG